>ERZ836441.88-NODE-88-length-102656-cov-14.269676_pt1 | contig 102656 bp, 102 predicted proteins | sample MGYA00519686_ERZ836441 | MGnify/ENA primary metagenome ERZ836441 (study PRJEB31850, sample SAMEA3708800) | human gut metagenome | biome: human gut; feature: human-associated habitat; material: faeces | place: China | collected 2014 ...
GAAGTACGTTTCTGCCACAGATATTCTATCAGATTTTAAAAAGACTGTCGACAGTCACTTTGTCAACAGTCTGAGGCGTGAAAACCACGCTTTTTTAGTCTTTGCTTTGAGGAATGAATGGGGTCAATGCATCGGCAAGTGAATGAAGGTTACGAGATTGAATGTATACTTTTCCGTTGCCGTGGAATACATTGACTAAACCTTCACCAGTAGTAAATCCAAATGTTCCAGAAGCAATCTTGATTTCATAATCTAAAGAATCATCCCATGCGACAACATGTTCATTGTCGATTGTGATTGGGTGTGCATCGTCTACATTGATTTCCATGATATCTCCATATGCATTGATTAAAAGGTCTCCTTGACCAAATGTATGCATGACAAAGAATCCACCTGTTCCACCAAACAATGCTTTTCCTACGCTTTGAGTTTTCATTTCATAGCTCACACTATTATCGCAGGCTAGAAAAGCTCCATTGTTTAAATAGTAGTGATTTTGTGAATTGACTTCTAAACATACAATTTTTCCTGGAATGGAAGGTGCAATACCAAGCAAACCATCATGACTTGTACCAGTGGCTTCTGTAATAAACATACTTTCGCCACTTGTAAGACTTCGTCCGATGGCACCTAATACACCACCTAGACCTTTCTTGTTGCTGTTCATTTTGCCTTCAATTGTAACATTCGACATATAGGCCATTGAGCCTCTTTCGATTTTTACCGTTTCATTATTCTGTAAATTGATTTCAACGATAGGGCAATCAGAATCCCCTTTGATTTTGTAATCCATAATATGATCTCCTTTTCTTTCTTCTATTGTATCAAGTGTATGTGAATTTAACATGAAATATTAAAAAAATATAAGTGACATAAATGATGTCTGTATAGGAGTTATCCTATGTGTAAAGGAGGGTTGCACAAAATAGTAAATAAAATGAAAAATTTATACAAATTAATTGAATTTTTAAAATAAAGAAACTGGTATCCTTTACTTATCGCTTAAGCATTATTTTGTAGGAATGTAAAGTCTTGTTTTAGAAAAAAATATAAGTATACTTAAGATAGTCATTAAAAATAGTTGAAGGTTCAACTATTTTAGGAGGAATAGTATGAATGTAATTAAAAGAAGTGGAGAAGAAGTCGTTTTTGATGCATCGAAAATTGAAAATGCGATTAAAAAAGCCAATAAAGCAACTACACATAATCAAATGTCTGATGAATTAATTCGTTCTGTGACACAGAGTGTTATTGATAAATGTGAAAATTTAAAGAGAAGTCCAAATGTTGAAGAAATTCAGGATATGGTTGAGGGTGAATTGATGGAGCATCGTTGTTTTGCGGTGGCTCACAACTATATTACGTATCGTTATGAACGCGCATTGGTTCGTAAGGCAAATTCAACCGATAAACAAATCATGTCTTTACTTGAGCGTAATAATGAAGAAGTAAAACAGGAAAACTCAAATAAAAACCCATTGGTGAATAGTGTTCAGCGTGATTATATGGCGGGTGAAGTGTCAAAGGATATCACAAAACGTTTCTTGTTGCCTCAAGATGTTATGGAAGCTCATGAACAAGGAATTATTCATTTCCATGATTCAGATTATTTTGCACAACATATGCACAATTGTTGTTTGGTAAATTTGGAGGATATGCTTCAAAATGGAACAGTTATCTCTGAAACTATGATTGAAAAACCACATAGTTTCTCAACTGCATGTAATGTGGCTACACAAATTATTGCGCAAGTCGCAAGTTCTCAATATGGAGGACAAAGTATTACACTTTCTCATTTAGCGCCTTTTGTACAGGTTTCAAGAGAAAAAGCGCGTCGTGAAGTAAAAGAGGAATTGGAATCATTAAATCTAGATTCTTCTGAAGATACAGTAAATAAAATGGCAGAGATGCGTGTTCGTAAAGAAATTGAAAAAGGTGTACAGATGATTCAATATCAGGTCATCACATTGATGACGACAAATGGACAAGCTCCTTTTGTAACTGTATTTATGTATTTGAATGAAGTGCCTGAAGGACAAACTCGTGATGATTTGGCTATCATTATTGAAGAGATGTTGAAACAAAGAATTAAGGGCGTTAAAAACGAAAAGGGTATTTGGATCACACCAGCATTCCCTAAATTGATTTATGTTCTTGAAGAAAACAATATTGAAGAAGGTTCAAAATATTGGTATTTAACTGAGTTAGCTGCAAGATGTACGGCTAAGCGTATGGTTCCGGATTATATTTCTGAAAAGAAAATGTTGGAATTGAAAGTGGATGCGAATGGTGAAGGTCATTGTTATCCATGTATGGGATGTCGTTCATTCTTAACTACATATTTAGATGAAAATGGAAAACCAAAATACTATGGTCGTTTCAACCAAGGTGTTGTTACATTGAACTTAGTGGATGTGGCTTGTTCAAGCAAACAGAATGAAGAAGCATTCTGGCGAATCATGGACGAAAGATTAGCTTTATGTAAAAAAGCATTGATGTGCCGTCATGAAAGATTACTTGGAACACCAAGTGATGTAGCTCCTATTTTATGGCAAAATGGGGCATTGGCTCGTTTGAAAAAAGGCGAACCAATCGATAAATTATTGTTTGGTGGATATTCTACGATTTCATTAGGGTATGCCGGATTATGTGAATGTGTATATTATATGACTGGACACCCTCATACTGAGGAGCCAGGAACTTCATTTGGTTTAAAAGTTATGCAATATTTAAATGATGCATGTGCTAAATGGAAGGCTGAAGAAAATATTGATTTCTCATTATATGGAACTCCAATGGAGTCAACTACATTTAAATTCTCGAAACATCTACAAGAACGTTTTGGAATTATTCCTCATGTAACAGATAAAAACTACATCACAAATAGTTATCATGTGCATGTTACAGAAGAAATTGATGCGTTTACGAAATTATCATTTGAATCGCAATTCCAAAAACTTTCTCCAGGTGGAGCTATTAGTTATGTAGAAGTTCCAAATATGGAAAATAATATTGATGCAGTATTGGCAATTATGAAACATATTTATAATCACATTATGTATGCGGAATTGAATACAAAATCGGATTATTGCCAAGTATGTGGATATACAGGTGAAATTAAAATTGTAGAGGATGAGAACCACAAATTAGTTTGGGAATGTCCAAATTGTGGCAATCGTGACCAAGAAAAAATGAATGTGGCTCGTCGTACTTGTGGATATATTGGAACTCAGTTCTGGAACCAAGGAAGAACACAAGAAATCAAAGAAAGAGTACTACACTTATAAGAGCTAGTTTTCTAGCTCTTTTTAGGAGGTAAACCCAAAATGTACTATGGAAATATAAAAAAGAATGATATCGCAAATGGTAAAGGCGTACGTGTAACACTATTTGTATCAGGGTGTACAAATCATTGTAAGAATTGTTTCCAACCAGAAACATGGAACTTTGATTATGGTAAGCCTTATACAAAGGAAACGGAAGATGAAATTATTGAAGCTTTAAAACCAAGTCATATTGCAGGATTGACATTGCTTGGTGGTGAACCGTTTGAACCAGAAAATCAAAGGGAACTTGTGAAACTTCTTCGTCGTGTTCGTAAAGAATTACCTGAAAAGAATATTTGGTCGTTTACTGGATTTATTTTGGATCAAGACTTGTTAGATGGAGGAAGAAAACATTGTGAAGTCACAGATGAAATGTTGTCTTTATTAGATGTATTAGTGGATGGTCCTTTTAAGGAAGAAGAAAAAGATATCACTTTGGCATTTCGTGGTTCAAAAAATCAAAGGGTTATTGATATGAAGAGATCTTTGAAGGAACAAGAGGTTGTAGAATTGGAAGTTTAATCTTCCAATTTTTTTAACTATTGTTAAGAAAATTTGATATAATGGTTTCATGAACTATAGTGTGATTGTTTTGGCTGCTGGAAGAGGCAGTCGTACAAATTTAGATTATAATAAAGTATTTTATACTTTTGAAAACGGACAAACTGTGTTAAATAAGAGTCTGTCTGTTTTTTTATCAGATGATGAGTGTAAACAAGTGGTTTTAGTTTGTGCTGATTATGAAAAGGACTATGTGAATGAACATTATACATATGATTCAAGAATCCAAGTTGTAACAGGAGGGCAAACACGACAAGATAGTGTATATAATGGCTTACAAGTTGTTGATCAAGATTATGTTATGATTCATGATGGGGCTAGACCTTTTGTTGAAAAGAATTGGATTTTTGATTTGAAACAAACATTAGAAACCGAATCGGCTTGTTTATTAATGGTTCCAAGTGTGGATACTACAAAAATTGTTGTGGATGGATATGTGAAAGAATCATTAGAAAGAAAGCTTGTATATCATGCGCAGACACCGCAATGCTTTAAAACCGATTTGATTAAAGAGTGTCATAAGCTTGCACGAGATAAACAAGTGCAGGCAACAGATGATGCACAACTTGTAGAATGGTTTTCTGATACAAAAGTAAAGGTTGTTTTATCAAGTTTCACAAATAAAAAAATAACTTTACCTGAAGATTTGAAAGGATAGGTATAAAGATGGAATATTCAGCTTTGGTATTTGATGATTGTAAAGAAGTAGAAGATACGTATGATAAATTATTAGCAACAATCGATTTGTTTGCGAATGATGAAAACTGCACACAAATTGTTGTAAGTTGTAAAAGTGTATGGACACTAAGACTTGCTTCATCACCTAAAAATAAGGTGATGCTTGTACAAAGACCGGACAAGCCTTATGTGGCTTTATTGAATGGTTTAAAGGCTGTTAAACAAGAAAATGTTGTTGTGACAGGTATTTCTACTAAACATATAAAAGAAGATGTAGATACATTATTGGATCATCTATCAAGATATCCAGCAATTAATTTCGATAAAGATTTACAGGCATTTGATACAAGATTATTGATGTTCTGTCTACAAAAAGCGATTGAATCTAACTTGGCAATTACATCTTATGCCCAAGCCGTTACGCTTGCAAATACTCCACTTGAATCTGTTGAATGATACGGCTATAGTCGTATCATTTTTAATAAAAACTTAATTATTTTGCATGCTTAAAGGTAGTACAATAGGTATATGCAAAACTCATCAAATTTATCAAAAAGTTATAAAGAAATCATTAAACAACATGTATTTACTTTATTTAATGGAATCAATGTAATATTGGCTATATTCGTATTTTTTACGGGTTCCTATCGCAACATGCTTTTTATGATCACCGTTATTTTAAATATGCTGATTGGACTCTTTCAAGAAATACGATCTAAACGAATGCTAGACAAGCTTTCCTTATTAAATCAGCCAAAGATTCATGTGTTTCGAAATGATATTGAATTTGAATTAAGTGTGGAAGAAGTGAAAGTCAATGATATTCTTGTATTATATCCTGGGGATGAAATCAGTTTTGATGGTCATATCGTATCTGGAAGTATTGAATGCGATGAATCCATGCTGACAGGAGAAAGTGATGCGGTATATAAACAAGAAAATTCATCATTGCTTAGTGGAAGCTTTGTGGTTTCAGGAAAATGTTTGATGAAAGTAGATAAAGTAGGACAAGATACATATGCCTATTCGATTTTAAAACATGCGAAACGCTTTAAAAGATATCCAAGCCAGCTACGAAATTCGATTGATACCATTATTAAATGGTGTACATACATTCTAATTCCACTTGGATGTGCCTTATTTATTAAACAATTCATCAAGACCAATTATACAACAGCTACCTTAAATACAGTAGCAGCCGTTGTTGGTATGATACCAGAAGGCCTTGTCTTTTTAACAAGTGTTGCCTTAGCCATCAGTTCATTTAAACTTGGTAAACAGAGCGTTTTAGTACAAGAACTCTATTGTATTGAAACACTCGCAAGAACGGATACACTTTGTTTAGATAAAACAGGCACACTGACACAAGGAAAGTTAAGTGTATGCCATGTAGAAGAAATTAAAAATATTGATGGTATTCTAGGCGATATGATGCAGACTTTACCTGATGAAAATGCGACAGCACTTGCATTAAGAAGTCATTTTAAGACAAGAAATCATAATAAAGTCGTATCTTTTCTGCCATTTTCAAGTCAAAGAAAATATTCAAGCGTGACATTTGAAGATGGAGAATATAAACTCGGTGCTTATTCTTATATTGCCAAAGAGATAGATTCAAAAGTAGAAGAACATATTGAAGAATATACATCTCAAGCTATGCGCGTTATTGTGTTGATGAAAGATGATGTTGTTTTAGCTTATATATGTTTGCGTGATGAGTTAAGAGACGATGCCAAAGATACATTGAACTTTTTTAAAAAACAAGGCGTGGACATTAAGTTGATTTCAGGAGATGATCCAAAAACAGTTGAAGCTCTAGCTAGAAAAGCTGGCTTTACTTCGAAAAGTATTGATATGTCCACTGTAAAGAATGTGGATTCTGTTGTCGATTCCTATTCAATATTTGGACGTGTGACTCCCGAACAAAAGAAAGAACTTGTTTTGGCATTAAAGAAAAGAAATAAAACAGTCGCAATGACAGGAGATGGCGTCAATGATGTCATGGCATTAAAGGAAGCGGATTGTTCGATTGCGATGGGATCTGGTTCACAAGCTTGTAAAAGTGTGGCAAGTTTAGTTTTATTGAAAGATCAAATGAATGCATTACCTGCCATTTTGTATCAAGGACGATGTGTCATTAATAATATTCAAAGAACGGCATCTTTGTTTCTAGTTAAAACACTTTTTTCAGTTGGACTATCTTTGTTGACATTGATATTTTTAAAGAATTATCCATTCAAACCTATTCAATTAACTTTGATTTCCGCTTTGGCAACAGGAATACCCAGTTTTGTATTAACATTAGAACCCAATGGAAATAAAGTGAAAGGTAACTTTCTACAAAATGTCATCTCAAAAGCATTGCCAGGAGCTATATGCGTTATATGTAGCGTAATTGGTGTATCAATTCTAGGTCATTTTATCTATATTTCGCCAAGTGAATATTCAACGATGTGTACAATTCTTGCCGGAGTCAATGCACTTATGGTACTCGTACGCGTATGTGTGCCTATGACAACATTAAGAAAAATATTAGTTACTATCATGTGTATGATATTTGTAGGCTCAATAATCTTATGTAAGAATTTTTTCTACATAGTCCATTTAAGATGGTATGAAATTATCTATGGGATTTTGAATATTTGTCTCATTCCACATATTTTAACAGTTGTATCGTCTTGGATAAAATTGTTTTTGAAACAAAAAAATAAAGTTTGGAAATGATCCAAACTTTTTTCTATCTCCAAACCTCTTCAGCGATTTCTTTGACCAATTTAACTTTAGCCCATTGTTCATCTTCAGTCATGATATTTCCTTCTTCCGTAGAAGAGAATCCACATTGTGGGCTTAAACATAATTGTTCTTTTGCCACATATTTTTCGGCTTCCTGAATTCTTTTCTTAACCTCTTCTTTATCTTCGAGTTTCGCAAATTTTGAAGTAATCAACCCTAGAACGACTTTTTGATCTTTAATAAAGCGAAGTGGACTAAAATCACCAGATCTTTCTGAATCGTACTCTAGGAAAAATCCATCTACTTTACAATGACCAAATAAAATTTCGGCAACAGGTTCATAACCACCTGATGAAAACCAAGTAGATCTGAAGTTTCCTCTACAAATATGCATTGTGATTGTCATATCTTTTGGTTTTGCCTCTAAGGCAAGATTGATCATATCTACATACGATTTTGCGATTTTATCTAGATCAAGACCTCTTTTGTTATAGGCCTTTCGCTTATTGGCATCACAGAATTCTCCCCAAGAAGTATCATCCAATTGTAGATATCTACACCCAGCATCATAAAATGCACGAATAGCCTTTTGATAAGCAATCGCAATATCGTGATATAACACATCCATATCTTCATAACGTTTGATTGGTGTATATTCTTCACTACGTACGCAACAAATCAAATGAAGCATAGAAGGAGAGGGGATTGTCATCTTACAAAGTGTATCTTGTCCAATGCTTTGTAGATATTTGAAATGTTCTACAAATGGGTGGTTACCAAAATCAATTTTATCTGTAATTTTTAATGTAGCTGCCTTTGGCTGATGTCCTTTAAAATGTACAGACCAATGATAAGCTTTGATTTCTTCAACACCATCTAGATCTGCTAGAAAATCTAAATGCCAATATCTTCTTCTGAATTCTCCATCTGTAACAGCTTGAAGTCCAACTTCTTTTTCTTTTGCGACTAGCTCTTGGATGGCCTTATCTTCAATGGCTTTTAATTGCTTGGCATCAATTGTTTTATTCGCAAATTCTTCTCTAGCTTTTTTTAGATAGTCAGGACGTAAAAAACTTCCTACTACATCATATTTAAAAGGGGGTTGTACTGTCATAATGAATTCCTCAACTTTCGTGTGTTAAGTCTACCATATTTGTAGAATATAGAATAATTGAAAAAATCTTTATGTTGTTATAGGTAAAAACTATAATAAAAAGAAATCTGGAATTAACCCCAGATTTCTTCAGCAATTTCTTTGACCAATTTCACTTTAGCCCATTGTTCCTCTTCTGTTAATTTATTTCCAATTTCACATGATGCGAAACCACATTGTGGGCTTAGACACAAGTTTTCTAATGGGACATATTGACTTGCTTCTTTAATACGGGCAATCACAGTTTCTTTGTCTTCTAATTTGGCTGATTTTGTCGTAACCAAACCAAGTACGACTTTCTTATCAGGTGTTACCTCTTTTAATGGTTCAAATCCACCAGAACGAGCATCATCAAATTCTAAGAAATAGGCATGTACATTTTCTTTCGCAAATAATGTTTTTGCGACGGCATCATAGGCACCACTTGAAGCATATGTTGAATGGAAATTACCACGGCAAACATGTGTATTGATTGTTAAATTTTCTGGTTTATCTTCCATCGCAAGATTGTTAATACGCAAGAATAGTTTTTGTACCTTTAATAAACCTTCTTGATCTGTTTGGAAAAACAACGGTGCTTTTTCATCTACCAACATACCCCATGAACAATCATCGAATTGAATGCATCGACATCCAGCATCATATAATTGTTGGATGACAACCTTATATCCATTCGCAATATCTTGTACTAATTCTTCTGTATCTTCGTAATATTTTCTTGTGTTTTCTAGCGCAAATGGAAGAATCATCTGTTCTAAAAATTGTGCAGGAGCTGGAATTGTTTGTTTGGCAATCGTATTTTCATCTTCAAACTGCTTCACAAATTTAAAATGTTCTACAAAAGGATGCGTACCATTCACGCCTACTTTTCCAGTAATATATGTATCATCAATCATAGCTGCTTCACCATGGAAAGGAAGACCTGTTTTTGTGGGTGTATGAGAAACACCCTCAAATCCCCACATAAAATCTAAGTGCCAAGTAGCACGTCTAAATTCACCATCTGTAATGACATGAAGTCCGGCTGCCTTTTCTTTTTGAATTAAATCCGTAATGCATGCATCTTCAACTTTGGTTAATTCTTCTTTTGAAATCTTTTTGGCTTCATAATCTTTACGGGCTTGTTTTAATTTTTCGGGTCTTAAAAAACTTCCGACCACATCATATCTATAAGGTGTTTGAACTGTCATAATTAAATTCCTCAACTTTCGTGTGTGTTAAGTCTATCATATTTGTAGAGTATAGAATAATTGAAAAAATCTTTATGCTGTTATAGGTAAAAGCTATAATAAAAGACCAATTTCACTTGGTCTGTTCAATATATTGTATTAGATGATTTAGATAGTTTTTTGCCATGTTGGATAAGACTCCATCACTGATATAGCCTATTTCCATGACTTCATCACTATCTAGTGGAATGGATACAATATTGTTTCCATTTAAATCCGTGCTTAAGATACCTGAAGAAATCGTATATCCGTCAAGTCCAATCAATAAATTAAATAAGGTTGCACGATCGGAAACAACAATACTCTTTTTAGATGGTTGCGTACTGTGTAATTCTTCTGAAAAGTAAAATGAATTGTTGATTCCTTGTTCATAAGTTAAACGAGGATAGTTTTCTAAATCTTCCATTTTCACTAATTTTTTATTGGATAAAGGATTTGTCTTAGATACAAAGACATGAGGTTTAGCCTCAAATAGTTTTGTGAATGTTAAATGTTCCTTCTTTAAAATACTTTGAATAACTTCACGATTAAAATGAGAAAGATAAAGAATTCCCAATTGACTGCGATGATTTTTAACATCATCAATAATATCGTATGTTCTTTGTTCTCTTAAAGAAAATTCATATTCACTTTGATTATACTCTTTGACTAGGGCAACAAAGGCATTGACCACAAAGGCATAATGTTGACTTGATATCGCAAATACAGTTCTTGCAGGAACGGCGTTTTTATATTGTTCTTCAAGTAAGTTTGCTTGTTCAACGACTTGTCTAGCATATCCTAAAAATTTTTCACCTTGTTCAGAAAGTAAAATACCTTTGTTCGTACGAACAAATAAACAGATGGACATTTCTTCTTCTAAATCATGAATTGCTTTTGATAAAGATGGTTGCGAAATAAATAAGGCTTTAGCTGCGGAATTAAAAGATCCAGATTCAACGACCTGGATCACGTAGCGCAATTGTTGTAGCGTCATTAGTCAATAAGTGTGATTGTATCAATCACTTGAGGATTTCTAGGACGGTCATTGAATGTAGTAGGGGTCTTCGCAATTTTATCCACATTTTCCATACCTTCAATCACTTTTCCAAACGCAGCATATTCACCATCTAAATGAGGTGCATCTTGGTGCATAATGAAGAATTGACTTCCTGCACTATTTGGATCCATAGCACGTGCCATAGATAAAACTCCACGAGTGTGTTTTAAATCGTTTTTAAATCCATTAGATGCGAATTCTCCATGAATTGTATAACCTGGACCACCAGTACCATTTCCGATCGGGCATCCACCTTGAATCATAAATCCTTTGATAACACGGTGGAAAGTAAGTCCATCATAGAATTTCTTTTCGATTAGATTCAAAAAGTTTTCAACCGTTTCTGGAGCAATCTCAGGATATAGTTCAGCTTTGATTTGATCTCCATTTTTCATTGTGATTAAAATATTTTTTGTTTCCATGTTTTAGTTTTCCTCTCTTATATATTGAATTGCGATACAACCAAGACCAGTATGTACGGCAATTACAGAACTAATATAGTCTATATGAATATTTTGTTCAGGTACACCTTTTTCGATAAAACATTTTTTAAAATGGTCAGCCCCCTCTAAAAAATTAGAATGAATAATATAGATATGTGTATGTTGAATATCAATATCATCCATGACTTTATCGATCGCATAGGCGTCGGCTCTTTTTTCTGTACGAACTTTATTTAAAACATCAATTCTACCTTCTGTACTTTTATTTATATGTAAAACAGGATAGATCTTTAATAAACCCGCAAGTGTAGCAGCCATAGGTGTTAATCTTCCACCGCGTTTTAAATGTTGAAGATTTTTGACAAGAATCAATGAGTTGGATTCATCAATTGCAGGCTGAATGATCTTTAAAATCTCTTCTGAAGATTTATGTTCATCCACTAACTTCTTGATCCAGATCGCAACATGTTTTTCAATTTCACACGTTGAATACATATCAATGACATGAACATTCATTTCGAGTTCACGTGCGATACTTTGCATGGTGCTAGCATTTGTGGATAATCCATTTGTCAAAGGAACGGCAAATATTGTGTCATAGTCTTTCTTTAGCTCTTCAAATAAATTATAAATTTTTTGATAAGCAGCCATACTTGTTTTTGGCATTTTACCATTCGCTAATTCGTTATATATATCTTGGGTAGAAATTTCTAATGTATCTTGATAGGTTGTTTCATCAATCGTAATCTGTAAAGGGAGTAGATAGATTCCTAATTCTTTTGCCTGCGCAAAAGATAAATTTGAACCCGTATCTGTTACAACAGCAATTTTTCCATTTAGAATCCTCGAATCGTTTCAGCATCGATATTTTTAATGATTTCAACCGCAAGTTTTACAGCATTGTCATAATCTTCTTCAGAACAAATGCCAAAAGAAGCATGCGCAAAACGAACAGGAATTCCAATGATTATCGTTGGTATGTTGTAACGATGTGTGATACCTGCATTAGTTCCTCCACCTTTTCTTACACTTTCTTGTACAGGGATATCTTTTTTGTGGGCTAAGTCGATCGCATAGCGCATAAAACGAGGACTAGTGATGTATGAACGATCAAACCAACGTAACATTGGACCTTTTTTAAGAGCCGACTGAATCATGTAATCTTGTTCAAAAGTATCATCACTTGGACATCCTTCAAAACAAATCGCAATATTTGGATGCAAGTTTTTAATGGCTGTATCCATACCCCTTTCACCCACTTCTTCTTGCGTTGTTAATGTGGCTTCAATGTTATGATTTACATCTTTTAATTGGTGAAGAACATCCATTACGGCAGCACATCCAATACGGCAATCAAAAGCTTTACCTAAAAAGATTTTATGGGCTTCATCATATTTACAAGTAACGGCAGGACACATGAAATTACCTACAGAAATATGGAAATCTTCTTTCACTTCTGTAGCACTTGTAGCTCCTACATCAATAACTAGATCATCAAAATCTACTTTTCCATTGCGCTTTTCGGCGGATAAGAAATGAACCGGTTGACTTGCGACAATACCAGAAATTTTTTCACCTTTATCATTTAGAATCCAGACTTCACCTGATACGATGTTTTTTGGATCCCATCCACCAAGTGGTAAAAAGCGAATTGTACCATTTGGCTTGATTGCTTGCACAATAAAACCAACTTCATCTGCATGTGCATCCAAAAGAATGGTTGTCTTGTGTTCTTTATCTTGTTTAAAATGCATATATGTGTTACGCATTGTGTCATCATGAACTTCACAAATATCTTGGACATCTTCCATGGCTAATTTCGATACTTCATCTTCCATGCCACTTGGTCCAAAGGCAGTTGAGAAGTCAAGAATTCGTTTTATTTTTGAATTCATATACATTTCCTCCATAAATTTGTTAATATTATAACACAGATACATACTTGTGGATGTGATTCTGGTCATTTGAATCAAATTGTATTTGGACAAAGGATTAGAATACATGTATCTTAACCAAAAGGAGATTTTTGAATGAAAAAATTAATGTCAAAACTACATTTTAGAAGTATATATAAAACAATCGTATTAACGTTAGTTTTATGCTTTTTATACAATATCGCATATTTGTTGATGAGTGCATCTGCTATGAATGTCTATATAAGACAAAGTCTAGAAGTTGTACTAAGCTTATTATCAAGTCTAGGCTTTTACTTCATCTGTACAAAGATCTGGAAGGCAAAGAACTTTTCGGCTTCTGCAATTTTAAAAGTATTCGTACTACAAGGTATTTATATCTTGATTGTGAGTGGAATTCTTTCAAATCTTGTAAATGTTTGCGCAAATAATACAAGCTTAATGTTAGTATTACAGCTTATGAGTGCATTCTGTTTAGTTGTGATGGTACCATTCCAGTTGATTTTCTATTATGGTTTGATTCATGACAAAAATTTAAAGGAATTTATTCCTTATGCATTAAAACAACATCAGAAAAAGATGTTGAACTGGTATTGTTCACTACTCATCTTAATCGTTGTATTGGATACAATGTCAGGTGGTTTGTTTAGTGCGGCCCAAGGCTTTAATGCCCAAAGCATTTTAGTTGGATCTATGTATATGGGCAATCCCATGATATCTTGGATGATGTATTTATTTTTAGGTGTAAGTTTTCAATCGAGTCTTGCATCGATGTTTACTTATTTATTTGTGAATTTTTTGATGGGCTTTTTCTATTGCGTTCTTGAACTAAACTATGTTTCTTATGTGGGAAGTCTTTTAGATGCAGATTAACGAATTAAAAATTACCAGTCGAAGACTAGGTCTTTTAGTAAAGATGAATATCTTAACGGTTGAAGATTTATTGAAATATTATCCTTTGCGTTATGACACGGTACAAACTTTGCCTTATGCTTCGTGGAATGAAAAAGAAAATGTTGTTTTTCAAGGCTTGATTTGTTCGGCTGCACGAGTGATCCGTTTATCTAAGAATCGTTCGATGACTAAATTTAAAGTGATGTCATGGAATGAAGAATTAAATATTACTTTATTTAATCGTCCATGGCCAAGTCAGTTTGGTTTTGGTAAGACTATAACGATTTATGGTCAATACCAAGGAAATAATAATGTATTAGCTTCTACTTATAATTTCAAACCTTTAGATCAACAATTGGGGTTACATCCTGTGTATCCATTAATTGAAGGTTTAAAACAGTCAGATATTCAAGCAATTATGAAAGAGGCGCTTAAACATGTGGATATTCTGCCTCAAAGAGTACCTCAAAGATATGTTGAAAAGTATAAGTTATTAGATATATCAACCGCTTATAAGTGGATTCATTTTCCGGAAAATGAAAAGCAGCTGCATGCAGCCATTCGTACATTAAAATATGAAGAGTTTTTGTGTTTTCAATGTGTAATGCAGTCGATGCATGAAAAGAAAGAAATTAAAACAAAAAAGGTTTTTTCAGTTTCTACAGTAAAAAATTGGATTTCAAATCTTCCTTTTGAATTGACAAAAGATCAGCTTTCAAGTATTGATGATATTCTATATGATTTAAAAAGTACAAATGTGATGTTTCGCCTTGTTCAAGGTGATGTTGGCTGTGGCAAGACGATTGTGGCACAAATTAGTATGTATGCCAATCAACTTGCAGGTTATCAATCGGCTTTACTTGCACCAACTGAAATTTTGGCAAGACAACATGTAAAGAATATGCATAAATTAGGTCTTGAAGCGACTTTATATGTTTCAAGTCTTACGGCTAAGGAAAAGAAAGAAATTTTAGAGAAACTTGAAAATGGCAAGATTTTTAATGTGGTGGGAACACATGCTCTGTTTCAAGAAAATGTTGTATTTCATAAATTAGGCCTTGTGATTGCGGATGAACAACAGCGTTTCGGGGTGAAACAAAGAAGGTCTTTGTTAGAAAAGGGAAAGTGTGTTGATTTTTTAATGATGTCAGCTACACCGATTCCTAGAACATATGCACATTTCTTATATGGAGATATGGATATTAGTTCAATTCATACGATGCCTATAGGAAGAAAGAGTGTTGTCACAAAATACTTTAAAACGGCAAGTATGGCACCTTGCTTAAAGGATGTTTTAAACTTTATTAAAGAAGGAAGACAATGTTATGTCGTATGTCCTGCGATTGAAGAAAATGATGAGTATAAGATGCGTAATGTGTTTGAAATTTATGAGGGAATGACAAAGACATTAAAGGATGTGCGAATTGGCTTGTTGCAGGGGAAAATGACAAGTCAAGAAAAGGAAGAGACGATGGCTAAGTTTTCTAAGCATGAATTCGATATTCTTGTTTCTACAACGGTTATTGAAGTTGGAATTGATGTAGCCAATGCGAGTGTGATGGTCATTTATGATGCGCATCGCTTTGGCTTAAGTACATTACATCAGTTAAGAGGACGTGTAGCTCGTGATAAAAAACAAGGATATTGTTTCTTGTTGTCATCATCAAATGATCCGCAGGCGATTGAGCGTTTAAAAAAGATGGAAGAATTGAAGGATGGCTTTGAAGTATCAAATTATGATTTGCATATGCGCGGTCCAGGTGATATTTTAGGAATAAGACAAAGTGGTATGCCTTGTCTTGTGTTTGGTGATTTTGAAAAAGACCAGGCTATGATGGAAATGTGTATTCAGGATGCAAAAGAAATTATACAAGATCAAGTGGATGTGGATCTCTTGTTGTATATTTCGAATGCGATTGAAAATGCACAATATTTTGATTAGGAGACTAATGATGGATAAACAAAAGGTAGAGAATAAATTCATATATTTTATCAGCTTACTTGGTATGGTAATGATTCTTGTATTGATTGCATATTTCTTCTTTTTGCGTAATGTTGAAGTGGATATTATGGATAATGCGCAATATACCTATGTTGGAGAAAATGGAAATGCAAGTGTTGTGGTAAGCGCAAAGCAGGGGGAATTGAATCAAAGAATGCAGGACTTTTTGAATTCAGTCAAATATGAAGTGAGTCCAAGTTCAGATTTATCCAATGGAGATACAATTCATGTTACGGCAACCTATGATGAGGCTTTAGCAAATCAATATCATTACAAACCTAAAAGTATAGAGGCAAATGTTGTCGTTGAAGGACTTGCCAATCGTTATTTGGCTTTGCAGGATATTCCTAAGACATTGATTCAAGATGGTAGAAATGCTGCACTTGATTATGTAAAGGAAAATCAGGATGCAATCTATAAGTTAGATGGAAAAGAAGAAAAGACACCAAGTCTTGATAAAATGAAAATTGTATATTCAGCATATTTAAAATCGAACCAGAAAAAGAATAGTGATCGTTTTGTGTATATTGTACAAATGACTTATGATTCAGAAGTTCTTTATTATATGGTGTGTATTCCAAATATCAATGATTCTAATGAAATTGATACACATAATATATATGGAGAAAAAGCATATTTAACACAGGATGAATTGGATGGTAAAGATTTTAATGGGTATGTAGATCGTGTCTATTCATCAAAATATCAAATTGAGCAAAAAAAATAAAGAAGTCGACGACTTCTTTATTTTAGTTTATTCATTAATTCTTCAAAATCAGGTTTTTCGATTTCATGAAATTCAATCGTAACATGATCATTATCTTTATAGCGTGGAATTAAATGAACATGGAAATGATTTACGCTTTGTCCAGCCGCTTCATGTACATTACTTAAGATGTTAATGCCATCACAATGTAAAGTTTGTTCTAATTTATTGGCAAGTTTACTTGCAACTTCAAAAACATGATTTCTTGTTTCATCTGGACAATCTAGAAATGAATCGCAATGTTCTTTTGGAACAACAAGGGTGTGTCCATAAGAAGTTGGATTGATATCTAGAAAGGCGATGACACTTTCATCTTCATAAATTTTATTGCTTGGAATTTCGCCATTAGCAATCATACAAAAAATACACATAGGTTTAAGTCCTCCTTATTAAAAATAATACATCGTTTTAGATAAAATGAAAAGCCAGACTAAGGGGGTGTCTGGCTTTTCAATAAGGGGATAGAAAATAGTATGAATACCATAGACTGATTTCATACCGGCAAGGTCTTCAAACTCCTTGCTTGTAAAGAAGTATACCATAAGTTGTGTCAAATAAAATGTGAAAAGTGTGGGAAAATATGTGATATTTCAAAAATATAGTGTTTCGGCCCCACTTTTGATGATTTTTTGTCTCAATTCATGAAAATGTATGAGTTTGCAAGAGTTAAAAATGGGAAAATTTGGTTTTTTCTTGAAATATAAATATTGACAACTAGTTTTATGCTATAATGTAAACTAAGCGGAGGTTTTGAGATGATTGTAAAAACCATTCATGAAATAACAAATATGATGCATGCAACTTTGCATGGTGATATTGATGATACAAAAAAAATTCATGGTGTTGTGATTGATTCACGACAAGTGACAAAAGACGTTTTATACGTACCTATTATTGGTCAAAGAGTGGATGGACATACATTTGCCAAACAAACAATTGAAGATGGTGCTTTGATTAGTTTGTGGCAAAAAGACCATGTCCCATATCCTGATTTTCCTGTAATTTTAGTAGATGATACACTTAGAGCTATGCAGGATCTTTCAAAAGCATATCTGGATGAGTTACATCCTTTAGTTATTGGTGTAACGGGTTCAAATGGTAAAACAAGTTGTAAAGATATGTTATATAGTATTTTTTCACAAGAGAAAAAAACACAGAAGACACAAGGAAACCGCAATAGTGAGATTGGACTTCCTTTAACGATATTTGATTTTGATGAAGATATTGAAGTGGCCATTTTAGAAATGGGTATGGAAAATAAAGGTGAAATTACACAATTAACTTCCATTGCTCAACCGGATATTTCTGTCATCACTTCAATTGGCTCGGCTCATATGGAAAATTTGGGTGGAAAATTACAGATTGCCCAAGCTAAATGTGAAATTTTAGAGGGTACAAAAGAAAATGGATTGTTCCTTTATAATTATGAAAGTAAAGAAATCCAAGAAGTGCTTTGTACTTTAGATACAGAAAATAAAAATGTTGTATCTTTTGGTCAAGGTGGAGATGTTTCAATCACAAGTGATATTGAATATGATAAAGAAGGAATTGTATTTAAATGTAATATTTTAGATGCACCTGTACATTTGCGTGCATTTGGTGATTTTCAGGCAATGAACGCATTGCCGTGTATCTATATCGCAAAAGCTTGTCATTTAAAAGAAGAATCGATTTTAAATGGATTGAAAAATCTAGAAATGACAAAGATGCGTACGCAGTTAATTTCAGTAAAAAATGCATATATTCTAGATGATACATATAAATCAAATCCAGAAAGTGCTAAGGCAGCCATTGATACATTGATGGAACTTCCGGCCAATAAACATATTGCCATTATATCGGATATGTTAGATCTTGGTAGTGAAGAAAAACAGTTGCATTATGATGTGGGTGTTTATGCCAAAGAAAAAGGTGTGGACGAATTATATTGTACAGGTCCTCTTTCAAAAGAAACGGCCGATGGTTTTAATGGGAAATGGTATGAAACTAAAGATGAGATATATGAAGCTTGCAAACCTTTGTTAGACAAAGATTGCATTATTATGATCAAAGGTTCAAGAGCGATGAAGATGGATACATTAGTAGATGCTTTTAGGGGGAAAAACAATGAGTAAATTACGTTTAGGTGTCGTATTTGGGGGACAAAGTAGTGAATATTCTGTTTCATTACATTCTGTCACTTCCTTTTTACGTCAAATTCATGCAGACAACTATGAAATGACTTTAATTGGTATTAATAAAAATGGACATTTCTATTTATATAATGGAGATGTGGATTCTATTGAACATGATACATGGGAAAATGAAGAAACTTGTGTATCTTGTGCATGGGTAAACGGGGGAATCATGCCATTAGATGGTTCAAATAAAGTGATTGAACTAGACTGTGTATTCCCGGTACTACATGGTAAAAATGGTGAGGATGGATTGATTCAAGGTTTACTTGAATTGATGAATATTCATTATGTAGGTTGTGATGTTATGTCAAGTGCTATGTCAATGGATAAAGAAATTATGCATATTTTGTGTAAAGAAGCAAAAATTCCTTGCGCTGACTACATTTGTTTATATGCCAATCGAGAAAATCCTACATTTGAGCAAATTCAAGAAAAGATTGAATTGCCATGGATCATTAAACCATGTAATGCAGGAAGTAGCTATGGTGTGCATTTTGTCAACAACAAAGAAGAATTTGAAAGTGCATGTAAAGATGCATTCTTCTATGATGGTAGAGGTAAGATCTTAGTCGAAAAAGTAATTAAGGGCTTTGAGATTGGTTGTGCCGTTATGGGAAATGAAGAAATCTTTACAGGATCCATTGATGAAATTGAAATTACAGGTGGATTCTTCGATTTTGAAGGAAAATATGAAATGAAAGGAGCCGCTATTTATTGTCCGGCTCGTATTGATGAAAAAACATTTAAAGAAGCGCAAGAATTAGCTCGCAAAACATATATTGCGATGAATTGCTGCGGAATGGCACGTGTAGATATGTTTGTGACAGAAGATAAAGAAGTAATCTTGAATGAATTGAATACAATTCCTGGATTAACAGCGACTTCTCGTTATCCTTCTATGATGAAAGAAGCCGGTATTGAATTTGCGGATTTAATTGATAAGCTAATTGAACTAGCTATGCAAAGGACAATTGGAGCATGCTAGAAGCTTATAGTCGAGCTTGGACTGAAATTGATTATGATGCGATCCGTCATAATGTAAAAGAAGTTAAAAAGCTTGTAAAAAACACAAAAATCATGGGTATTGTGAAAGCCAATGCGTATGGCTTAGGTGATGTCGCATGTGCTAAGGCTCTACAAAAATGTGGTGTGGACTATTTTGGCGTTTCCAGTATTGATGAAGCATTAAATCTTAGAAATGCAGGAATCCAAGATAACATCTTGATTTTAGGATATACACCAAGCATGCATTTTCATTATCTTCATGAACAGAATATTGTTCAATCTTTAGTGTCGATTGAATATGCTAGAGAATTAAATGCCTATGCCAAAGAAAATGATGTAAAGATTCGTTGTCATTGTAAAGTAGATACAGGTATGTGTAGAACTGGTATTGTATATCAAGAACAAGATAAACATATTGAGGATATTTATGAAGAGTATCGCTTAGAAAACTTATGTGTAGAAGGAATCTTTTCACATTTTCCAGTGAGTGATTGTTTAGATGAAGATTGCACTGAATTTACAAAAAAACAAATTCAATTGTTTGATGAAGTGATTGATTTATTAAAATCGCAAGGTATTGATCCGGGTATTCGTCATCTTCAAAATAGCTATGGAATCTTGAATTATCCAGAACTTGAATATGAATATTGTAGACCTGGCCTATTATATATGGGTGTTACGAGTGATGATCATATTAAAATCAAGACGAATCCTGATTTTATTCCCATCATGTCTATGTATGCCAATGTAAGTTTAGTGAAATGGATCTATCCAGGACAAAGTGTAAGTTATGGTCGTCATTTTATAGCTGAAAAACCAACAAAAGTTGCGACTATGAGCATTGGTTATGCGGATGGATTGCCTCGTTTATTATCCAATCAAGGATTCGAAGTATTAGTACATGGTCAAAGATGTAAATTGATTGGAAACTTATGTATGGATCAATGTATGATCGATGTTACAGAAGTAGAAGATGTTAAAGAAGGCGATGAGGTATGCATCGTTGGTCATCAAGGAAATGAAGTGGTAACTGTAGATCAAATCAGTCGTATGGCTAAGACTATCAACAATGAGACATTAACTTCAATTTCTTCACGTGTACCTAGATTAAAGGTGCGCTCATGAAAAGACAGTATGCATCGATAGATATTGCGCGTTATGTTTCGGCATTGTTGGTTGTATGTATTCATACATTTCCATTTTTAGAAATATCAGAAACATTTAATACGTACTTTATTCATACTGTTTGTCGTTTGGCCGTTCCATTTTTCTTTACAACAAGCGGGTTTTTCTTCTTTAGAAATTATGACTTGGAAAATGAAGATGTGAATGATGCTCGTTTAAAGAAAGCATTACTTCGCCTTTTTAGAATCTATTTGATATGGACAATTATTTATTTGCCATATACGATTTTTGATTATACACACAATGGCTTTCGCATATCGTATTTATTCACATACGTTCGAGATTTTATCTTTAATGGAAGTTATTATCACTTGTGGTTTTTACCAGCCTTAATGTTGGCGGATGTGATCGTGTATTATTTGTATAAGAAAAAAGGCTTGAAGTTTACATTGATTATTACATTCGCATTCTATGTTGTGGGTTATTTAATTAATGTGTATACACCAGTATGGGAAAGTTTACCTTATATTTCTTTCTTATTTGGATTCTTTACGAAAGCATTATCAACCGCAAGAAATGGAATCTTCTTTGGTCCTATGTTTATTGCGATTGGTTTGTTACTTTCAAGAACGCGTCGCTTACCTAAAAAAGTAAGCTTACTTGCTTTCTTGATTAGTTTTGTATTATTGTTTTGTGAAGTAGCTCTATATCGTCATTTTAATATTTTGCGCGATCTAACAAGTATGTATATTTGTTTAGTTCCAGCTGTATATTTCTTAGTGAATTATTTATTGAAGGTCAATATTCCATATCGTAAAATGTTTACAATTTTACGCCACGATTCATTGATGATTTATACTTCACATATTTTGTTTGCCAAAATCTTCTTAGCTTTGATGCCACATGCACATTTAGTTGTATATTTCTTAACTTTGGCATGTGCACAATGTTTAGCTGGTTTTGTGACTCGTTATCAGGATCAATATCCGATATTAAAAAAATTACTGTAAGCTTATGATTCGATTATTTCAAGTGAAATGTGCGAGTGAAAATGAAATTGAAGCACAGATCTTAAAAAAACTGCGAATCCGTAAAGAAGACCTTTTGCAGTGGCACGTACATAGAAAAAGTGTGGACGCACGCCACCAGAAGGTCTTGTTTTCGTATGTCGTAGATTGTAAAGTCAAAAATGAAAAGAAACTTTTAAAATTAAAAGATGTTTCATTAACACCCGATGAAACATATCATCCAGTAATGAGTGGAGAACACGCTTTATCTGCAAGACCTATCGTTGTTGGATTTGGCCCGGCAGGCATGTTTGCAGCCTTGATTCTTGCGCAATATGGGTATAAACCTATTGTTTTAGAAAGAGGATCGAATGTGGATGTTCGTAAACAAAAGGTAGAAACCTTCTGGGAAAATGGAGTGTTGGATGAAGAGTGTAATGTTCAATTTGGTGAAGGTGGAGCTGGTGCCTTTAGTGATGGAAAACTAACGACAAGATCAAAGGATGCTTTATGTCGCAAAGTCTTGGAGGAGCTTGTTTCTTTTGGGGCAAAACCAGATATATTGATGGATCAGCACCCTCATATTGGTACAGATGCTTTTTTGTCCATTATTAGAAATTGTCGGAAAGAAATTGAAAGATTGGGTGGAACTTTCTATTTTGATACGAAATTAGAGAATATCAAAGTAGAAAATGGTATCTTAAAACAAATTTATTTCAATCATCAATGGATGGATTGTAATGCGTTGATTTTAGCAACTGGACATAGTGCAAGTGATACAATTTTAATGCTTCATAAACATGGTATGCACATTGAAAATAAACCATTTGCGGTAGGTGTTCGTATTGAACATAAACAAAAATATATCAATGAAGCTATGCTTCATGAGTATAGTCAAGACGAAAGATTGATTCCTGCACGTTATCAATTGACATACACAGCTTCCAACTCGAAAGGTGTATATACATTTTGTATGTGTCCAGGTGGCTATGTGATTCCAAGCTCATGCCAAAAAGAACAATTGGTTGTGAACGGCATGTCGTATGCGAGTCGTAGTGGTGAAAATGCCAATAGTGCTTTGCTTGTGCAAATAAATGACTCGGATTATGGCAATGAGTTGTTTGCCGGTTTAAAATATCAGGAAGAGTTAGAAAGAAAAGCTTTCTTGATGGGACAAGACTATAAAGCTTGTGTGCAGCTAGCCAAGGATTATTTAGCGCATAGAGTGTCTAAACAATTTGAATCGGTAGTACCAACCTATTCAATAGGTACAACGTTCTGTGATTTGAATGATTTATTCTCAAAAGAAGTCAATTTAGCCTTACATGAAGCTTTAGAACATTTTGAAAAGAAGGTGCCTGGCTTTGTTTCGAGTGGTGCTATATTAAGTGCTGTGGAATCAAGAAGCAGCAGTAGTGTGCGTTTAGTACGTGATAAAGAATCTTATATTTCGAATATTCAAGGCCTATATCCGAGTGGGGAAGGTAGTGGCTATGCAGGTGGCATTATGACAAGTGCAATTGATGGTATTCGTAGTGCTGAGCATCTAATTGAATACTTTGCCAAAGGGGATTTCTAATGAATATTTTTGCACCGGATTATTATGTTCAGAGTTTTAAAACTTTGAATATTAGAAAGCTTCATGAAATGGGAATTCAATTATTACTTTGTGATATTGATAATACATTGGTAGCGTATGATGAAGAAGTTCCAAGTCAAGATGTGGTTGATTTTATTCATAAGCTAAAAATGAATGGAATTGAGGTTGCGCTTTGTTCAAATTCTTTAAGTTCTAGAGGTAAGAATTTTGGTAAGCATCTTCCAGTGTCCAAGACATATCCATTTTCGTGTAAACCATTTCCTTTTTGTTTTAAAAAGGCAATGAAAGATCATGGCTTAAAGGCTAGTCAGATTGCGATTTTAGGTGATCAGATGTATACAGATATATTGGGTGGAAATATTTGGGGGCTATATACGATATTAACGGCTCCAATTGCGATAAAGGATCGAAATATCACAAAGGTGTTTCGTTTCTTTGAAGAATTAATATATGGTTATTTAGAAAAGAAAAAAATATTGAAGCGAGGTGAATTTGATGACTAAATATTGTAAGGGTTGTGGTGTTTTACTGCAAAATGAAGATGAAAATGCACTAGGCTATGTTCCTACTTTAGATGCTTCTTATTGTCAAAGATGTTATCGTATTCGTCACTATGGTGATGTGACAATCAATATGCAGCAAGGGATTGAATCCAACGCAACATTGGAAAAAATCAACAAGATTGATGGGGTTGTATTCTGGGTCGTAGATTTATTTGCGTTTGAGGCTAACTTAATTTCGCGTTTAAATCAGAAACTTCCTGGTAAAGATATTGTCATGGTATTAACGAAGCGTGATGTTTTGCCGACAACTTTAACCGATGAAAAAATCATCAACTTTGTGAAGCATCGTCTTCATGAAGAAAATATTATTGTGAAAGATATTGTGATTTGTGGTTATCTACTAAAAGAAAATGATAAATCTAGAGAATACTCTTCACGTATTGTGAATGCGATCTTAAAATATCGTAAAAATCGAAATGTGATTTTTATGGGTGTTGCCAATGCAGGTAAATCGACTGTGTTGAATCATTTATTGGCAACAAAAGATCTAACAACGTCTCAAAATCCTGGAACTACATTAGATTTAGTTCCAATTCCTTTTGAGGATTATACGATTTATGATACACCAGGCATTGAGAATACGCACTCTTTATTAACGCATCTTCAACCGAAAGATTTAAAGACAGTGATTCCGACAAAGTCAATTCGACCATTTGTTTCACAAATCTTTGAAGATCAATCGTTTGCGGCTGCAGGTTTGGCAAGACTAGATGTAGTGGTAAGTGGTAAGGCAACAGTTGTTGGATATTTCTCTCGTTCTTTATCAATTCATAGAGGAAAATTAAGTAATGCAGATGCGTTGTGGCAAAAACATTTAAATGGCATGTTAGTGCCTTGTGTGGACACTTCCTTATTAACGATGCATACGTTCCATGCACCTAAACTTGAGGATGAAAAGATGGATGTTTGTATTCATGGTATTGGATGGTTCTGTATTAGTGGACAAGTAAAAGATGTATATGTAAAAGTACATAAGGGAATTCAAGTAACGTTTAGAAAGGCGATGATTTAATGTTAACGAGTCAAAATAAAAAATATTTAAGAAAATTAGGAATGGATTATAAATCATTATTCCAGATTGGAAAAGATGGTTTGAGTGATAACTTAATGAATACTTTATCCGATTCATTAGAGGCACATGAATTAGTAAAATGTAATTTATTAAAGACATGTCCAGTGGATGTGCGTGAAGCAGCTATTGAGTGTGCAAGTGCAACAGGTAGTGAAGTAGTTCATATTGTTGGACATACTTTCTTATTGTATAGAAGAAGTAAAGAAAATAAATTGGGGCTTAAAAAATGAGAATTGCCATTGTAGGCGGGTCTTTTGATCCAATCCATAATGGACATATTCAAATGGCCAATCAGTCTTTACAAGCTTTACAAGTCGATGAAGTGTGGTTTATGCCTACTTCAAGTACGCCCTTAAAAAATCGTGAATTGACATTGGATCAAGAACGTTTGGCTATGATTGATTTGGTGGTTCAGAAAGACTCAAGATTTAAGGTATGTACGCTTGAGCTTGAAAGAGCTGGTAAAAGCTATACGTATGATACGCTAAAAAAATTGATTGAAACCTATCCGGAACATGAGTTTTATTGGATTATAGGAAATGATCAATTGGAGCAGTTTGATAAGTGGTATCATGCCGAAAAACTTGTTAAGATGGCTCATTTTGTGTGTTTTGATAGGAATGGCAAGCTTGCAGATTCAAAATATGACATTATGTGTATGACAATGCCCTCGGTCCCAGTTTCAAGTTCAGAAATTCGTATGGGAAATAAATTGAATTATTTGCCAAAAGAAGTTTTACGTTATATCTATCGAAACAGGTTGTATGTGAAGGATTTTGTGGCTTCTAGATTAACAGAAAAAAGATATAAACATTCTTTATCGGTTGCCAAACTTTGTGAAGAGTTTGCGTTGAACAATGGGTATGATATGCATATTGCGTATTATATTGGTTTGTTTCATGATATAGCTAAATATATGCCAAAGGATGAGATGGTAAAATGGATGAATAGTATTTGTCCTGAAAACATGGAATATCCTGTAGCTGTATGGCATGGTTTTGTAGGGGCTGCTGTTACGAAAGATATCTTTTTGATTGATGATCCAATCGTATATAATGCAATCTATCATCATGTACTTGGAACGAGTCAAGATCCTTATGCGATGATGGTATTTTGTGCAGATAAATTAGATCCTTTGCGTGGATATGATTCTAGTAAGTTGATTGAAATTTGTAACAAAGATATTAAAGAAGGATTTGAATTGGTGGTTCAACAAAACCGTGAGTATTTAAAGAGAGGTTAGACATGGAGATTTTAGATATTGTAGTTCATGCGATCTGTGAAAAGAAAGCACAAGATGTACGTGTATATGATGTAACGAGTTTGACTCCTTTTATGGATTCAATGATTGTTTGTTCGACTACGAATATTCGTCAGAATAATGCGATTGCACAAAATATTAAGGATCGTTTAAGAGAAGCTGGATATATGGGGGATATGCATATTGAGGGGGACTCGGGTTCAAAATGGCTTTTGATTGATTTAAAAGAAGTGGTAGTCCATTTATTTGTGAATGAGGAAAGGCAGGTTTATAATCTGGACCGTTTATATTCGGATGTTCCAGTAAAAACGTATGATTTATAATACATTGGCACATTATTATGATGCTTTAGTAAAAGATGAAGAAGCTTCTAGAGAATGGGTTTCTTGGATTGAGAGTGAACTTGCACCTTGCGATTGTTTAGAACTTGCGTGTGGTAGTGGTGAGATCACTGAAATGCTTGCTTTAAAAGGTTATACTATGACAGCTCTTGATTTAAGTGAGGAAATGGTGAAACAGGCAAAAAGTAAAAACTTAGAGGGTTCGATTGAGTTTTTATGTCAGGATATGCGTCATTTAAATAATTTAGGATCTTATTCGGGTATTTTTTGTTTGTGTGATAGTTTTAACTATATTTTAGAAAAAGAAGAAATTGATGCATTCTTTCATGAAGTCAGTCAACATTTAAAATCAAATGGACTTTTCTTCTTTGATACACATTCTTTGGATCGTTTAGAAGAGTTTGATTCTGAATATAATGAGACAGGTGCTTTTGAAGATGGTTGTCAATACCAATGGTCAATCATGGCAGAGGATGATTATGTATATCAGGATTTTGCGTTTTATATGAAAGACAAAGTGATTCAGGAGCATCATATTCAAAGGGTATATGATCCAAAATGGTTGGATGAAATTTTATCGAAGTATTTTGATATTTTAAAAGTCACAACCGACTTTGACATTGAGGGTATTGCGCCTGGTGAAAAGTATTTTTATGTATGTAGAAAGAAGGTACAAGAATGATTGGTATTGTAGCGGCAATGGATGCTGAAATCCATGAATTTGAAAAGCGTATGGATGTAGTCGATCATACGAAGACAATTGCGGGATGTACATTAACTTATGGAAAATGGCAAGGTAAAGATGTAGTCTTATGTAAAAGTGGTGTAGGTAAGGCTTATGCGGCTATGTCTTGTACAATTTTGTGTATGCAAGGAAATATTGACAGCATTATCAATGTAGGTACAGCTGGTGGATTAACACAGGATGAACAAGTGTTGGATATTGTGATTAGTGATAAGGTTATTCAAGCTGATTATGATACAAGTCCATTAGATGGTCCTTCAGGTGTTGGATTGGTGTATAATAGTGATGAAAAATTGTCTCAAAGTTGTATTGATGCTGCAAATGCTATGCAGATTCGTTATCATGTAGGTACGATAGCTTCTCAAGACTTATTTATGTCTAGAGATGAGGATTTTGAAAAGTTGATGAATAATTTCCCGGATTCAATTTGTTCAGAAATGGAAGCAGGAGCGATTGGTGCGGTTGCCACAAAATTTAATATTCCATTTGTGATTGTGCGTTGCCTAAGTGATGTTGTGCATCATAATGAAAATCCAATGGAATTTTCTACATATGTTTCTAAGGCAAGTGCACAATCGGCTAAATTAATTGAAAACTGGTTGATGCGTATATAGTAAAAAAGGAGGGATAAGGATGAAACTAAGGCGTAGACATAAAAAACAACATGGAACAAAAACGACACTTGGATTAGTTATCATTCTTGTTCTTATATTACTTGTGATTTGGTCTGAGTTTATCAGTGGACCGAATCGTGTTAAGGAACAGATTTATACGCAAAGAGTTGAGAAAATAGAGAAACAAAATAAACATATAAAAGGAATTAGTGAGCATGTCTTTGATTATACAACGTATCAAGGATATGATGATACGACTTTATATTGGTATAATGCGAAGTCTGAATTGATAACATCAAGAGATATTGAGACTTTGAATTATAAAAAGGCAAAGCGTATTGCGAAAAAGAATTATAAGATCAAATGTGAATCCATTGTACTTGGGTATGGCTACAACAACCCAGTATATGAGATTCGTGGTTCGAATAAATTGATTTTATTGGATTATGATAGTTTTGAACGTGTTTATGAAAGGAAGATACAATAATGGCTGATTTTGATTTTAATGCACCTTATGTAGATCGTAGAACTTGGATCATTGATCATCTACAAGATTTAATTCTAGAACCAAAAGAGATATTAGTCGTATTGTTGATTGATTTTTTCAACCAGCAGCATATTTCAATTGATCACGAATTGATTAGTGAAAAACTAAAGATTAGTGTGGATGAAGTGGAAGATATCTTTACCGAATTATCAGATAAAGGGTATTTGTCTTTAGATTATGCGGATGGATCTTTGATTTTTAATATTGAAGGAATCTTTGAACTTTCAAAAGCGAGTGATACTTCCATTGATCGTTCTTTATTAGAACAATTTGAGATGGAGTTTGCACATCCACTATCTTCAACCCAAATGCAAAGAATTATTGATATGGCAAGTTTGTATGATGAACGTCGTGTGATTTGTGCATTAAATGAAGCTGTTTGTAATGAGGCTTGTGATTTAAATTATATTGAAAGAATTCTACAGAATTGGCAACAAAAAGGTTTGTCAACTGAGGATATAGAGAATGGTAAACGATGAATGCGAATGAAATTTTGGATGAAATGGAAAAGATCTTTCCGAATGCCAAGTGTGAATTGTATCATGAATCTGCATTTCAATTGATTGTTGCGGTGGTACTCAGTGCACAAACAACGGATGCGATGGTGAATAAAGTAACGCCTGCATTATTCAAGGCGTATCCTACGGCAGAAAAGATGGCAGAAGCTACAGTTTCTGAATTAGAGCCATACATTAAAAGAATTGGTTTGTATCGTAATAAGGCTCGCTCCATTTCAAATCTAAGTAAAGATTTAGTTGAAAGATATCATGGCCAAGTACCCTATACATATAAGGATTTAATGTCTTTAGCAGGTGTTGGAAGAAAGACAGCGAATGTCGTTCGTAGTGTAGCTTTCGATATTCCTAGCTTTGCGGTAGATACCCATGTCAATCGTGTCAGTAAGCGTTTGGGTTTAGCCAAATATAATGATTCGGTTGAAAAGGTTGAGGAAAAATTAAAACGAAAAATCGATCGTTCAAGATGGAATCAAGGTCATCATGACTTTATATTTTTTGGTCGCTATCTTTGTCATTCAAGAAATCCAGAATGTGAAAGATGTCCTTTTAAAAGCTTTTGTAAGAAAGATAAATATGAGAAATAATAGCACTACACTTGTAGTGTTTTTCTTTTTGTATTGTGATAAAAGATAAAATAATAAAGTTGACAAATAGTTGGTAGAGCAACCGCAATGAATTACCGTATAATGATGGTGAAAAGGAGGAAATATGTATTATGAAGGCAACTGTATTTATAGCTTATATTTTTTTGTTGATGTATTTTGTAGTTGGTGTCGCATTCATATACTTATTTGTGTTGGTTGTTAGGGCTTTAAGAAAATACATTAAATCTGAACCTGTAAGAAAGGAAAAGGCTGAAAGTGCCAAATCACTTGGAGAAGTGATTAAAAGATATCGTACGCAACGTAAAATGACGCAAGAATTTGTGGCAGAGTCTTTAGGTGTTTCAAGACAGGCTGTATCAAAATGGGAAAGTGGTGCATCGGATCCAAGTACAACAAATCTAATGGCTTTAGCTAAGCTATTTGGAGTCACTGCTGAAGAAATTTTAAAGGAAGTTAAATAAATTCATTGTATAGTCGATGATGAAAAAGAAATATTACAACAATCGTTTAACGATGAGTAAAGGAAGTATGAATATGAAGATTATTAAAGTTATAAATGATGAAGATAAAAAGAAAATCACAAGAGCTATATTAGAAGCGTTGCCTGAGTGGTTTGGAATTGTAGAAGCAAGAGAAGAATATATTCTTGATAGTGTAGGAAAAGATTTCTTTTGTGCTATTGAAAAGGATAAGGTTGTTGGATTTTTGTATCTTAAACAAACGGGTAAAGATACGGTTGAACTAGCTGTAATGGGTGTATTAAAAGAATATCATCGTAAAGGAATTGGAAGAGCACTATTTGAATACGCAAAGGAAAGTATAAAGGAACGTGGATATTCGTTTATCCAGGTAAAAACAGTGAAGATGGGAATGTATGAAGATTATGATCGTACAAATCGATTTTATATTTCGTTAGGATTTAAAGAATTTGAAGTCCTGAATTCGTTATGGGATGAAAATAATCCTTGTCAAATCTATGTTATGGCAATATGAGGTGACAAAATGGCATCAACTAAAGAATATTTAGATTTTATTTTAGGGCAACTATCCAATTTAGAAGAAATTACGTATCGAGCTATGATGAAAGAATATATCCTCTATTATCGAGGAAAAATTGTTGGTGGTATATATGATGATCGATTACTTGTTAAGCCTGTAGAAACCGCAATTCGTTATATGTCAAAAGTTCGATATGAATTACCATATGATGGGGCTAAAGAAATGTTGTTGGTAGATGAAGTGGATAACCAAGAATTTTTGGAAGGCTTGTTTCAAGTGATGTATGATGAGCTTCCAAATCCAAAAAAGAAGAAATAAACTATGAATGAGTTACTATTTTCCAAGAAATATTATGTTAGAAAACTACAAAAGAATGATATTGATCAAATATATGGTCTTTGTAGTAAAAATCACTTATATTATCAATATTGTCCTCCTTATGTGACAAGAAAGAGTGTTGAATCGGATATGATGACTCTTCCAGGCAATATTGATATTAAAGATAAGTATTATGTGGGATATTTTAAGAACGAGAAGTTAATCGCAATCCTTGATTTAATTGATGGATATCCCAAAAAGGATATTGTGTTCATTGGATTCTTTATGATGGATATCAATGTACAAAAGAATGGGATTGGAAGCGCAATAGTCAATGAACTTATTGAATATTTAGCAACACTTAAATATAAGGAAGTTCGCTTAGGTTGGATAAATGGAAATCTTCAAGCTGAACATTTTTGGATTAAGAATGGTTTTTGTCCTATAAAAGAAGATCGTGTAGTACTTGCGAATCGAACTATTAAATAAATTCTTTACTGATTGACAGATATTTATGGGCATAGATACTTTCTTTTTGCCAGATGATGTCAAAGTCATGTTGCAGTTTAAAATCATCTAAAGTAATTTCTTTGAGTTCTTTTGATTGTAATTCTTTTTCTACAGCTATCTTATATAGGAAAGAAATTCCACAATCTTTTTTCAATAGATTCATGATGGTATGCATATTTTCAACTTGTGTATAATGTGTGAAATTTGAAATATGTAGACCATGGGCAATTAGGCTTTGTTCAAGAATATTTCTTGTTCCAGAACCTTTTTCGCGAACTAAAAGATGTTCAGATATTAGATCGTGAATGGTATGGGGTTCTTTTGTGAAATGGTGGGATGTGGCACAGACGGCAATATAGTCTTCTGTGCTATATTTTATGTGGGAATAGTTTTCTTTTGGATAATTTCCTTCGACAATGGCCATGCTGATTTGACCTTGATCGAGTAATTCGAGTAGTTTAGATGTGTTGCCATAGTGAAGGTGGATGTTAATTTCAGGGTGATTTTGAATAAAGTTTGCCAATTTATCAATAATCGCATATTCACCAATAGTCATAGTGACTCCAATGGAGAGAGTTTCAATGTAGGATGTGATATTGTTGATTTCATTCATTATGGCTTGTTCATTATTTTTCATAGCTAATAGATGCTTATATAGTATTTCACCGGAAGGAGTTAGTGATAACTCTTTATTTTTGTATGCAAATAATGTGGTATTGTATTGTTTTTCTAAGAAATGAATATGTTGTGATACGGCAGGTTGAGTGATATTTAATTGTTTGGCGGCTGTTGTAAAATTTAAAGTTTTACATACAGTAAGAAATGTTTTTGTTCGATAATCTAGCATAGGTACCTCTATTGATAAGAAATAATTATTGTTCGATAGAATTATATAATTTTACCTTATTGTTGTATAGTGATACAATTCTTCGCATGGAGGGAATTTTAAATGAATTTTGTAAATAAATATGGAAAAGGCATTTTAATTTGTCTTTTAATTGCGATTCCATCATGGATCATTGGAAAGATGTTTCCAGTCATTGGTGGTGCTATCATTGCGATTCTTGCAGGAATGATTATCGCGATGTTTTGGAATGATAAACAAAAAGCAGAAGCTGGTATTAAATGGACTTCTAAGATAGTTTTACAGACGGCTGTTGTATTACTTGGATTTGGAATGAATTTAGGTGTTATTTTTGAAACGGGTAAGCAGTCTTTACCGATTATTCTTTGTACGATTACGACATCGCTTGTGCTTGCGTGGATCATGAAGAAAGTTTTGAAAGTACCTACAAATACATCAATACTTGTTGGTGTTGGTTCTTCGATTTGTGGGGGTTCTGCCATTGCGGCAACGGCACCTGTTATTGATGCGGATGATGATGAGATTGCCCAATCTATCGCAGTTATCTTTTTCTTTAATGTATTAGCCGCTATTTTCTTTCCAATGTTAGGAAAAGCACTTGGCTTTGATACAATGCATGGCGATGCCTTTGGTATTTTTGCAGGAACAGCCATTAATGATACATCAAGTGTAACGGCTGCAGCTTCTACTTGGGATAGTATGTGGGGGCTTGGTAGTGCCACATTAAATAAGGCAGTAACAGTAAAATTAACTCGTACACTTGCGATTATTCCAATTACACTTGGACTATCTTTTGTTCGTGCAAAAAAAGAAAGACAAGCATCAAACTTTAGTTTGAAACGTGCCTTTCCAATGTTTATACTTTATTTTATTTTGGCAGCTATTTTTACAACGATTTGTGTAAATTTAGGAGTAGACTCTAGTGTATTTGCACCACTTAAAGAATTATCTAAGTTTTTGATCATTATGGCTATGGCAGCCATTGGACTTAACAGCAATGTAATTCAGTTGATCAAAACGGGTGGAAAGCCAATTGCGGTTGGTGCAACATGTTGGTGTGGAATCACGATTGTGAGTCTTATCATGCAGCATGTGATGCATATTTGGTAAATTTTGAATTATAAAGAAAGCGTATCAATAAATTTTTGTGTGGCAATATTGGTTGCACGACTTGCATCCTGGACAAGAAGAATTTCTCGTTCAGGATTTTTTATATTTGTTTGAATTTCAAAAATATCAGAATCCTTAGAAATTAATTCTTTAGGATAGAATCCAATGCCTAGGTTATGCTTGACTAATGGAAATATTTGATCGGCAGTAGCCACTTCTAAATCGGTATGAAAAGGAATTTTTTGATTTAAGAACAAGTTTGAATAATAGGTATATGTACTTGTGTTTTTGCCTAAGGTAATAAATGGATAATGCGAGATTTGTTGGATGTCTAGAATTTCATTGCTTAAGTTTTCGTATTCTTTTCCACCAATTAATATTTCTTCAAAGCAGTAGAGTGAAGTGGTATGTAATGGCTTTTTGATGTTGATTGGACTTGTGACTACGGCAATATCGACAATTCCTTTTTCTAAGGCGTCAACAGCTTGAATAGAGGAGTGGTTGGATAATTTGATTTTAACGTGGGGATAAGCCTTGTGGAATTGTTCAAGTTTGGATAATAAAAAGATATTTAGAGCCGTTTCACTTACGCCAATTGAGATGTGTCCATGTTCTAAGGTTTTATTTGAAAGAATTTCGCTTTCTCCTTGGTAAAGTTGTTCAATCGCAATCGCAACATGTTCATAGAGTTGTTCACCTTCAGGTGTTAGAGTAATACCGGAATGGGAGCGTACTAAAAGCTTACATCCAAATTCACTTTCTATGTTGTTCATGGTTCTTGAAATGTTAGGTTGGTTATTGTGTAGGATTTTTGCGGCTTTTGAAAAGCTTTTGTATTTAGCTACATAGTAAAAGATGCGGTAATAGTCTAGTGTCATTGTATAGCCTCCATATAATTTTTATATAATGCATATTTAAAATATACATTTCACATATTTTATAGGTGTTAGTATAATACTTTTAGTCTGAGTAGGCAAGCCATCAAAAACAGATACAAAAAGTGTGTTAAAGGAAGACTTCTTGTATCTGTTTGCCCAAAGGACTAGAAAAGAAGTGAGAATCATGCCAACAATTTTTCCTAGGGAAGAAAAGGCAGAGGCTTTGTTTGATAAAATTGCCAAGGATCCTAGAGCTTGTAAACGATTGATGGATGCCTTTTATGAAGGTGTTGCTTGTGATGAGGATTCAAGCGTAGAAGAAGAGAGGGTACTTGTAGATAAACAAGTATTTACCAATGCCTTATTTACTGCATATAAGAACAAAGATCTGTCGGCATTTTTAATGGCTGTATGCGGTAATAGTATGTTTGACTTATTGAGAAATGCATTTTTGATTCCATTGCGATTTAACGATAAGGGAAAAGAGAATCCGATTCTTTTAAGTGATGAAAATGGAAATTTTATAGAAAGTGATATTCACATTCCTGAATCAAAGAAGCATATGTTTAAAAAGCTTGTAGAAAAAAATCGATACTTAGCTTATGGCTTTTTAGAACAGCATAGCTTTAAAGAGGATATGTCCATTCAAACTATTCAAAATGAATCGCATTTAGGTATCTTAGTTGTCCAAGAAATGCCTGAAGAGGTTCATAAAAAGTTAAGTGATGCACAAATTTATTCTGGCTTGTGGGATTCTATGATGAAGCTTGAAGATTTGTTGTATAATGCATTCTTCTATTGTGGGGATTTTAAAGGAAAGTATTGTGTAGGTGTATTCTTACCATTTACACATTTTGAACATAATTTAGAGAAGAATATTGAAGTTTCAAATAGTATCTTATATGAATGTATACAAAAAATGCTGAACGATTAAGTTCAGCATTTTTATGTACAATATCGAAATGAGGGATCGGTTAAGATACGGGCAAATATAAGTCCCATTGGAAGTGCCAAAACAATCAATAAAGATTGAATGAGCCAGTTAGCTCCAATTGACATGGTAGCTGCAAGTTCGAGATTATAAATAGCTCGATACATGTATAAACCTGGGACCATAATCACAATGGATGGTACGGTTATGGCAATTCTAGGATATCCTGTATTTCCTTTAATCATAGAGGCAAGTAGTCCGGCTGTTAATGCGCCAATAAAGGCCGCGGCTGCAGCAGGTAAAGATAAATCGACAAGTGTTAGACGCAATGTGTTTGCGATGGCTCCAATGCATCCGGCACTGGCGGCTATTTTTTTTGAACTGTTAAACATAATGGAGAATCCGAATACGCCTCCAAAACTGGTTAATAGTCTTAATAGTAATTTGGTGGATGTTGAAATGTGTAGTTTCACAAAATCAACGGGTTGAAGATGTAAGACTAAAGCGCAGATCCATGCAGTAAGTGTAGCAGCTAAAATAATGATAATGGCATAGGCAAGTCTTTCTATACCGGATCGTAAATCTAATTTAGCTAAGTCAATACCGCTTGTAATGAAAGGAAAGCCTGGAATTATGAAAAGCATAGAACAGATGTATCCGGCTTCATGTTGTGTGGCTATGCCAAAACACGTTTCTAAAAAATTAAATAATAAGGCATATACAAGGCAGGCTAAGGAAACACTGGCAGCGACATTTAAGAATAGGGTGTAGTTATGTTTGATCAGTTTCATTCGAAGTGTATTGCCTAGTCCCGCACCCACAAAGGCACAAAGCATTTCAATGGGGCCTCCTCCAAGTAGAAAGGTAAAACAGCTACAGGCAAGGGCTGCAGCTAATCCTAGAATAATGGGGGAGTAGCTAGAGTGAATGCTTTCGATTTGGTCTAATTGATTGTGAATCTCATTGCATGTGCATGTTTTACATTCGTCTTTAAAGTGATAGACAAAGTCTTCCATACGAGCAAGTTTGGATGTGTTGACACTTGTATTATGTAAAGACAAAGATTGGGCGTGAGAGTCAATTCCATCAATGCATGTGTAGGAAATATTTGTCAGTCCAATGTCGGCAATACATGTAATATTTAATTCACTAGCAATGGTGTTCATTGAACTTCTAACTCTCCAGGCACCTGTACCGCAGGCTAGAAGCATCAATCCAATTCTTCCTATAACGGAGGATTTTTCTGTAAGACTTGCATTTTCAATCTTAACTTTTGAATCTTTGTTCGTATATTCATGCCATGGAATGTCCATGTGGTTGTTCATAAGATCATCTCCTATATCATTTATATATAATACACATAGTATAAATATATATTCGATATTTAATTCCATGAATAGTATAGTCAACTAAAAAAAGAAGTCAAATTAATCGACTTCTTTATGAATCCACGTCATTAATACTTTAACAATATAGGCTTTTTGTTTAGGGCCTAGTGGCTGATTGGGTTTGATTTTATGCCATTTGTATAGACATTGTCTGCAACAACAGCCGGTAGCATGTTGGGCAATGAATACAGGATGTCCTTTGAATGGTGTTTGTTTACCATCGTTGGGTATATAGGCTGGAGCTAATCGTTTTTCAACAAAATCGATGGCATGTTTTTCAATGGTATCCATTCCTTTGGCCTGTATATACTCTTTCTCTTTTTGTTTCAGATGAAAACTACTCCTAAATTTGGAGTGGGATAAGCGATTAAAAAGTTGTTCAAACCATTCGGATTCTGTCATAACTGCTCCTTATATATAATAAAAAAAACCAGCTAAGCTGGTTTTATAATCAAGTGGCGCCTGAAACAAGACTCGAACTTGTGACCTGCCGGTTAACAGCCGGATGCTCTACCGACTGAGCTATTCAGGCATTTGTTTTTCACTTGACTGCCTGTATATAATACCAAAAGATGTTGTGTTATGCAAGTGCTTTTTTTAATTTTTTTTAAACAGACATAAAAAAAACCAGCAATGCTGGTTTTATAATCAAGTGGCGCCTGAAACAAGACTCGAACTTGTGACCTGCCGGTTAACAGCCGGATGCTCTACCGACTGAGCTATTCAGGCATTTGTTTTTCACTTGACTGCCTGTATATAATACCAAAAGATGTTGTGTTATGCAAGTACTTTTTATAAAATTATGATATATTATTTTTTAAATGGAGGGATGGACTATGTTAGATGCGATTGTAATGGATATGGATGGTACTTTATTGGATCCAAATAATAAGATTTTACCAGAAACAAAAGAGGCATTAATTGCTTGTCAAAAGCAGGGGACTAAGTTAGTGCTTGCGAGTGGAAGGAGTTATACAAGATTACTTTCATATGCTAAAGAATTAGAGATGGATGTATATGGTGGCTATTTGTTAGAGGTAGATGGTATTGCATATTATGATGTTCAAAAGGATGAGCGTCATGTTTTAAAGCAGATGTATAAGGAAGATGTTGAGCCTGTTTTTGCGTATTTGATGCATAAAAATTGTGAGACAATGGCTGTGTTTAATGATGGATTATTTGATTATATTCCAGATCCTATAATGGAAAAGAAAAAAGCATTAAGAAATTCACAAGAATATCCAGAGGATTTTCCTTGGACGGGTGGTCCTTGGTCTTGGCTTGCGGATATGCGTGATGGCTATCCTAAGATTACTTATATTAAGGATCTTAGTGAAATTCAATATCCTGTAAATAAGATTCAGACAATTGAGGATGAAGAGGTAACTACACAATTGGCTTTGGATATTCAAAATGAATTTAAAGATCAATATGAAGTATTCCGTACTTGTCCTAGAGAACTTGAAGTATTGCCTAAAGGATATAGTAAGGGAGCTACTTTAGTTCGTATGATGGATATGTTTGGTTGGGATAAGGATAAAGTCTTCACATTTGGTGATGGTGAAAATGATGTGAGTATGTTTGGTGTTGTAACTCATAGTTTTGCGATGGGTCAGGCTTTGGATTATGTAAAAGAAAAAGCAGCTCATGTGACCAAGTCCAATGTGGAACAGGGTATTGTAGCTGCTTTAAAGGATTTTAATATTTTGTGATATAGCTAACAACAAGCTTCATTGTGCTTTCTACACCGTCATAGTGTGTTCTTTCCATTCCGTGGCTAGCATGAACACCAGGGCCGATCAAGGCTCCTTTGATGTCGTTACCACCGCGTAATGCGGCACTGACATCTGAACCATATTGTGGGTAGATATCAACGGCATAATTAAGCTTGTTTTCTTTTGATAGTTCAACTAGACGTGTAATCATTTCGTAGTCGTATGGTCCGCTTGAATCTTTTGCACAGATTGAAACGTCTTGTTCAGTACAAGCAAGATCTGTACCGATGCATCCCATGTCTACGGCTAATAATTCTTCGACTTCTTCTGGTAAACAACTTGCTCCATGACCCACTTCTTCATATGTACTAAACATAATGACTAAGTCTCTTTGAGGTGTAATGTTGTTGTCTTTTAAGTATTTTAGTACGCCCATTAAAGCAGTAGCTGAAATCTTATCGTCTAAGAATCTAGATTTAATGAATCCACTTTCTGTGATTTGTGTTTTTGTATCAATACAAATGAAGTCTCCGTTGTTGATACCTAATTTTTCTACATCTGCTTTTGAGTGAACAACTTCATCAATACGAACTTCCATTGTATCTTCTTTTCTTTCTAATGTTGAAGCATCTGGATATACGTGTACGCTTGGTGAACAAGAAAGAATTGTTCCTGTATATACCTTTCCATCACGAGTATAGATCTTACAATATTCTCCGTCTAATGTTGGTAAGCATGGGCCTCCGACTTTAGTAATGGCAAGTTTTCCATTGTCTTTGATGGAACGAACCATAAGTCCTAATGTATCTAGGTGAGCGCTCAATCCTAAAGTGTGTTCAGAATCTTTTCCGTCTACATAAATCAACAAGTTTCCTTTTTGGTTACGTCCTGTTGTATAGCCTAATTTTTTGGCTTCTTCATCCATGAAATCGATGGCTCTTTTTGTGTAGCCTGTTGGTGAATCAATGTTCAAAATTTGTTTGGCAATGCCACAAACGTATTCTTTATCAAATGGTTGCATATTTTAAAACTCCTCCTGTATGTATTATACGCTTTTATACAAATTCTAAACAATGTATTCAACTTTTTTTTCATTTTGTGCTATTGTACAAGAAAAGGAGGCTAATTGTATGGAATTAAATGTAAGAGAAGAAAAGTTAAAAGGTTTATTTAAACAGTTTCAAGTGGAACATAATGAGAATTGTAAAACAGTATTTATTGATAATAATGATGAAAATTTAGAAAACTATTTAAATGAATCGAATATGGTATATTTACATATGGTGGATAAAGAAGTTAGAAATCTTGATTTGACTAAAGTAAATACAATATTTGTGAATAAAGAATATGCGAGTAAATTAGAAAATGGAATTCAGGATGAACAAAGACTTCTAGAATTATTGTTAAATAAATATCCAAATCTTAGAGTTGTATTAATTACCGATAAAAAGGGTGCTTATTATAAAGACAAGGACATGATGATTTACCAGAAAAAATTGGCTTCAAACTTTGATAAGAATCTATTCTTAGCTAAATATATGGCTTCAGAATTAAAGGGGAATTCAGAAATGACATCTCTATATCGAGGTGTAAATCAATAAAGACTACTAGATATGTTAGAGTGCCTAAGACAAAAACTTGAATTCGCGTACGCCTTTGGAATTAAAAGACTTTGGAGGTAGATTAATCCATGAAAACTACCCTACATATCTAGTAGTCATTTCCATTATAAAGGTCCAATGTGAAAAGATTATTAAAAGTCAAAAGTTTTTCAAAATATTTTAAAATACATGTGTAAATCGGTAAGTTGATATTTATCATCTTTCTCGTTATAATACAAGTACAGAAAAGACTACTAGATATGGTGGTCACTCTGGATTAGGTTATAGCGCTAATCCCGTTACGAGTGGGTGGTTAGCGCTTTTTGTTTTCTTCATGAATAATAATGATCACTCGTATGAGTTGTAAAATAGCCATTAAGACAATAGTTATATCAATATTAATTTGAATTTGCATACGCCGTATCCTTAATCCCGGGGATCGAAAGTCTCAAGGATTTATCCAGAGGAAACCACCTGCCATATCTAGTAGCAATTTCAATTATAAATACCCAATGTGAAAAAGACATTAACTCTCAAAACTTTTTGGAAAAACTTAAAATTAACCTATGATGATGTTGAATAATTTTTTTTGCGATGTAAAGGTAAAATATAACTTACGCATATAAAATCTGCTTTATATAAAGTGTATGCTGATAGCATACACTTTTGTTTTTTATATAGAAATTTATAGGAAACGGCTTACATAAGTGATATAATTGTGCTTAATTAAAGAAAAAATAATTGACATAATGTTTTGATGTTATATAATAATCTACTTTCTTGTCGAAGATAAGATGAGTGGAAAGAGAGAATTTGATATGATGTTAAATCTAACACAGCATGTTTTAACAATTGAACAACAAAATGAAAATGTTGTTGAACCTTTAGATAAAGAATATATTTGTGATTTATTAACTTTTGATGAAATGCCCAGTGTAGAAAAATTACAAGAAGTTGCAATTGAATTAGCAGAATATGCAAGTGCACAAAAAACTGATTCAGTGTTGATTGGAGGTGCAGTTTATTTAATGCCTTATTTAATTTTTGAACTAAATAAAAGAGGTGTTGATGCATATTATTCATTTTCAAAGAGGGTTAGTGAAGATTTTGTGCAAGATAGTAATACGGTTATTAAAAGAGTGGTTTTTAGGCATTGTGGCTTTATAAAGGCTACTTTACCAAGAGATTGAGGAGGGATTTGATATGAATGTATTGTTGTTGGCATTAAGTACTGTGTCTAATGGAAAATTAAATTGCTTTTCATATCAGTATAGAGATGAACCGAGTTTTAATGGATATTATCAATTGGAACCTATCCCAAAATTTTTAAATGAAAAATTGGAGAAAGAGAAGCAAGAACATTTAGATTACATAATTACTTTAAATACAAAGGAAGTTAATTCTTCGGTTTTAGATACAGTTATTTGCAATAGTAAAAATGGAATCGAATACGAGTTTTGTAATATAACAGCCAAAATATTTTTTGAAAAAATGTTATGTAATGGTCAAAAGGCATTTCAACAAATACCCAAAATTATATCCATTCCTATTGATGTAGATGATATTATTCCGGGTATTATTCTTGCGATGAATCAATTGAGGGAATTAAAAGATAAAAGTAATGATTTTAATTTATATATAGATATGCATGGAGGACCGCGAAATACTCAAATGACTTTTCAAACAATTCTTTCATTGTTAAAGCATGAATCTATATATCCATCTTCAATTTATACGATTATTATGAATAAATCGAAACCTAATACAATCAAAGATGATACAAAGTATTTTGATTATATAGATTTTGTAAGTGGTATGAATGAATTTTTAAATTTTGGAAAGCCGATTTCAATTAAAAGTTTAAATAATTTAAATGATTTATCACTTCGTGATTTTACTGAAAAAGCAAATCAAATAGCGGATGCACTAACTTTATGTGATATGTCGGCATTTCAAAAGTCGCTGGAAGATATGTCTAATTGGTTAAACAATCGTGAAATCAAACAAGATTCATTACTTGAATTATTTATAAAAAATATTCGTATGGATTATGGAGTGCTATTAAAAGAAAATCATGATGTTATTGATGAAATTCAATGGTGCTTAACAAAAGGGTATTTGCAACAAGCATTAACTTTAATCGAAAGCAAAATGCCAGGAGAATTATTCAAAAAGGGTATATTTCACTACGATGAAAATTTTATGGTGGAAATAAAAAAGGATCCAAACAAATCAAAAATAAAAGTTAAGGATGCGATAGAATGTGCAAAAGCTATGCAACATCGTGAGTGGGAATCGGATATTAATTTTATTTTTATTAAGTGGATCAAGGTTCTAGATATTTTTGATAAAGATGATAATGGTAAACATATTTCATTTGAACTAAATAAGACTCATCAAGAATATTTGGATTTTTATTTACCATTTTGGCCAGATTTTAAAAATAAAATATTTTTAACTGTTTCACGCGGAAAGAGTGTAGCGTTAAAAGTGATGTTGAAAAACGAGATTTATATAAATCAATATTTACAAGATATGTGCATGAGATTTTTAATTTTGCATTATACATTAAAACAAGAAAGAAACATTGCGAATCATGCAATTGGTGAAAGAAAAACAAATGTATATGACATTAAAGAAGCTATTGCAGGATATATTGATCTAGCCAGAATTTTATATAGAGCATAAAAGAAAGGGGATGTGTTTATGGAATATAAAGTTTTAGATGTTGCATTTTCAGGGTTAATGCATGATATAGGCAAATTTTACCAAAGAACAAAGATGGTGTCTGATTTAACAGAACGAGAAAAACTAGTGACACCCATGGCTAAGGCTGGATATTATACTCATTTACATAGTGGTTATACGTCTAGGTTTTTTCATGAATATCTTGGAATGGATAATGAATTAGAAATGATCACGAGTTCTCATCATATTGATGATCAAAGACCATTGGCTAAAATTTTGCGTAAGGCAGATCAAATTGCTTCATCAATTGATAGAAAAGATGAAGAACAGGATTATGAAGAAAATAACAAGAAAGGGACATTTCAACAAGTTCGATTATCGTCTGTAGTGCATGAAGTAGATTTTGGGAAACAAAAGGCTTTGGCAATTTATCCGTTACGGCCATTTCATAAGATGGGATATCCAACAGTTGATTTTGAAATGACAGATAAGAATGAGAGTGTAGGAGAGTATTTAGGTCTATTTCAAGCCTTTATTAATGATTTGAAATCTGAGGATTATTTTACTTCAGAAGTTGATAAATATTGTTTTGATCGTTTGTATGCTTTGATGTATGAATATACAACATTAGTTCCTGCTTCAACTTATGAGGGAAGTAAAACATATGTAAGCTTGTTTGATCATTCTAAGTTAACGTCTGCAATTGCGAGTTGTTTGTATTTAAATGATACGGAAGACGAGAACTTTATTATGTTTGAATTTGATGTTTCTGGAATACAAAAATTCATTTTTAAAGTAACGGAAGGTAAAGATACAAAAAGGGATGTTGCTAAATCATTAAGAGGTAGATCTTTTTTTGTTTCCGCAATAACAAATATTATCACTTATAGTTATCTTTATGAATTTGGGTTGACTCAAAGTAACATTATTTTTAATACAGGTGGAGGTGCTTTATTGTTGCTTCCAAAGTGTAAAAATTTTGAAGAAAAATTAAACAAAGTAACACAAAAGGTTCAAGAGATTCTGCTTGATAAATTCAGTGTAGATATCAATTATGTATATGCATGGGTTGAATGTGATAGAAAAGAATTAGAAACATTTAAAATTTCTAAAGCAACAAAATTAAAATCGAAATTAGATGAAGAAAAGAATAGAAAGTTTAATAAAGTATTAAATAGTGATTTTTTCTTTAACAAACCAAAGTCAAATTATGTATGTAAGATGTGTGGAACAAATTTTGTGGAAAAAGAAAATGATACATGTGATATCTGTAAGACGATAATTGAAATATCTGATTTCTGCATAAAGCATGATGATTTTTTCTTGGTTTATGATTTTAATCGCAGATTAGATGATCAAGTGAGTGATTGTATAAAAATTGATATGGGATATATGGATTTTTATTTGATTTCAAAAGAGGATTGTCCACTTATCATAAATAAATATGATTATGTTGAATCATTAAATAAATCTCATTTGGGGAATACTCGTTTAATAGCAAACTTAGTTCCTAAAAAGAATGCTAAAATTATTCCTTTTGAAAATATGGTAATAAATTTAGTGGATACATCTTATGGGGATCCCAAATTAGGAATTTTGAAAATGGATGTGGATAATTTAGGTGCAATATTCGCGTTTGGAATGGAAAAACAAAGATCGTTATCAAAGTTTTTGACATTGAGTAGGTTGATGGAAAACTTTTTTGGACATGAATTGATGAATATTTGTGTTGAGGTTTCAAAAAAGATGAATTCGAATATAAGTCAATTTAGTGACAATGAATCTATGTTTTATATCAATTATGCTGGTGGTGATGATTTGGTGATAATGGGGCCAGCCTCAGGAATTTTAGAATTATCTAAAGTCATTAATGAAAGGTTTGGTGAATACACGTTAAATAAGAATATAACTATTTCTGGTGGTATCACAGTTCAATCACCAAGTGCACCGATAAGATTTGGTATTAAAGAAGCAGAGGAATATTTAAGTCAATCAAAAATATTGGATGGAAAGAATGGAATTACATTGATACATACATCTTGCAAAATGAATGAGTACGAACAAGTGTTAGAGCAGGTTAATGTTTTCAGAAAGTATATTACGAATCAAGATATTTCTCGATCAAACTTTTATAATATGATGAAAGTATTGGATGTAGAAAATATGGAGAAATACTATCGTAATATTCCTATTCTTTTATATTCTTTAAAGCGAAATGTAAAGAATAAAGATGTTCGACAAGATTTAATATCAAAAATAAGTATGGCAAATATGAATTGTGATCAATTAAAAAAATTGGTTTTGGAAATGAAGTTAGCAATAATGCAAACTAGGGGGTAATTAATAATGGAACAAAGGAAAAATAATACTGGCCATGGTCATCGTACCAATAATCATTCAAGTCAAAATAGAGAGCAGAAAATACATAAAATAGAAAAGCCGCTTCATATTTATTATGCGGATAAATCAAAATTATTCTTGCCAGACGGGAAAGCTTATAAAATCGCAGAAAGTTTCAAAGGTATTGCAACGCACCAATTAAGAAAAATTTTAAATCAAGTAAAGTTATGTATACAAGAGCTTGGGAATAAAGATGTTGATTTTGATAGTATAAAAAATCAATTGTTTATGTTGGTACCTTTGTCTGCATATAATGGAGGAAGAGAACCAAAATTAAAAAAGATTTATCGATTTCTGGTAGAGCATTTAAATGAAAATTCGATTACATGCAAAAAGGATATAGAAGTATTTGATGAATTGTTAACGAGTATTATTGCATATCATAAATTTTTAGGAGGAAAGTAAGATGTTGGAATGTATTTATAGATTAGATTTTGAAATTGAGTTATTGACAGGGTTACATATTGGAGGTTCTACAGATACATTTGATATTGGTGGTGCTGATTCAACAGTTATAAAAAATCCATTGACGCATGAACCATATATTCCTGGTAGTTCTATTAAAGGAAAACTGCGTTCTTTATTGACTCAAAAGTATGGAAAAGTATCATTAAAAAATAAAGATCCTGAAATGGTACTTGAAAAAGATGAAATACGATGTCTTTTTGAACCTGTTTCAACAAGTGATGATTTGAAGGTTTCAAGATGTATTTTTAGAGATGCATACTTAACAGATGAAAGTAAAGAGGAGCTACAAAAACATCTTGGCTTAGGAACGTTCACTGAAATTAAGGCTGAAAACAGGATTTATTTATTAAAAGGGACACCAGCTAATCCACGATTTATAGAACGTGTTCCTAGAGGAGCAAAATTTAATGGAGAAATTATTTTACAGATTTATGAAGGGGACAATGCAGAACAATTAAAAGAAGTAATCAATGAAGCTTTGAAAATGTTGGAATTAAATTATCTTGGAGGTAGCGGAACTAGAGGATACGGTAGAGTAGACATTCATTCTCAAGATTTTCAGAAAGTTGAATTTTAAAAATGAAAACTTATAAGATTGTTTTTACTTGCCAATCTGTAGTGAATGAAATACCAAATTCCCAAACAATTTTTGGGGCAATATGTAATATTTTATTGCAAACAAGAGGAAAAGATGCGCTTGATGAATATATTTCCTCATTAAATGCAAAGGCGAAGATGGTACATTCATCTATGTTTCTAAATCATACGCTACCTATGATTAAAAAGAATGTTTTTTCTTTAGAGTATATTAATACCTTACTTGGCAGTGTAAAGGCAGAGGATAAATTAAGGGTGCTTGAAAGTGCAAAGCGATATAAACAAATTTCAGCAATGTCAGAAAGGGTTTATAAAAATTATGTAGAAAATAACAGAATAGAAACACTTACTATGGATTTACAAGAAAAAACTAATAATTTTGAAATCAAAAATGGATTGTTAAAATATTCAAATGAAAAGCTTAATACGGAGATGGATTCAATATTATTAACTCGTAATGGATTTCCTGAAAAGGAAAATGATAAGACTTTATTCTATTCTAATGCAATTTATTATCCGAAGGGCACAGAATTTTGCATATATGTAAAAACAGAAGAAAATGTGGATTATTTAAAATCTATCTTTAATTATTTTGAATATTTTGGAGTAGGTTCAAGAAGAACGGTTGGAGATAATTCATTTAGATTAGAACGAATCGAAGAATGGAATCAATCAGGTGATATGGAGAGTAAATTGGTTTTAAGTCGTTATATTCCAAATGATGAAGAAGTGGATTATGGTAATTCATTTTATAAACTTACTAGTAATGTGTATCGTACTTCTAAGAGTTATGCTGGGGGTTATGTAAGTGGTAGATTTATGCATTTGATGGAGGGAAGTTTTATGAGATTTTTAGAAAATAAAGAATATTATGGAAAGGTGTTAGAAACTTGTGTAAATGGTAAGACTGTTTATCATTATGCAATAGGTTTTGTGTTGTAGTATGGATAAAATTACAATTTTAACCCCAGTTCACATCGCAACAGGTAACGACATTGAAATGCCTTGTTATCATGAAGTCAATGATGTCAAAGTTAACAGATATAGATTTACAGATATCCTTTCACAACTTCCACCTAAGGTGATGACAGATCCGCACTTGCTTAACGAATTAAGTTCTGGACAGCCTAGTAAAAAATTGTTATATAGATATATACATCAATATGTTGATTATTCAAAATTAACTCCACTATATAATTTGGAGTATACATATAATGAATCTTTAACTAAAGCTAGAAATGATGTTTCAGAGCAGATGCATGATTTACATAAACCTTTTATACCTGGTTCTACTATAAAGGGTACGTTATTAAATTCATGGAAATATTATTTATTAAAATCAAACTATGATCAAATTAGGCCTAATATTTATAAGCAAATTAAAGATGGTCAAAATAAAAATCTTGATTTTCATGAACTGAGGTTTGGAAAATCTTTGGATAAAGATCATGAAAATTTCTATAAAGAATTATATTCTTGCTTACAATGTCAGGATCTATATTTTAATGAAATGGAATTGTTCTTTGCAAGTAGAGAGGGAAGTAATCGAGATATGAGTGGTTCAATTCCAACTACATATAAAGAATGTATTCCGCCACTACAAACGACTGATTTGGTTTTGTTTCATTTTGACGAATTTAAATTGAAACATTTAAAAGACAAATATAAAGAAAAGCCTTATATCACATTGGTAAATTCATTTAAGCGCGACGTTTTCTTTAAAGCGTGTAATGCTTTCACAAAAGACATTTTGAGTGTAGATATGGATAAAAAGTATTTTAACTTTTATGAACGCTTTGTTGGTATAAATGAGCAGTTAAATGAAATAAAGAAAGAATTGGAAAACCCTAATACAGTGGTTCTACGAGTGGGTAATTCAACAAATTATTTTGCCAAAACAGTTTCTTATTTGATTAAGTATAATGATCCTGGTTTATATAAAGAATGTTTCTGGAAACACTTTGCTCCAGTGGACAAAGGGAAAACAAAGCTTAATGAGAGAACTATGCCTAAAACACGAATGATTTATTCAAATGGAGGAAAAAAATATTTGCCTGGATTTATTAAAATTCAATATGATTAAAAAAGTTGAAGTTTTAATTTCTTTTCCAATGGGTGCCAAATTTAGAGAAAATTTAGACTTATCAATATACAGAAAATTGATGAATTTTATTTATGGTCTATCCTGCTTCAACTCTATGACTAAGTGTAATGAGTGCAGTCAATGTAAAGAATGCAGGTATTACTTAATGACAGGCGAAAATTTTAGATTTTATCCAGGTATTCTTGTTAAAAGTGATATTTTTGGTAAGTCCCATTTTGGAAAAAATGAACAAAAAAGATTTGAATTTTATTTTATTGGAAACAATAAACCTTATTCGGATTATGTAGATTTATTGTTTTCCAATTTGAATCAGAGCTTATTTGGTAATTTCTTTTATTTAATCAAAATTACGAAAACAAATTTGAATTCAAAAAATATGAATTGTGATAAATTAGTATTTTCAACTCCGTTAGAAGGCAAGAATGTTTCTGAGGTTTATAATAAAATGGTTGCTTATTATAATGAACATTATGAGACAGCTTATGAATTTTTTTCAAGTGATTTGCAGTTAGAAAATTGTCGGTATGTAGAAGGCGTTTCTGCTTTTATGAAAACTAAGAAAATCTATCCTAAGGGGTTTATTGGATATGTAAATAAATCCTTTAGTTTAAATTCTGATTTTTTAAAAATTGGTGTTGGCAAATATAATTGTATAGGTGGTGGACAAATTGAGATTACAACTAACGTTTAAATGCAATAATTTAAAAGTACCTTTTAATTATCAACATATGATTCAAGGTTTAATATATAGTGCTTTTGATAGAGAGGATAAAGGTGATTTTTTTCATAACCAAGGATATCGGTTTGAAAAAAAAGTGTTTAAAATGTTTGTCTTCAGCAATCTATTCGGAAAGTATAAAATAAACGATAGATTTATGGTTTTTGAAGATTCAATTACTTTTTATGTTTCCAGTTATTCTGAAGATTTTTTAAAAGAAATTTATGACTTTTATATGGAGAATGAAAAGGTTATTTTGAATAATCAATTCATTCAATTGGTTTCTATAAAATTTATGAATTTAGAATATTTTGCTGGAGAGAAACAAATTGTAATTCATACACTTTCTCCAATTGTTACTTATACTACAACGGATCGTTATGTTGATTATTTTAAGCCGAGTGATGCTGAGTTTAATACTCTTTGTATGAATAATTTACTAGATAAATGTCATGCATTAGATATAAAACAAGACGATATTTCTTTTAATGTGGAAAAAGTTTTATATGAGAAAAAAAGATTAGTTAAATTTAAAAATACATTTTACGTTGGATACCTGAGTGAAATGACAGTAAAAACTAATTTTGAAACATTAAGTTTATTGTATGATACTGGGATTTCAGCTAAAGGACCAGCTGGTTTTGGAATGATAGAAGTGAAAAAGAGTGAAGAAAGTAGTTTATTTGTATAAAAGTGGAAACTTAAAAAGAAAAGATAATTCTCTTGTATTAGAGAGTAAAGACAAAGATGATGATTATATTCCGATAGAGCAAGTAGATATGATTATTTGTTTTTCAGAAGTTAGTTTAAATAAAAGAGTATTAGCTCTATTAAACAAGTATGAAGTATCGATATTATTTTATAATTTTTATGGAAATTATATAGGAAGATATGCTCCTAAAGATTATAAAGATGGTCGTGTTTTAGTAAACCAAGTAAATAAATATAGGGATGAATCACAAAGATTATATATTTCAAAGTCTATTCTAAAAGCTTCAATCAAAAATATGTTATCTGTTTTAAAGTATTATAGAAAAAAAGGAAAGAATTTGGATGAATTAATAAGAAAACTTGAAGATTTGGTGGGAATGGCATCCAATATAGAAACTATGAATGAATTGATGTTGATAGAGGCAAATGCAAAACAGACATATTATAAAATGTTTGATGTTGTTCTAGAAAATGAAGCGTTTAAGTTTCAAAAGCGAACAAAAAATCCACCACAAAATGAAGTGAATGCTATGCTTAGTTATGGATATACATTACTATATGGACTTATTTTATCAATTCTTGATCGTAGTAGTTTATTTCCACAAATTAGTTTTATACATAGTTTAAGTAAAAACTCAGATTCATTACAATATGATCTAGCGGACATTTTTAAACCCGTGTATATAGATAGAATGGTTTTAAGATTGATTCGTAAAAAACAGATAAAACAATCTCATTTTCAATATAAACCAGACGGAAGATGTTACTTAAGTAAAGAAGGAACAAAGGTATTTATTGAAGAATTCAATACTCTATTACAATCCACAATTGTATATTCAAAGCGAAATTATAGTTATCGCTCTATATTATCAAAAGAAGTACATCGGTTATCTGAATACATTAAAGATAAGTCTATTACACTTGATTTTTTTGTGATGAAGTGGTGAGATTATGTACGTTATATGTGTGTATGATGTTAACGAAAAAACATGTGTTAAAGTAATGAAAATTTTAAGAAAATACCTGTTTCATATACAAAAGTCTGTTTTTGAAGGAACTTTAACACCCAAACAATTTAGTGTCTTAAAAGAAGAGTTGCATAAAGTTACAAGTGATGAGGATTCAGTATTATTCTATTTTTCATATAATGAAAAACAGATATATAAAGAAGGATTGAATAAAGTGAATGAATCTCTAAATATTTTAATTGATTGATCATTCGACCGTCAGTATAAAATTCAACCAAAAAAGGCCATATTTCCATTTAAAAAATAGAGGAGGTCGAAAAAAATCGACATATTTTACTAATGATTACTGAGTTTTTAAGTGTTTATAGCCGTTTTTGTAGTAAAATACTACGTATATGGCAAAAATTTGCTGTTGAATATTGTTCTTATAAAGGATTAACGCTCAATCCATCTAGTTTTCCTTTAATTACAAATTTTATTTTGTTGAATATTGTTCTTATAAAGGATTAACGCTCTACCAATCGTACCACTCCAATCACCTTTATAAGTTGAATATTGTTCTTATAAAGGATTAACGCCAGCATAACATAACAACCTACCTTTGCTTTTTAGTGAAGTTGAATATTGTTCTTATAAAGGATTAACGCATAGTCTACAAAGCCCTATTGATCTAGAATTTCAGTCCGTTGAATATTGTTCTTATAAAGGATTAACGCATTAAACTCGCATTTTCCTTACCAAATACATTGCGTTGAATATTGTTCTTATAAAGGATTAACGCTTTTGCTTGTCAATTAATTTGTTGGCTTTTTCAATGTTGAATATTGTTCTTATAAAGGATTAACGCTTTTGCTTGTCAATTAATTTGTTGGCTTTTTCAATGTTGAATATTGTTCTTATAAAGGATTAACGCTATTTATCGACTATAAATTCATCCATTTCTTGTTTTGTGTTGAATATTGTTCTTATAAAGGATTAACGCTGTATTAACATTAGTAGCTTCTTTCATTTGTTTCTGTTGAATATTGTTCTTATAAAGGATTAACGCATTTCCTTTCTTTTTGAAACATCCAATTCGTACTGTTGAATATTGTTCTTATAAAGGATTAACGCTCAATAGTGAAACCTAAGTATTCTGTGATTGCAATTAGTTGAATATCGTTCTTATAAAGGATTAACGCTCTGAATCTATGATTTCTGCATATTTAATAAATTTGTTGAATATTGTTCTTATAAAGGATTAACGCTGAATACATAGCGAAGCTAACACAAACCAACCTAGTTGAATATTGTTCTTATAAAGGATTAACGCTCAAAACTGTGTTTCATTTCTTATCCTCAAAATAAAGATAGTTGAATATTGTTTTTATAAAGGATTAACGCTTATAACCATTATGAAAATGTATATCGTAAATATCGTTGAATATTGTTCTTATAGAGGATTAACGTAACAATAACTTATTTAATAAACTTATAAACTTATGTTGAATATTGTTCTTATAAAGGATTTGAATTATGTTTATTTAAACAAAAAAGAAGTATTGCTACTCCTTAGGTGTTACATTGATAACCACATAGTTACATATACCCTCTGTTCTTATAGGAAAACCCCAACCAACAAGGCTTGAACTAATGATTTTTGTGTAATGTTTGAATGTTTTTTTTGCTATAGTTACCCGCAAAGTTGGGTTGTAAATGGCAAGAATAAGAGAGTGGAAACATTTGACCGTTATGAGTATGTTCGCTGAGTTGAAGATCTACATTGTTTTTAATATTTTCTTTTGTTCCTTGAGGTTGATGGTCTAGAACAATGTTGTAGGTCGTTTTACGGATGGTATACATATTCACAGAACCAAAAGTAACGATGGATGTGGATATGATAGCTGAAAGGATTATGCAGATGATTGGTTTTCTTTTTTTGAATAGTGCTGGTAATACAAGTAAACATAATAGTGTATGTATAGCCCACATGGCTTTATATGTACGCATATTTCAATAATTTAATAGTAATGCGATACAAATGGCGTATCGTATTTTTTGTTTAATGTATCCTTTAATACGTTGTTGATTAAATAACATAATCCAATTGCTAGAATGAGAATTCCCATTTGAAGATAGATCATATTATCACTTCCTTTTGGCCTTATCTTACAGCATTGTTAGAAAGATTTCTTAGTTTATGCAGTATAATAAAATGGGTGAGATTATGTATAAAATAATGATTGTAGAAGATGATGAACTCATCTCAAAAAAATTAGAATCGTTTCTTAAATCTTGGAACTATGATGTTAGTCGAGTTATTGATTTTTATAATGTGATGGATGCATTTCATTCCTTTAATCCAGACTTGGTATTAATGGATATAACACTGCCTTATTTGAATGGATATTTGTGGACAGAAAAGATTCGTGAAGAATCCAAAGTTCCAATTATCTTTATTTCAAGTGCTACAGACAATATGAGCATCGTGATGGCTATTTCTAAGGGTGCGGATGATTTTGTGTGCAAGCCATTTGATTTAAATGTTCTAGCTGCTAAAATTACGGCAATATTAAGACGAAGCTATGACTTTGTATCCAATCATAATATTCTTGAATATCAAGGTGTACGCTTTAATTTAGATGATAATACAGTAAGTTTTCAATCTTCTCAAATGGAACTGAGCAAGAATGAGGCAAAGATCTTACGTTTACTTATGGAAAAGAAGGGGACGATTGTATCTCGAGATTGTTTAATGGAATATTTGTGGAAGACGGATTTTTATGTGGATGAAAATGCATTAAGTGTGAATGTGAATCGTTTGCGTAAAAAGTTAGAGAGTATTGGCGTTGTGGATTTTATTCAAACAAAAAAAGGGTTGGGATATAAGATATGAAGTTGTTTATCCATTATTTAAAAGATCGATTGTTTTTTATAATGATTTATGTTGTAAGTGTTTTGATCTGTTTATGTGTATTTAAGCTCTATAATCTAGAACTTGAAGCTTTTACATATGCCTTTATGATTTTATGTGTTTTGTTGGTGGTTTGTTTCTTATTTGATTACTACAAATATTATAAGAAACACCAAACCTTAGTAACACTTCAATCCAATAGTAATGTTTCTTTGTCTTGTGATCTTCAAGATTCTTCATTGATGGGAGAGGATTATCATAAAATCTTAGTGGCTATGAAAAAGTATCATGATGAGTATGTTATTTCTTCAGAAAATAAAATGCATGATTTAGAAGATTATTTTACGATGTGGGTACATCAGGCTAAGCTTCCCATTGCTGCTATGAAATTACTACTTGAAGATGAGGAATTGAGTCGTAGTGAAATTAAGCTGCAACTCTTACGCATGGACCAATATACAGATATGGTTTTAGCCTATTTACGATTACATAGTACGCACACCGATTTCTTATTTAAAGAATTAGAATTGGATGATTTAATTCGACAATCGATTCGTCGCTTTTCTACAGAATTTATTCGTAAACACATTCAGTTGAACTTTAAAGAAACCGGGGATGTTATTTTGAGTGATGAAAAGTGGCTTGTGTTTGTGTTGGAACAAATCCTTTCAAATAGTCTTAAATATACCAATGAAAATGGTTTGATATCTATATATATGAAGTCTAAACATATTTTAGTGATTGACGATAATGGTATGGGCATTAGTGCAAGTGATTTAAATCGTGTGTTTGAAAAGGGATATACAGGCATGAATGGGCGTAGTGATAAAACCGCAAGTGGTCTAGGTCTATATTTATGTAAAAATATTTTGGATATGTTGAATCATAAAATCAGAATTGAATCAAGTGTTGGTAAAGGCACTCGAGTGATATTAGATCTTACGCATTTTGAAGGAAGAATTGAGTAATCTTACAATCTTGTAAGAATAGTGTTAGCTGAATCGATGGCAGCATTTTTGAATTCTTTGTAGAATTTTGGTGTACATGGAGGTAATGAATATGGCATTATTAGAAGTAAAAAATTTAAAAAAAGTATATACAACAAGATTTACACAGAATCAAGTACAGGCATTGACCAACGTTAATTTTAGTGTGAATAAAGGCGAATATGTAGCTATTATGGGAGAGTCTGGTTCGGGTAAGACAACACTATTAAATATCTTGGCGGCTTTAGATAAACCAACAAGTGGACAAGTCTTACTACATGGTAAAGATATTACGCATATTTCAGAAAAGGAAATTGCGAACTTTCGAAGGGAACATTTAGGTTTTGTATTTCAAGACTTTAGTTTATTAGATAATTTTAATAATCGCGATAATATTTTCTTGCCTTTGGTTTTAAGTAAGAAGAAATATCCAGAAATGAAAAAAAGATTGGAATCCATCGCAAAACAATTAGGGATTGAAGATATTTTGGATAAGTTTCCATATGAAATTAGTGGTGGACAAAAACAGCGTGTAGCTGTTGCTCGTGCCATCATCACAAATCCAGATCTAATTTTAGCTGATGAGCCAACGGGAGCTTTGGATTCAAAGAGTACAGAGGAACTTTTACATTTATTTGGAACGATCAATGCGAATCAACAAACAATTGTAATGGTAACTCATTCGACAAAAGCAGCAAGTCATGCTTCTCGTGTTCTATTTATTAAGGATGGAAAGATTTTCCATGAAATTTATAAAGGAACTAAAAACTTAGATCAGATGTATCAATGTATTAGTGATACGTTGACATTATTAGCTACAGGTGGTGTTCACCATGAGTAGAGCTTTCTATTTAAATTTAGCTGTAGATAATTTGAAGAAGAATGCGCGTACCATCATTCCTTATATATTAACGAGTGTCTTAACGACAATGATGTTGTATATGGTTGTTTCTTTGGCAAACAATCCAAACTTAAATGAGATGTTAGGGGCAATGACACTAACGCAGATGTTAGGCTTTGGGGTTGTGATTATTGAAATCTTTGCGTTTATCTTCTTGTTCTATACACATAGCTTTTTAATTAAAAGAAGACAAAAAGAGTTCGCGTTATTCTCTATATTAGGAATGGAAAAGAAACACTTAGCTCGCGCCTTGTTTTATGAAACTGCGATTACTTTATTTGTATCATTAGCTTTAGGTATTGGTTTAGGTATCTTGTTTGATAAAGCGATGTTTTTAATCATCGCAAAAATGATTGGTGCAGATATTATACTTGGTTTCTATTTCTCATTTATAGGTATGAGACAATGTGTTCTTGTGATTGGATTGATCTATGTATTGATCTATTTCTATTCTATGATTCGTATTCATATTTCAAGTCCAATTGAATTGCTTCATTCGAGTCATATGGGTGAAAAAGAGCCTAAGGCAAAATGGTTTCTATCTATTGTTGGTATTCTTTGTCTAGGTATTGGATACTATTTATCAATTACGACTAAAAATCCTTTAACGGCATTCTATTTTTTCTTTGTGGCTGTTGTACTTGTCATTATTGGAACGTATTTATTGTTTACATCTATATCAGTGACTTTCTTAAAATTAATGAAAAAAAATAAGAATTACTACTATAAGACAAATCACTTTATTAGTATTTCTGGCATGATGTATCGTATGAAACAAAATGCGGTAGGACTAGCCAATATTTGTATTCTTTCAACGATGGTCTTAGTGATGTTGTCTACAACACTAAGTATGTGGTCAAGTATTGATCGTGTTGTGGATTCACAATATCCTCGAAGTGTAATGGGAAATGGATATGGGGATGCTTCCAATATTGATTTTGATGAAATGAATGAAGAATTGATTCGTATGGGCATTGTTCCAAAGAATCTTCTTGCGTATAAGAGATTGGATTATGCTGGATATTTAAAGAATGGAACTTTGATTACGGATTATCGGAATGAGGGGATGAATGCGGTAAATGAGATTCAAGAATTTTATTGCCTTCCACTAAAGGATATTCAGGATTATGAAAATATTAAGGGGTCTTTAAAGCCAAATGAAATCTATGTGTATTCTAATGCAGAGACGATTAAGAAAAAGACTTTGTCTTTATTTGGAAAAGAATATGTTGTGAAGAAACAATTGGATCATTTGAAGATGGATGAGAGTAATCCTAATGTGACAGAACATTATTATATTATTGTGAATTCAGAAAAGACTTTAGAGAAGATGCAACAAGATCAGATACATGTGTATGGCGATAATGCGAGTGCAATACGTGCTTATTATTCGTTTGATTGTGATGCGAATGAGCGTGAAGTTATTAAAAAGTTAGGTCAGAATGAGAATATAAATGATTTTATTTGGTTAAGTAAATTGGATCAGAAACAAGGTTTGATTGAATTATATGCAGGCATCTTATTTATTGGAATTTTCTTAAGCTTTTTATTCATCATGGCAACCATTCTAATTATGTACTACAAACAAATTACAGAAGGCTATGAAGATAAGGATCGTTTTGAGATCATGCAAAAAGTAGGACTTGAACAACAAGATGTAAAGAAGGCTATTCATTCACAGGTATTAACGGTATTCTTTATGCCATTACTTGTGGCAGGGCTTCATGTTTGTTTTGCGTATCCAATGATTGAAAAGCTACTTCATTTATTATTTGTGAGTGATTCATGGCTTTATATTCGTACGACAACATTCTGTTTTGTGGCCTTTGCGCTAGTCTACATTGTGATTTATGTATTAACTTCAAAAATCTATTATGGAATTGTAAAAAGAAATGTTTAATTGGATATTAGGATTTCTGTTGATTGGATTATGTATCTACATTTATTATGTAAATCATCATGGAATTTAGTACTCAGATAGAGTACTATTTTTCTTAGGTGATATATATGTTTATAAATGGATTTGACATCTTGTGGGATGAAATTGATGATTATGTGGCCGATATTCAAAGTATTCGAAGTATCGATCAATTCATGTTTAATAAGCCGGTTACTTTCTTTTGTGGAGAAAATGGAAGTGGTAAATCCACTTTATTAGAGGCTCTTGCGATTAAAAATGGATTGAATCCAGAAGGTGGAACAAGAAATTATGAGTTTTCTACGTATGATGCGTATTCGAATTTGCATAAACATATGCGTTTGTGGCGTAATAGAAAACCGGATTGGATGTATTTTTTGCGTGCAGAAAGCTTCTATAATGTCGCGACAAAGGAAATGGAATATAGTGGTGTTTTTTCTGAAAGATATCATGATCAATCGCATGGTCAGAGTTTCTTTTCTGTATTGATGAAACAAACAAATAAAAATGGATTATACTTTCTAGATGAACCGGAAGCAGCTTTATCTTGTCAGAATCAATTGGCCTTACTCTATTTGATTGAGGAATGTGTGAAACAAAATTGTCAATTTATCATTGCGACACATTCACCTATATTATTGGGATTTCCGGATGCACAAATCTTATCGTTTGATGATGGTAAAGTAGAAGAGGTGGATTATAAATCAACTTCTAGCTATCAAACAATGAAATTGTTTTTGGATAGGTATGATTATTTTGTGAAAGATATTCAAGAGAATAATGAAGGAGGGATATTGTGATTAAATTAATTGCGATTGGAAAGAATAAAGATAAGGCGTTACAGTCTTTAGAGAAAGAATATATGAAGCGATTGTCGGCTTTTTGTAAGTTTAGTGAAATCGAAGTCAAGGATGAAGCAAATGAGCATGTTTCTAGAGAAGCCGAGGTTTTATTGGTGAAAGAAAAAGAGGGAAATCGTGTTCTAGAAAAATTATCAGATCAAGATTTTGTGGTATTACTTGATCTTCATGGCAAAATGATTGATTCTGAGACGTTTGCGAAAAATTTGGATACTTGGCAAATGAAGCATTCAAATATTGTTTTTGTGATTGCGGGAAGTCTAGGACCAAGTGAAAAATTAGTTTCTAGAGCGAATTATCGTTGGAAATTATCGGATCTAACTTTTACACATTTAATGACGCGAGTCTTGATGTTGGAGCAGATTTATCGTGGTTTTATGATCAATAATGGTCGTAATTACCACAAGTAAGTGATGTAAGCGCTTTTTGTGAAATATTTTACTTGTGAAAAACTAGTCAATCAATTTATGTAGTGATATAATGGATGTGCAAAAAAATGACAGTAGGAGGAATATACATGACAAAGAGAACTGTTAAAGACCTTGATGTAGCTGGAAAAAAGGTCATCGTACGTTGTGATTTTAACGTGCCAAGAAAAGATGGTGTTATCACTGATGATAACCGTATCGTAATGGCTTTACCTACAATTAAATATTTAGTAGAAAACAAAGCTAAAGTTATTTTGATGTCTCACTTAGGAAAAGTTAAGACTGAAGAAGACAAAGCTAAAAACAACTTGGAATGCGTAGCTGTACGTTTACAAGAATTGTTACCAGATGTAAAAGTAACTTTCTGCCCAGTAACTCGTGGTGAAGAATTAGAAAACGCTGTAAATGCATTAGCTGATGGAGAAATCGTATTAATGCAAAATACTCGTTACGAAAAAGGCGAAAGCAAAAACGATCCTGAATTAGGTGCATATTGGGCTAGCTTAGGTGAAGTATTCGTTGAAGATGCATTTGGATCTGTTCACCGTGCTCACGCTTCTACTGTAGGTATCCCTACAAATATTAAAGAAAATGGATTAGGATTCTTAGTAGAAAAAGAAGTTACAATGTTAGGAAAAGCTGTTGATGAACCAGCTCATCCATTCGTAGCTATCATTGGTGGATCTAAAGTATCTAGTAAGATCGATGTTGTTGACAACTTATTGAAAAAAGCTGATAAAGTTATCATCGGTGGTGGAATGGCTTATACATTCTCTAAAGCTGTTGGTGGTTCAATCGGTACTTCATTGGTTGAAGATGACAAATTAGATTTAGCAAAAGAATATTTAGAAAAAGCTGGAGACAAATTAGTTCTTCCTGTAGATAACGTAATCGCAGATGCATTTAGTGAAGAAGCTAACACTAGTGTTGCTGATGCTGGACAAATTCCTGATGGATGGATGGGATTAGATATTGGTCCTAAATCTGTTGAATTGTTCAAAGAAACTTTAGCTGGTGCTAAAACTGTAGTATGGAATGGACCTATGGGTGTATTCGAAATGCCTAAATTCGCTAAAGGTACTGAAGAAGTATGTAAAGCAATCTCTGAATTACCAGAAGCTATTACAGTAATCGGTGGTGGAGATTCTGCTGCTGCTGCAAAACAATTAGGATATGCAGACAAATTCTCTCACGTTTCAACTGGTGGTGGAGCTAGTTTGGAATATATGGAAGGTAAAACATTACCTGGTATCGCTATTATCAGCGAAAAGTAATAAGGAGATGTACTTAAAATGAGAAAACCTATTATCGTTGGAAACTGGAAAATGAACAAAAACAACGCTGAAACAAAAGCTTTCTTCGAAGCTGTTGATGGTGTTGCTGCTAGCGAAAATGCTACTTATGGAATTGGATGTCCATTTACTGATTTAAGAACTGCATTGGATCACGCTAAAAACTTAGTTGTAGCTGCTGAAAACTGCCACTTTGAAGATAGTGGAGCTTTCACTGGTGAAGTTAGTGTTCCTATGTTAGAAGAAATGGGAGTTAAATACTGCATTATCGGTCACTCAGAACGTCGTGAAATGTTCGGTGATACAGATGAAACAGTTAACAAAAAAGCAAAACGTTTGATCAAAGCTGGAATCACTCCAATCTTATGTGTTGGTGAAACAGAAGCTGATTATGATGCTGGAAACTCAGAAAAAGTAATTCGTGAAGAATTAGCTGGTTCTTTAGCTGACTTATGTCCAAAATGTGTTGGTGAAATGGTAATTGCTTACGAACCAATCTGGGCTATCGGAACTGGAAAATCTGCTTCAGTTGAAATTGCTGAAAACTGCTGTAAAATTGTACGTGACCAAGTTAAGGTTATGTATGGTGAAGAAGCTGCTGAAAAAGTACGTATCCAATATGGTGGAAGTGTTAAACCTAATAACATCGTTGAATATATGGCTCAACCAGATATCGATGGTGCATTAATTGGTGGTGCTAGTTTGAAAGAAGATAGCTTCACAGAAATCATTGAAAAAACAAAATAATTGATGATTATATAGGCCTCTTTGAGGCCTTTTATTTTTAGCTGTTTCTAACCAAAAATAAATTTAAGGGTTTCTAACCAAAAATAAATTTAAGGGTTGTTTGTGAGGTGGTTTCGTGGTAAACTAATCATGAACTATTTTAAATAGGGGGTAGAATAAAATGAACTTTGTAGAAAATAATGGTAAAAAAGTCGCAGCAATTCTTTGTGTAGCATCTGCTTTCCCTGTTGTCGCAACAGTGGTTGCAGCCAAGGAAGAACCAGGATGGCATGGCGATCGTTACGTAAACGAAGATAAAACTGTAGCTAAAGGATGGCAAGAAATTGAAGGAAAATCTTACTATTTCTCAGAAGATGGTACAGTAAACTCTTCAAAAACTGAAAATGCCACTACAGCAAGTGTTTCAAGTAACATTACGGGGGAAGTGAAAGAAACAGTAACAACAGCTAGTCAAGAAGCTGTAAAACAAGAAACTGAAGAAAAAGCAGTTGTAGATGAAACACCTGTTCAAACTGAAGAAGTTAAAACAGAAACAACTACAGATACAACAACAGATACTACTGAAACTCCAGAAGCTCCTGTAGCTCCAGTAGAAACACCTAGTGTTGATACAACAACTCAGACTCCAGAACAGGATTCAACTCCTGCTCCAGAAGCTCCTGCAGCTCCAGTAGAAACACCTAGTGTTGATACAACAACACAAGCTCCAGAACAGAATACAACACCTGCTCCTGCAGCTCCAGAGCAAACACCAGAGCAAAATCCAACACCTGCTCCTGAAGCTCCTGCAGCTCCAGAACAAACACCAGAGCAAAATCCAACACCTGCTCCAGAACAGACTCCAGCTCCTGCTCCAGAAGAAACTGTAACCCCTGCACCAGAACAAACAGCTTCTAGCTTAGGTGATCGTATTTCTTCATCAGCTCAAGAATTAGTCGGTGTAACGGATGGATTATGGTGTACACAAGTTGTACAACAAGCATTAGCAAATGCGGGTGTAAGTGATGCATATCAATTATGGCCTGATCAATATCAAGGTGTATATGGATATTATACAGATAGTCCACAAGCTGGTGACTTGATTTACTACAACAATGGTGGACGTGGCGTTGACCACATCGCCGTATATATTGGAAATGGACAAGCTGTACACGGAAACTATAATGGTAAAACTGTAATAGCTAGTGCATACCAAAATGGTATGGGTAATCCACAATATATTCGTGTAGTAAGATAATTGAATTTTTAAGCTTGGCAATTTGCCAGGCTTTTTTTTAATTCTTTTGTATTGTATAATATGATGTAGTTTTGGAGGCTATTATTTATGAATGAAGCATATAAAAATCTTTTAGAGAGAAGAAGTGTTCGAAAATATAATGATAAAAAGGTCAGTCATGACTTAATTGAAAAAATTGTTTATGCAGGTCAATTTGCGCCTAGTGGAATGAATCGTCAAATCTATGCTTTTGTGGCTGTCGAAGATGAAGAGTTAGTTAATGTGTTATCTAAAATGAATGCAGAAGTTATGAATTCATCATCGGATCCTTTCTATGGAGCTAAAAGTATGATCATTGTATTTGCGGATTCAAATGCACCGACATATTTATATGATGGAGCCTTAGCTATGGGAAATTTAATGAATGCTGCTAATGCTTTAGGCGTCGATTCATGTTGGATTCATCGTGCTAAAGAAGTTTTTGAAACGGATTTTGGTAAAGAATTAAAGCGAAAATGGGGCTTACCAGAATCTTATGAAGGAATTGGCCATTGTATTTTAGGTTATCGTGCAAATGCGCTTGACAAGCGTGCTGAAAGAACTTCTAAGGTGATTTATGCATAATATACGTATTGGACAAGCTGTAGATATTCATCAACTTCAAGAGGGTAGAAAACTCATTCTAGGCGGTGTAGAAATCGAACATTCAAAAGGTTTGTTAGGACATTCAGATGCCGATGTTTTAGTACATGCGGTAGGTGAAAGTATTTTAGGAGCACTCGCACTAGGGGATCTAGGAAAGCATTTTCCGGATACGGATCCTAAATATAAAGGAGCGAATAGTTTAGATTTATTGGCTCATATCTATGAAATGATGAATGAAATGGGTTACCAGATTGGAAATGTGGATGCGACAATCTTGGCAGAAAGACCGAAAATGGCACCACACATTATGGCTATGCGAAAAAATATTGCAGCTGTTTTACATTGTGATATGGAAGACATTTCCATTAAGGCTACGCGTGGAGAAAAGCTAGGCTTTGTAGGAAATGAAGAGGGCATAGTGAGTTTAAGTGTTTGTATATTGGAGAAGAAAAGATGAGAGTTGTAATTCAAAGGGCAAAAAACGCAAAATGTACAGTTGAAGGGCAAGTGACAGGAAAAATTGATCATGGCTATTGTATTTTTGTAGGTTTTAATAATGAGGATACAGAAGAAATCATTGATAAAATGATTCATAAAATTTTATTTTTACGTATTTTTGAAGATGAAAATGGGAAGATGAATAAATCGATTCAAGATGTAAATGGTAGTATTCTATCTATTTCACAATTTACTTTGTATGCCGATTGTAAAAAGGGAAATCGCCCAAGTTTTACAAATGCAGGAAAGCCAGATTTAGCTACAGTATTATATGATCAATTTAATCAGAAGTTACAAGATCAAGGTATGCATGTAGAAAAGGGGATTTTTGGTGCCGATATGAAGATTGAATTGTTGAATGATGGTCCAGTTACAATTGTATTGGATTCGAAGGAGTTGTTTTAATGGAAATTATATATGGAAATATATTGGCAGAAAGTATTAAGTCTTCAATGAAACAAAAGATTGATGACATTCGTGCTGAAGGAGCTAGATTGCCTTTACTAAGCGTAGTACTTGTGGGAAATAATCCAGCAAGTATGTCTTATGTTCGTGGTAAAGAAAAGGCTTGTTCTTCAATAGGAATGCTTCAGAAAACGATTCGCTTAGATGAAAATGTATCGCAAGAAGAATTGAGTAATGTGATTATGGAGCTAAATCTAGATCCGGAAGTGGATGGTATTTTAGTCCAAATGCCATTACCAGATCATTTAGATGAAACGGCCGCATTAGAATTGATTGATCCACAAAAAGATGTGGATGGTTTACACCCCATGAATGCCGGGTGTTTATTGACAAATCGTCCAGGCTTTATTCCATGTACTCCACAAGGTGTGATGGCTATGTTAGATTCGATTGGATATAAAGATCTATCTGGAAAACGTGCTGTTGTTTGTGGAAGAAGTAATTTAGTTGGAAAACCCGTCGCATTATTGCTTCAAAATCGCAATGCGACAGTTACAATTGTACATTCGAAAACACCAAATATTGAACAGATTGCTTCACAAGCGGATGTTTTGATTGTTGCGATGGGTGTTAGTCAAATGGTCAATGAAAATTGGGTAAAAGAAGGAGCTGTCGTGATTGATGTGGGAATCAATCGTGTCAATGGAAAACTTGTTGGGGATTGTGACTTCGAATCGGTTGCAAAAAAGGCAAGTTATGTAAGTCCTGTGCCAAAAGGTGTTGGTCCAATGACGGTTTGTATGTTATTATCGAATACGCTAGATGCATATAAAATGCATACGCAAGGAGAATAATTATGGAATATGGATTAAATGATATTGTTGAAATGAAAAAAGAGCATCCTTGTCATAAGTCCACAGAATGGAAAATTATTCGCATGGGTGCTGATATTCGAATTAAGTGTTTGGGTTGTGGAGCAAGTGTTTTGATGCCTAGACAAAAATTTGAAAAGAAATTGAAAAAAGTAATTCGACATGAAGAAGAATAGAGAGGATGTATTGAATTATGCCATTAACTGCAGGAATTGTTGGTCTTCCTAACGTAGGAAAATCGACTTTATTTAACGCTATCACAAAATCTCAAGTGGAAGCTGCAAACTATCCATTTGCGACAATTCAGCCAAATGTAGGTGTTGTAGAAGTACCAGACTATCGTATTGATCGTTTAGTTGAAATCTTCAATCCTAAAAAAACGATTTATACAACATTTGAATTTACTGATATTGCAGGATTAGTAAAGGGAGCAAGTCAAGGTGAAGGTTTGGGTAACCAATTCTTATCGAACATTCGTTTAACAGATGCGATTTGTCACGTAGTTCGTTGTTTTGACAATCCGGATATTACACACGTAGAAAATAGTGTGGATCCAATTCGTGATATTGAAATTATCAACTTAGAATTGACTTTAGCTGACCTTCAAACGATTGAAAATCGTAGAAGTAAGATTGAACGTAAGGCTAAGACAAACAAAGATAAAGAATCATTGGATGAACTTGCTTTATTGGATCGTCTTCAACCTGTTTTAGAAGAAGGAAAACCAGCACGTTCATTAGAATTAAATGAAGAAGAACAAATTTTGATGAAGGGTTATAACTTATTGACCGCAAAACCTATGATTTATGTTGCCAACTTAGATGATGAAGGTATTATGGATCCAGATTCATGTGCTTACTACAATCAAGTAAAGGAATATGCACAAAGTCAAAATAACCAAGTCGTTGCCTTATGTGCGCAAATGGAAGAGGAATTGTCTGGTTTAGATAAAGAAGAAAAAGATGCGTTCTTAGAAGAATTAGGTGTTGAAACTTCTGGCTTAGATCAATTGATTCAAGAAGCCTATTCCGTATTAGATTTATGTACATTCTTAACGGCTGGAGAAGATGAATGTCGTGCATGGACATTCAAAAAAGGTATGAAAGCACCAGATTGTGCTGGTGTTATCCACACAGATTTCAAAAAAGGCTTTATTCGAGCAGAAGTATATCGCTTTGATGATATTGATGAATTGGGTAGTGAATTAGCTATTAAAGAAGCAGGACGTTTACGTCTAGAAGGAAAGGATTATGTCGTTCAAGATGGCGATGTAATGCATTTTAGATTTAATGTTTAGTCTACAAAGTATTGTCTATTTGGTGATTGCCGTTATTCTATCTATGTCAATTCATGAAACAGCTCATGGCTTAGTTTCTTATTGGATGGGAGATCCAACCGCTAAATTAGAGGGAAGATTAAGTCTAAATCCTTTTAAACATGTGGATTGGCTAGGCTTAGTTTGTCTATTGATCTGTGGATTTGGATGGGCAAAACCCGTTCCGATTGATGCAAGATATTATAAAGACGCAAAAACAGGGATTATTTGGACTAGTTTTGCGGGGCCTGTCGCAAATTTTCTTTTAAGCTTTATTTGTATATTCCTGTTTTATGCACTTTATAAATTTGCACCTCAATTTATGATGACAAGTGTTGGTTATTTTGTATCAAACACATTGACCTATACAGGACTTATTTCTACGGGATTTGGAATCTTTAACTTGATTCCAGTTCCACCACTAGATGGATCGAAAATATTATTTTCATTTTTACCAGACGATAAATATTATAAATTTATTGATGGTGCACCATGGATGAACATCTTATTTATCTTTTTGATTTTTACAGGTCTATTAGATTATCCGTTAGGTATGTTACGTTCAAATATGATTCAATTTTTTGAGATGATCGCAAAGATGATTTTAGGTTTCTAAAGTCATCTTTTTTAAACGCTTTCACAAAAAAATGACATTTTACTAAAAATTAACATAAATTTAATATTGTTTTGACATTATTTTTATTGCATAATAAAGACGTCGCAATGTGGAATTTTTGCGTGAAAAAATTGAAAATAAAATATTCATTTTATAAAAGGAGTTCAAGATGGAAATAGTTACAATGGTCTTATCCCTATTAGGTGGCATTGCGTTATTTTTGTTCGGTATGTCTTTAATGGGCGATGGACTAAAAAGCGTAGCTGGTAATAAGTTAGAAGCATTCTTGTACAAGATGACAAACACAAGTCTAAAAGGTGTTGCCCTAGGTGCAGGTGTTACTTCTGTTATTCAATCTAGTAGTGCTACGACAGTAATGGTCATTGGTTTTGTTAACTCAGGTATGATGAAACTAAGACAAGCAATCGGTATTATTATGGGTGCTAATATTGGTACAAGTATTACTGGTTGGATATTGTGTTTATCTTATGTTGGTGGATCTAGTGGTATCGCAAGCTTATTTTCGACAGCTACGATTACAACATTGTTTGCGTTTATTGGTATTTGTTTAAAAACATTTGGGAAACGTACAACACATAAAAATGTGGGAAATATCATGCTTGGTTTTGCGATTTTAATGACAGGTATGCAACAAATGAGTGGTGCTGTTTCACCTTTAAGAACAAATGAAACATTCATTAGTATGCTTACAATGTTCTCAAATCCAATTATGGGTATTCTTGTTGGTATTTTGTTTACAGCTGTTCTACAAAGTGCAAGTGCTGCCATTGGTATTTTACAAGCCTTGTCTATGACTGGTTCTTTAACGTTTGCTGCTGCTTTTCCAATTACGTTAGGGGTTGGAATTGGAGCCGCTTGTCCTGTGTTGATTTCTGCCTTAAGTGCAAATAAAAATGGAAAGCGAACAGCCATTGAATATTTATTAAATGATGTTTTCGGTATGATTATATGGTCAATTTTATTTTATGGTGCGAATGCATTTATACATTTTACCTTTGTGAATATGGTCATGACACCTGTAACGATTGCTTTAATGAATACCGTTCTTCGTTCTGGGGCGATTCTAGTTTTATTCTGGTTTATTCCACAAATTGAAAAATTATTAATGGTATTCATTAAAGACAGTCCTGAAGATTTAGAAGAACAAGCGGACTTTGATTTATTAGAAGAACGTTTGATTCCATATCCTGCTTTGGCAATTGCACAATGTCATCGTGTTATGAATGGTATGGCTAAAAAAGTGCGTAACAATGTGAATCGTGCGATGAACCTAATTAATGAATTTAGACCTGAAAAATACGAAAAAGTTGGGCGTAAAGAAAAATTGATTGATAAATATGAAGCACGTTTAGGTTCTTATTTGATGCAACTTACAAAACAAGCATTAAATACTGAACAAACAAGACAAGCCTCATTATATCTTCATACTATTAGTGACTTTGAAAGAATTGGTGATCATGCTGCAGATATTGCCAAGATGTCAAAGAGTATCAATGAAAATCGTATGGAAATGTCGGAAGCGGCTATGGATGAATTAAATCTTGTCATGGAAGCTGTTCGTGAATCTATGAATATGACATATCATGCTTATTTAGAAGATGATCTTGTGTTAGCTAGACGTGTATCCCCACTTGGAATTGTCATTCGTGGACTTTGTGATGAAATGAAATTACGTCACGTTGAACGTTTATCACAAGGAAACTGTGGACTTGAAGAAGGTACAGTCTTCAATGATTTATTGAATAGTTTAAACCGTATTGCCACGCATTGTGCAAGTAGTATGGTGGCCTTGATTAAGATTCGTGAAAAAGATACAGATATCCATATTCACGATTCAAAGGTATATGCGATCGAAGGTGACGATTATAAAACAACGTTGGCTGAATATCAAGAAAAATATGATCTTGGACAAAGAAAAGGTCGTATTGTAAGTATGGAAGACGATCAAGTTGAATAGTATAAATAAGGCCTGATGACTCAGGCCTTTGATGTATCAATTTGAATGTTACATTTGTCTTGGATTGAAAAAGTATTAAAATAGGCTTCTTCTAAAGGAATCCATTGTTGAATGAAATTATTCAACATCTTTGGATTTCTTTTTCTTAGTCTTTCTATTTGTTCATCTTTATTGACTGTTAAGAAAACGGAAAAATCATAATATTTTTGAAGACGAGAATGCATAGAATAAGAGCCTTCTATAATATTGAATGGTTTATATGGAATTAAAATAGCAGATTCTATAGACTTCGTTGAACAATTGAATCTACGCAACTTCACATCTTCGTGTTTAGACAAAGGAATTAATATTTCTTCTTTAAAACGTTCATGATCCACGTTTTCTCCAGGACTTTCAAGCCTTTCTTTTGTTCTTTGAAAAGGTTGTAGAAAGAAATCATCCATTTTAAATACGTTACAGTCATATATTTGTTTAAGTAAGTCTGCAAGTGTTGTCTTACCCGAAGCACAACGACCATCAATTGAAATCATAGAAGGGTGATTGTTGTCTATATATTTGAATAGTTCTAAAAATGGAACATATTTTTTGTGAATCAAACGATATGCAGGATGATACAATTGATTGAACGTATCTGAATGATGAATTGCAGGATAACCCTCTTTTTTCCATTTTAAAAGTAAATCCTTAGATTCTTCGAATGAAAAGGGAAGAGTATTGTCGAAGATAAGATCTAAAAGAGTTTGAATCTTATCTTCAAGTTGTTTGATCCCATTTTTTTCTTGTTGGCATGATCGTATAAATAAGGTACTTAGTGTATTTACATTTAAACCATAATTCAAATGTAGACGAATATAGTCTCCATCTAATTCTTCAATTGAATCCGAAGAATCTTGATGATTTTGTAGTTCTCGTTCAATACTTGATTTGACGGTAGAAAAATCAGAAACAAGGTGTTCACATCCAAAACTACTTTGGTACAAAAACTTCATAAGGTCTTGTAATTCAAGTTGTGGGTATAATTTAAATTGATTAAGTATATATTCTTTTGTTTTCATAGAAATTATTTTATCATATTCTTTTCGTTTTGATTATAGATAAAAACTATAACAAGTACATATTTTTAAATATTATAAATAATCAATAAGAAATGATAAAATGATGTCATTGGAGGAAATTGACTAATGTTGAATATTAAATATGATATTGTAGGATCTTTTTTAAGACCACAAGAAATTAAAGAGGCACGTGCTAAATTTAATAATAATGAGATTACATATGAACAATTGCGTGATATTGAGGATGAACAAATCGCAAAGTTGGTTGCCAAAGAAGTACAACACGGCTTGAAGTTTGTGACGGATGGAGAATTCCGTCGTCGCTGGTGGCATTTGGATTGGCTAAAAGAATTTGATGGTTTTATGACAAAACACTTAGATAAGTTTATTAATGGAAGAAACAATCATATTGAATTGGGTATGATTGAAGGAAAGATCTTCTATGATCCAAATAAGGCACATAAAGAAATGTACGCATGGGATTTCTTAAAGAAGGAAGCGAGTAAATATGGTGTAGAAGCCAAGAAATGTATTTCTGGACCGAATATGATTTTGATTGATCATTTCTTACAACTAGGCATCAAAGATACACCATATTATGGTACGGATATTGAAGCGGTGATTGAAGATATTGGATTGGCATATCAAGCAGCCATTCGTGATTTCTATAATCATGGATGTCGCTATATTCAAATTGATGATACTTCATGGACTTATATGATCGATGATACGTTTGTATCAAAGGTAGAAGGTTTGGGTTATACAAAAGCACAAGTACTAGATTGGTTTGTGCGTGTAAGTACAAAGGCTTTAGAAAATCGTCCAGAAGATATGCAGATCGCAACACATTTCTGTAAAGGAAACTTCAAAGGAAATCCATTGTTCCATGGATTCTATGATACGATTGCCAAATCGGTCGCAAGTATTCCATATGATGGCTATTTTGTAGAATATGATGATGCTCGTAGTGGAACCTTTGATCCTTGGGCTGTTTTAAAAGGCACAGACCGCACATTTGTGGCTGGCTTGATTTCGACTAAGCGTAAAGAATTAGAAGAGCATGATGCGATTAAAGAGCGTTATGAACAAGCTAAAGCTATAGTTGGTGAGAATATTGCACTTTCTCCACAATGTGGATTTGCCTCTGTAGAAGAAGGAAACTGTATTGATGAAGAAACACAATGGAAGAAAATTGATTTATTGGTATCTTGCCAAGACTTCATTTAAGGGAAATCGTTCGATTTCTCTTTTTTTCACAAAAAAAGGAACAATTACTTGTTCCCATAATATGAATTTAAGAAAGATTCTTTGAATTCTTTAAATGTACCATCTAAAATGGCTTGTCTAGCCTGTTCTGTAAGACGAATGATGAAACGAAGATTATGTATCGAAGCTAGTTCAAAATATTTGGCAGATTCTGTGCGGTCTTGTGATTTCCAAAGTCTTCTTAATTTGCCTAATGTGATTTTACTTTGACATGTTGGACAATCGCATCCTTCATCAATGATTTCATCGCTATCTCTATATTTAGATAGATTGATAGGACCATGCATTGTATACAATCTTCCATGTCTTGCCTCTCTTGTAGGGGCTACACAATCAAATGTATCTGCACCATTTTCAGTACCAATCAAGATATCATCTGGATGAGATAAACCTAATAAATGTCTTGGCTTGTTTTCTGGTAGTTCTTCGTTACACCAAGTTAAAATATCGCCTAATGTTTCTTTTAAGAAGGCACCACCTAATCCATAACCATCAAAATCCATTTGTGCATACTTTTTACAAGTAGATCTTCTAAGATCTTCCCAACGCCCACCTTGAATTACGCCATATAGAGATTGGTGATAGCCTAGATCATCACAATGTTTCTTATGTTCATCAAGACTTCTTTTTGCCCAACGCTCCGTTCTTGCCAAAGATTCAACATTATATTCATAAGTATCCGCTAAAGAAGTTAATTCATCATAAGCCATATGGATATCGGCTCCAATACGACATTGAATCTGCATACTTTCTTCAGGACCAATAAAATCTTCTTGACCTGTAAATGGATCATGAAAGTGTACTCCATCTTCTGTAACGTGGGCTAAACGTTTTTCTTCTTCCGTATTTTTCATGTTGTCTTCACGTTTCATGCTGACAACTTTTCCACAACCTGAACCTAAAGACATGACTTGAAATCCACCAGAATCCGTTAAGGTTGGACCATCCCATTTTGACCATGCAGATAAGCCTCCATTAGCGGCAATCTCTGGGGAAATGTTTCGTAAATGATATCCATTACTTAACATGGCTTGAGCATGAATACTCTTTAATTCTTCCATAGAAACAAAACGAACTTCACCATGTGTTCCCACGCACATAAATGCCGGCGTTTTAATGTCACCATGAGGTGTATGTATAATTCCGGCTCTTCCTAAATGGCCAGGAATTCTTTTTTCAATTTCAAAATAAAATTTATTGTCATTTTTATATTCCATAAATGCCTCCAACTCATTTATTTTATCATATATTAGCGTCGGCTTATATAAAAGATTATGCCAAGTATACTGATTATACCTGCAACATATCCGATGGATTGAATGTTAATCAAATTAATGGTTTGTCCTCCGATAAAAGATCCTAATCCAATACCTAGATTAAAGATGCCTGAGAAAATCGACATTGCAACAGAACTTGTATTTTCATCAGTTGCCAACATTGTTTCCGATTGGCAAGCCACATTAAATTCAGTAGAACTAGTTCCCCATACAATACACATCAACAAGAGTGTGATGATGGATACTGTACTTGGTTTTAATAAGAATAAAACAAGTGTAAGAGAGAATAGTGAAACTAAGATGAATCTCTTTCTGTTCTTGTTGTAGAAATTAGAGAATAAGATACTTCCACCGATTCCGGCAACACCAAATAAAGAGAGTACAAGTGTAATTGTTGTATTGGATAAAATTGCGACTTGTGATAAGAAGGGTTCGATATAGCTATAGGCCGTATAGTAGGCACTCGCAAATAATAAGGAAATACCGTAAATGGTAATTAGCTGTTTATTTCTTAATAGTGTAGGTAATTGATATAAAGTAAAGGCAGAAGTTGTTTCAAGACTAGGTAAGTAGTGTGTTTGAAAAAGTAGTAGAAGGATACTGATGATCCCTACAATTAGAAATGTGATTCTCCATCCCATCCATAAACCAATCATTCTTCCAAGTGGTAAACCGGCAATCATGGCAACGCTTGTACCCGTAACAATCATGCTCATCGCAAATTCACGTTTATCTTCATTGACAAGTCTTACAGCTATGACGCTTGCGATAGACCAGAATACGGCGTGAGCACATGCTACGACAAGTCTTCCTAGTATTAATATAGCGAAATTCATAGAAATAGCACTAATGGCTTGCCCTAGTCCAAATAAGAAGAGTGTAGTAAGTAAGACTTTCTTTAAGTTGTATTTAGAAGCTAAAATCATTAATGGTAAAGAAAGTAGCATCACAGCCCAAGAATAGATAGTAATCATTGCACCGGCTTGTGTTTGGGTGATGGAAAAAGTTTGGGCAATATCTGTAAGTAGGCCAATGGGCATAAATTCAGAAGTGTTAAAAATAAATGCGGCAATTGTCATTCCTAAAAGTGGCATCCATTGTTTCTTATGCAAAATAAATCATCCTTTCAAAAACGATTTTTATTTTACCATAAGTTTTATTGAAAACCCTATTTTTTCTTTCTATAATATATATCGGTGATAATTTATGAAGAAAACAATTTGGATAGCAACGAGCAATGCTCATAAAGTGGAAGAGTTTCAGACGATGTTGAAGGATTGTGATGTGAAATGTTTAAAAGATTTAGATCACACAATCCATATTATTGAAGATGGAACAACTTTTGAAGAAAATGCATTGATCAAAGCTCGTACATTATTTAATGAACTACATGAACCTGTCATTAGTGATGATTCAGGTTTGGAAGTGGATGCGATGGATAAAGAGCCGGGTGTTTATTCCGCTCGTTTTTTAGGTGAAGATACAAGCTATGATATTAAGAATCAATATATTATAGATCAAGTACAAGGTAAGGTGCGTACAGCTCGTTATGTGTGTGTAATTGCCTATATTGATGAAGATGGAAAAGAACATGTGTATCGTGGTGAATGTGAAGGTTTGATTCACGATAAATTGGAAGGTGAAAATGGATTTGGTTATGATCCTATTTTCTATTATCCTGCATTTAAGACAACGCTTGCCAATGTGAGTGAAGAAAAGAAAAATAGTGTTTCACATCGTGGTATTGCGCTTGAGAAGTTTTTGAAAGATTGGAGTAAATAAGTATGTTGCATGTAGTATTGTATGAACCGGAAATTCCACAAAATACAGGAAATATCATTCGAACTTGTATGGCTACAGGTTCTCGTTTGCATTTGATTGAACCATTGGGTTTTTCGTTAGATGAAAAACATTTGCGTCGTTCGGGAATGGATTATATTAAAGATGCCGATATTCATATTCACAAGAATTGGGATGCGTTTGTGGCTGAAAATCCATGTGAACATTATTATTTTATGACTCGCTATGGAAAAAAGGCACCAAGTGAATTTGACTTCACAAAAGAAGAGGGCGATGTTTATTTAGTGCTTGGAAAAGAAAGTACGGGTGTAGACAAAAAAATCCTCAAAGGACACTTAGATACTTGTATGCGTCTTCCTATGGTCGCAAACGCAAGAAGCTTGAATTTGTCCAATTGTGCTGCCATTATTGTATATGAAGTATTGCGTCAACTTGATTATCCAGGACTTAGTACGCATGAAGAGCTAAAGGGAGAGGATTGGCTTGAAAATCTTAAGGTTGATTGATCAATGCATAGATTCGTTTGAAAAGCGAATCTTTCTTTTTATTTTCTTTCTTTGTTTATATTGGTTGTGGCAGAATGTATGGCAGCTCATTCTGTTTGGTAAATTATTCTTTGTGACGGATTATGAGAGTTTATTTCATATTCAGTCAACACTAGGTATGTATCAATCGAGTGTTTTCATTCGTATCCTATATTATGTGATTTCAAATCCAACTTTGAATGTATTTAAACTCATTAGTTGTATAAAACTAATAGACATTTTGGCTATTGCAGGAGTCATATTATTGATAAAAAAGTTTCGAATTGTCGTTATTTTTAATGGAATTAAATACGTTTGGGGCTTGTTTTGGGTTGTTAAAGCATTAAATTCAAAAAGTGTATATTTGGTAATTTCTTGTTTAAAATGGCTTTCTTTAGGGCTTTTTATAAGTATGTTGATTGTTTCTATAGTTTTACTGTATACGCTTTCAAAAATGATTGCGGATTATGATGATTTTGTTCATGAATTGTAGACAATATTATGCATTTACTAAATTGTGTACAATTTTTTATAAAATCACACAATTTACCACAATTTTAAATCATGTGCTTTATATAAAGCTTATTAAGGAAAAATTAAGAAATAAATTACTAAAAAGTGCAAATGATTTTTAAACGAAAATTTGCAACAAAAAAGAATCCTTGTTAAACTTCAGTTGTTGTAACGAAGAGGTGATATGATGAATTTTATCGAAAAACATAGTAAAATTTTAGCCGTAAGCCTATGTCTATTGACTTCTGGTCCAATTGTTTCGACAATGTATGCCAAAGAAGTTCAACCAGGATGGCATGGTGAAGGCGCAGATCGTTATTATATTTTAGAATCAAATCGTCAAACAGCTACTGGTTTAACAAAAATCGATACTGAACTTTACTATTTCAATAGTAAGGGTGAAATGCAGTTTGGTTGGCAAAATGTTTCGGATCAAACATATTATTTCCAAGCAGATGGAACTGCAGCAACAGGCACGGTTACAATTCATGGCAGTGAGTATAATTTCCAAAAGGAAGGTATTCTTCTTCATGGATGGAGTGAAGATGGTAAATCATTCTACGATGAAAAAGGAAACAAGACTTCAACAAACTGGGTTGAAGACAATGGCGCAAAATATTATTTTGACGACAAAGGAAATTGCGTAACGGGTTGGCAAAAAATCGATGGCCAGGACTATTATTTTGGTGAAGATGGAAAGATGGCTACAGGTCAATTTGATGTAGACGGAAAAACATATTTCACTGGGGAAGATGGAATCTTCCGTACTGGTTGGCAAGTAATCAACGGTCAGGATTATTATTATGCAGAAAATGGTGAAGTCACTAAGAATAAATTCTTAGATATTGATGGAACTAAATACGCATTCGATGAAAATGGTAATTTAATTAAGAATACCGAAAAAGATGGATATAAGATCGATGAAAATGGTGTTGCGACTGAAATAACTCCTTCTCAGGATTCTTCAACTCAAGACACTACAAGTACACCGGCTCAAAGTACTACTACAAACACAAGCACGAGTACAAACACAAGTACAAATACTACACAAGCTCCTTCACAGAATACAACAGGTGGTTCTACAAACAATAGTTACAACAATAACTATGCACCATCAACTCCAAGTGTAAGCTCTTCAGCTATTGCGGCTGCAGCGTTGAATCAAATAGGAGCAAGTCAAGATTGTACAATGTTAGTCACAAATGCTTTAGCCGCTGTAGGAATTAATTTCCACGGTTCTCCTGAACAATATTTAAGTTTAGGACGCATTACATCAAGTCCAGTTGCAGGTGACATTATTGTTTATTCAGGTCACGTTGCGATTTATATTGGAAATGGAATGGCTGTTCATGGTGGATGGTTAGGTAATCAAACTGTAAAGGCATCCGTTTCTTGTGGTAATGCATTGATCGCATATGTTCATGTAGGTTAGAATTCAATTCTAACCTTTTTTTTGTTTTTGTGGTAAAATCAATAATATATTTTTCAAGGAGGTCTTGTATGAACTATATTCAAACGCAAAAATTTAGCGATGTCTATGTTTCTTGTAAAACAATGATGCCTTTTAATCGAAATACAATTACAGCACTCAATGTTCTTGTATATATGATGAAGGCAAAAACAGAAAAGATGGATTCAAAACAGAAATTAGCTTCTACGCTAAATCTAGCTTATGGTACGAAAATATCTTATGGATTAACGTCTTTCGGGGATTTAATTCAAGTGGATGTGCGTTTTCAATTTGTTCGTCCAGACTGGATTGAAGATGAGAATTATGTAAATAAAATCAAAGATATTATGGATCAAGCTTTATTTCATTCGGTATTGGATGAAGAAAACTTCAAAGAGTCTGTATATCTATTAAAAAATAGATTATTAGCACAAATGGATGACCCAGCCAATTTATCTTGTATGTATGCCTTTGAAATGGCTCATGACAAGCATTCGATTTCGATTCCTGTACAGGGAAGTTTAAAGGATTTAGAAACGCTTACTTTAAAAGAGGTCAAACAAGTATATACACTCTATATGGATATGGCTAAACATTTCTATATTTGTGGATATGTTGATCAAGAACTATATGATTTTATTGATTCTTTGGATTCGCATTGTCCTTTTATTTCAGAAAGAACATTGCTTCCAAAAGTAGAAACGAGTTATAAGACATTTGAAAAGGATATTTCTCAAACCTGTATTTCGCAAGTCTATTCTACAGGTGTGGATATTTCAAGTGCAGACTATGAGGCAGAATTGCTTTTGTGTAGTATTTTAGGACAAAGTCAAAAGAATTTGATGTTTGATGAGATTCGTGAGAAGAATAGCCTTTGTTATTCAATAAGCTCATCAATCATTCGTTTTGATGGTGCGATATTGATTCATACGGGTGTAAATCGTAAAGATGTTACTAAAGTATTGAATTTAATAGAAACCCAAATGGATCGATTACTGAATATGGATTATGACGATGCCTATTTGGAAATTGCGAAAATGGGATTTAAAGATCGACTTGTTGGCGGGTTGGATCAGGCACTCTCTTTAATAGCCCAAGCATTTTTAGATGATTTGTTGCATCGTAAACTAACAACAGAACAAAGAATTGAAAGAATTATGAAGGTGACAAAGGAAGATATTTCGCGTGTTGCTTTACAAATGAATTTGGCATCAGTAGCCATTGTTGCGGAGAATGAAAATGAATTATAATTTGGATTTAACGAAAGAAACTTTACCAAATGGCTTACAAGTTTTACTTGTGCATAAGCCGGATTATCAAAGATCACTCTTTCTTTTGGGGGCAAAAGTTGGTGGCTTTGACATAGATCAAAATGTGGATGGAACACTTGTTCATCATAAAAGTGGATTGGCTCATTATTTAGAGCATCAAATGTTTTATTTAGATGGAGAAGATGTTAGTGAATTGTTTGCGGGTTTGCAGTGTTCTACAAATGCCTATACTTCATATACGGAAACTGCATTTTATTTTTCAACGACAGCAGATGTAAAAAAGCCATTAAAGCTGTTATTTGATTTTGTTGAGAATCTAGACGTGACAAACAAAACGATTGAAAAAGAAAAGGGAATTATTCTAAGTGAATATGATATGTATCAACAATCGCCTGAACAGCGTCTTTTTAAGGAGACTTTAATCTCTTTATATAAGAATCATCCAATGAAAGTAGATGTATTAGGATCTAAGAAAGATATTCAAAATATGCGTATGGAAGATCTTAAATATTTTTATGAATTGAACTATGATCCAAGTAAATTGTGCCTTGTAGGCATCACTGGAAAAGATACAGACGAAATTATGGAATGGATCAAAGACTGTCAAAAGGATGTAGAAAGTAAGTGTGATAAAGAGATTTCGCGTGTTTTTAAAGAAGAACCTATGGAAGTCAATCGCAAAGAATTTGTAGATACAATGGATATTTCTCAGCCTTTTGTGTGTGTTGGCTTTAAAATGAAGCCTTGTTCAAATGTTAGTGAGAGTATAGAAAAGGATTTTGCGGTCAATATGTGGCTAGATTCTTTAATGGGGCCTTTGAATCCTAAATTTCAAGAATGGCTGGATCAAAGAATCTTTACGCAATTTGTAGGAGCGGAAGCGGATTTCACTACAGATCATAGTTATGTCTTATTTTATGCACAAACAACAAATCCAGATGCTTTTATTGAGCTTGTAAAAGAACAGGTGAAGAAGAAGACAATATCGAATGAAGATTATCAATCTTTGCGTGCGCAGGCTATAGCGAATAATTTAAGGGGCTTAAATCATTTTGATGGTTTAGCGAATGATTTATTAAGAAGTCATTTTGAAAATTTTGATTATATGGATAGTTTAAATCGCATTCAAAAGATGTCTTTAGACAAGGTTCTTTCTAACTTGGATGATTTAGATTTTTCAAATGTATGTGTGACAAAAATTCTTCCGAATGATTCTATCTGATCTAATTTGCGTTATTTTAGCCAAATTAGAGGCTGAAAACAATAGAAATATGTACAAAATAGCGACCTATAGACAAAATAGGTCGTTTGTTTTATATAAGGGATGTTTGTACAATACATTTGAAGAAGGATGGTGATGAAAATGGTGGTCAGAATTGAAGGAGGATAATCAATTATGAATGCGTTTAGTATCGTGGGGAAAATTACGGAAATGCCTGTTTTAAAGGAAACAACAAATGGTTTGAAGACTTGTGAACTTCCTGTTCGTGTGCAGCGTAACTTTCCAAATTCAGATGGTGTTTATGAAAATGATGATATGGTTATTGAAGTATGGCGAGGACTTGCAGAAACGGTAAGTGCTTCATGTAAGATTGGTGATTATGTAGGAATCAATGGTCGTATTCATTCGCGTAAATACCAAAAGGATGAAAAGGTATACTTAAACTATGGCTTTGTAGCTGAAAAAATTGATTTTTTACGTTAGTTAACAAAGAGAAATACACAAAATAAGAAAACACATCCACAAAAAAAGAAGCGAATCAAGTCGCTTCTTTCTTTTTTTATGTCTAAGATTAACGGTTGTAGAATTCTACTACTAACAATTCGTTGATTTCTTGAGCTGTGAATAGTTCTTTACGTTCTGGGTAACGAACATAAGTACCTTTCTTAGCATCTTTGTTTACTTCTACAAAATCAACAGTTGCTGTTGCAGCTTCTAAAGCTTCGTTAATTACGCTTAAGTTTTTAGCGCGTTCACGGATTTCGATAACTTGTCCTGGTTTTACTTGGAAACTAGGAATATCTACTTTCTTACCATCTACTAATACGTGTCCGTGGTTTACTAACTGACGGCTAGCACGACGAGTACGTGCAAATCCCATACGATAAACGATGTTATCTAAACGAGATTCTAACATTACTAAGAAGTTTTCACCAGCTGAACCAGCTTTTTTACTTGCTTTTAAGTAAGTGTTGTAGAATTGTTTTTCACTTAATTGGTAAGTGTGACGAATTCTTTGTTTTTCTTGTAACTGGATACCGTAGTTTGTTAATTTTGGACGACGAGGTGAACCGTGTTGTCCTGGAATAGTATCACGACGAGTTAATTCTTCACCAGTTTCTAAAACTGAGAAACCAAGACGACGAGACTTTTTCCAAATGCTTCCTGTGTTTCTTGACATAATTTTTCCTCCTATTGTTTTATATCATTCATAAAACAATAACAGTACAAATCTTTAAAGGTAGTGTTAACAATGATATTTTCCGCTATCAGCTATTAGCTTACTCATATCGCTTAGTGCTGTAACGCATATCCTTTAACTTTGTATGCTGCTATCAATTTATGCCTATGTATCATATCAAAGAACATGAATAAAATCAAGAAAAGGATGCAATGATTTTGAAGTTTTGCTATAATAAGAATGGTTTGCAAGGAGGTACCACTATGGATAGTGTTTTGAATTTCTTTCGATCAGTATACGCATTCATAAAAAATCAACTTTCTGTGACTGTAATCATCTATCTTTGCATAGCGATTTTAGTCTTGATCTTGGTTTGGATCATCATGCGTATGATCAAACGTAAAAAGGCGTCGAAGCGACTTTCAGATCTTGAAATTGAAATGAATGAAATTCGTAACAATTCCTTGGCCTATAAATTTAACAAAGCATCGGCGTTCGCAAGAGTGAATGATGATATCATGGATAAAGTTAAAAAATTAACTCCAAAATATGATACTTGTCAAAATAACTTAAGTGCATGTGATGATTTGTTCAATGAAGCAGATGATTATGTTTCTAGACATCGTTTGCGTAAATCAATGCGTGCAATGGATGATTTAGAAACAATGATGGATGAAACAAAAGAAAGAATTCGTATTGTTACGCAATCTTTGGATCACATCTTAGCTCGTGAAACAGAAGTTCGTGAATCGGCAAATGCTTTAAAAGAACGTTTCCGTAATGTGAAAACTGTTTATCAAGATAATCGTTCTTCATTCTATGGATCGGTTAATTATGTAGATTCATGTTTAGAGGAAATCGAAAATGAATTCTCTAATTTCGAAGAATGGATGTTTGCTTCTGAATTTAATAAGGCAAAGGAAGAACAAGAAAAAATCTCAAAAATGGTGGATGAGATCAGCTCTAAAATTGCAGCCTTCCCTGGACTCTATGAAAAGGCCAAGAATGTATTGCCTCGTGCAATCAACGAAGTTCGTTTGCACATCAAGGAATTACAAGAAAAAGATATCGACTTATCTTATTTAGAACCAGAAGAAAAATTAACAACCATTCAAAATGCATTGGCAAGTACAATTGATCAATTGGATGCTGGTGAATTTGAATTGGCACAAGAAAACTTGGAAATCATTGGGGATCACATCTTAGCTTTACAAGATGATGTGACGAATGAAAAACAGGCATATGAAGAAATTCATGTGAGTCTTCAATCAAATTTAGATATTGTTAATGTCATTGGTCAGGAACTTGAGGAAATTATGGCGCTTTATGCCAATATCAAAGACCGTTTTGGTTTAGAAGATTGGACACACCGCTTCTCTTTGGCAAAAATCCAAATGGAAGATTTAGAAAAGCGTCGTGATGAAATTCAAAATGAATTGAAACAAAATCAACGTCCAAGCGTAGATGTAGTTCATGGTTATCGTAAATTTTCAGAAGATGTTAATGAATTCCACGATCAAGTCAAGGATATGAAAGAAATGCTAGTGGGAGCAAGTAGTGATGAATCACGTGCTAAAAAACAATTGACTAAATTACAATTGATTTTAAATGAAGTGCGTCTTAATACAGTAACACGTCATTTACCTAGTATTTCATCTCAATTTTCTGCAGATTTAAAAGAAGGCGAACGCTTGATTCAACGTGTTCGTGTTGTGTTGGATCACTCACCATTAGATGTACAAACATTAAATGCAGATTTGCAGGATGCCATCGACTTTGTATATAAGTTATACAATAACGCAAACAACTTAGTCGGTGTTGCTGTTATGGTAGAAAATGCGATTGTGTTTGGTAACCGTTTCCGTAGTACGCATGCACAAATGGATTCGGATTTAACTCGTGCAGAGTTATGCTTCCAAAATGGAGAATATACTCGTGCACTTAAGATTGCGATTCAGGCAATCGAAAACATGCACCCAGGAATTTATGAGAAACTAGTTGCTCAAAAAGATCCTGCTGTTATGAATCAGGTGCAGTAATGATTTATTTTGATAATGCTTCGACAACCTCTGTACGTACAGAGGTTCGTCGTGTTTATGGGCAAATGTTAGAAACTTGTTATGGCAATCCAGATAGTTTGCATGCAATAGGACGTCAAGCAAGTACGCTCATGGAAAAGAGTCGATCAAATATTGCTTCTATGCTTCATGTAGAGCCTAGTGAAATTATTTTTACTTCAGCTGCTAGTGAATCCAACACATTAGCTATTGTTGGATATGCTCTAGCAAATGAACATAGAGGTCATCATGTTCTAACAAGTAATGTTGAACATTCAAGTGTTCGTCATGCGATGGAGTTTTTAAAGCGTTTTGGCTTTGAAGTTGAATTTCTTCCAATTAATGAAGAAGGTATTGTAACGCCAGAATGTTTAAAAGCGCATATGCGTAAAGATACGATTTTAGTTTCTGTTATGCATGTGAATAATGAAATGGGTGCCATCAATCCCATTTTAGAATTAGAGAAAATTGTACATCAAAATCCAACTTGTGTTTATCATGTGGATTGTGTACAAAGCTTCTCAAAAATTGATATTCCTTTCGATAAATTAGATATGGCAACAATCTCTGCACATAAGATTCATGGTTTAAAGGGAAGTGCCATTTTAATGAAGAAAAAGAAGATTCAGCTTGTTCCAATTATTCAAGGTGGTCAACAAGAACAAGGTCTTCGTGGAGGAACAGAGAATGCACCGGCCAATATTGTTTTGGCAAAAACGATTCGTTTGGCTTTAGAAGAACAATCTAGTGCGTATGCTCATGTTTCAAAAATCAATCAATATTTGCGTGAAGAATTATCTAAAATTAAGGGTGCACATATTCATTCACCTTTGAGTGCGATTCCATATATTCTAAATATTTCATTTGATCAAATCACAAGTGAAGTCTTATTGAATGCTTTGGATCAAAAGGGGATTTGTGTATCCGCAAAAAGCACTTGTTCTTCACAAAATACCAATGCTTCTGAAGTCTTATTGGCTATGCATAAATCGGAATTTGATGCGACACATGGAATTCGCTTATCATTTTCTTATGAGAATACTTTAGAAGAGGCAAAATATTTTATAGAAACATGTAAGGAGATTATAGAGAATTATGGCTTATCGTTATAATCATATCTTGATTCGTTATGGCGAATTGAGTTTAAAAGGAAAAAACCGTAACAACTTTATTAAGGCACTTTATGATAATGTTCGTAAGGCTTTAAAAGCATTTCCAACATTAGAATTTGAAAAACAACATGATCGTATGTATATTTACCTTCATGATGAAGATTCAAAACAGGTTAGTGACATTTTAGCGAAAGTATTTGGGATTTCATCTTTCTCATTGGCTATTAAGGTGGAACCAGATTTAGATCAAATCATTGATGCTTGTTATGAATCTTTAGATTTAACAACGCCAAAAACATTTAAGGTAGCTGCACGTCGTAGCGATAAATTATTCCCTTATATTTCGGATGAAATTAATCGTAAGGTAGCCACTAAAATTTTAAAGAACAGTGACTGGAAAGTAGATGTGCATAATCCGGATGTTAAAATTGTTGTTGAAGTTCACCAAGATGCAGCCTATATTATGACAGATCGAATTCAAGGTGCTGGAGGATATCCAGTTGGTGTTGGTGGAAAGGCCATGGTTTTATTGAGTGGCGGAATTGATTCTCCAGTTGCCTGCTACTTAATGATGAAGCGTGGTGTACATATTGAATGTATTCACTATGCGTCTCCTCCATATACTTCACAAAATGCACAAGAAAAAGTTATGGAACTGGCAAGACTTGTATCTGGTTATCAGGGGGATGTTTTAGTTCATGTTGTTCCATTTACAGATCTTCAATTGGCAATCTATCAAAATGCGGATGAGAGTTATGCGATTACATTAATGCGTCGTATGATGATGCGTATTGCAACAGGTCTAGCTCAAAAAAGACATGCGCAAGCAATTGCTACTGGTGAGTCAATTGGTCAGGTCGCAAGTCAAACATTAGAAAGTATGCTTGCAATCAATGATGTCACAAACATGCCAATTATTCGTCCAGTTGTTTGTATGGATAAAGTTGAGATTATTGATCTATCTAAAAAGATTGGAACCTATGAAACAAGTATTCTTCCTTATGAAGATTGTTGTACGATCTTTACACCTAAAAATCCAGTCACAAAACCTCGTGTTGATAAATGCGAAAAATATGAGGGAAAATGGGATTTTGACAAGATGGTACAAGATTGTATAGATAATACAGAAGATATTTGGGTACATCCAGTTAAGGTTGAAGAAGATTTATTCTAAGAGAAGTGAAAATTAAGCACTTCTCTTTTTCTTTTATGTTATAATCTTTCTATGTTGATATGTCCGGTGTGTAAAGAGAAACTAATAAAAGAAAATAAAACATTTCGATGCGTAAATAATCACTCTTTTGATTGTGCAAAACAAGGCTATGTGAACTTATCTCGTAAACAGACAAAAAATCATGGGGACAATGCTTTAATGGTCAAAGCGCGCACGGATTTTTTGGAAAAAGATTATTATGATTTTATGCGTCAATATGTAAAGAAAAAGGTAAAAGGAAATGTGTATTTGGATGCTGGCTGCGGTCAAGGCTATTACACAAAAGAGATTGGTGCAAACTTCGAACAGAGTTATGGCATCGATTTAAGTAAGGAAGCGATACTTCATGCATCTAAACAAGATAAACATACACAATATATTGTGGGGAGTTTATTTGATATGCCTTTTTCAGACGAGAGTATAGATTGTGTTACCAGTATTTTTGTGCCTTTAGGCCAAGATGAAATCTATCGTATTCTAAAAGAAAATGGATATTGGATTGTAGTGGGTCCGGGTCCTAAGCATTGTTTTGAATTAAAAGAAGTATTGTATGACACACCCTACGAAAATGAAATGCCTGAAATACAAGAGCAATATGACATGGTGAGTCAAAAAATCATTAAGGAAACGAAAATGGTTGATGATGTATGGGCTTTGTTGGAAATGACACCATATCGATATAAAACAAGTCAAGCTGGTCTTGATCGTGTAAAAGAATTAGAAAGGTTAGAGGTTACGTTTGAATTTGTCGTAACTGTGTACAAAAAAATATGAAAACAACAATAAAAAAATGGGGAATCAATGGTGAAGGGATTGCATTCCATGAGGGAAAGCCAGTATTTATTGAAAATGCGATTCCTGAAGAAGTAATCGAATTTGATATTAAAAGGGATGAAGATACATACTTGATTGGTGAAATGACTCGTTTGGTGGAACAGAGCTCAAAACGTCGTTATCCTTTATGTCCGATTTGGAAAGAGTGTGGTGGATGTGCCTTGATGCACGTGAAATATCCGGCTCAATGTAAGATGAAAGAGGGAAATCTAAAGGAGACATTAATTAAGTATGCAGATTATAATGGTCGCATATTACCGATTCTAAAAAATCCAGAACCATTGTCATATCGTAATAGTTGTAAACTTCCTTTTGGTGAAGAATATGGTGAATTATATACAGGAATGTATGAGCGTGACACAAATCATTTCCAAAAGATGGAAAGATGTTATGTGCACTCAAAACTTTTAGAACAGACACGTCAGGCTGTTTTAAAAATCATGAATGAACATCATTTAAAGATGTATGATGATAAAAAGAAAACAGGTTATCGTACGTTGGTCATGAAAGAATTTGATTCTAAGATTCAAATTATTTTTGTGACGGGAAAAGAAGATCTAAGTGAAGAATTTATTCATGACGTAACTCAATTAGAGGGTGTTGTTTCGATTTGGCAAAGTGTAAAAACAGAAACAAAACGCGAAGTATTTGGGGATATGCGTTTTATTTGGGGAGAAGAAAAGATGCATCTTCAATTAGAAGATATTCAACTTTCTTTACTTCCAAGATCTTTCTTCCAGTTAAATACGAAACAATCCGTGAATCTTTATAATGTGGTTAAAGATTGGATGCCAAGATCAAAGACTACGGTTGAAGCTTATAGTGGAATTGGTGCCATCAGTTTATTTGTGAAAGATAAGGCGCAAGAAATTATTGGCGTTGAATCCATTCAGGATGCGGTTGATAATGCCAATGAAAATGCGATGTTAAATCATGCAGACAATGTATCTTTCATTTGTGAAGATGCGGGTAGTGCTTTAGCACACTTAGTGCAAGAAAAAGATGTGGATACATTGGTTGTGGATCCGCCTCGTTCTGGTTTGGATGATACAATGAAGGAAACCATTTTAAAATCAAAGATCAAAACGATGATCTATGTATCTTGTAACCCAGCTACTTTGGCAAAAGACTTAGGTGTATTAAAGAAAGAATATCGTATTGTCAAGATTCAACCAGTCGATATGTTTAGTCAAACTCCACATGTAGAAAGTGTTACACTGCTAGTTCGCAATGATGACTATAAACCTAGACGTCGCTTTGATGATCGAAAAGATCGTGATTATAAGCCAAGACGTAGATTCGATGATAAAAAAGATGGAGAATTCAAACCAAAACGTCGCTATGATGACAATAAGTCAAGACGTCGATTCGATGATCGAAAAGATGGTGACTATAAACCAAGACGTCGTTTTGATGAGGATAAGCCTAGACGCAGATTCAATGATGATGATAAGCCTAGACGTAGATTTGATGATCGAAAAGATGGTGACTATAAACCAAGAAGACGTTTTAATGATGATAAACCAAATCGTAGATATGGTAAATAAAAACATGGGATTTCAGGCATATGAACTGAAGTCCTTTTCTTATTTGCGTATAATAAAGTTGGTGAAAGGTAAAGAAATATATGATTAAAAAACTATTAACAATCATCCTTACAATATGTATGACATTTGGTTTGAGTGGATGTCAATCAAGTTCTGTTACATATTCAAATTTAGTCGATGAAAAGACACGAAATGAAGTGGCAGATTTAATGATTCAAAATAAATTGCTTAAAAAAGATGTAAAGAAAGTCATGGACTGGGTGAATGAATTTAATTCGATTTCGAAAGAGTATTCATATAAGAAAGGTTTTGTTCGCTTACCAAAAGACGGCGTAAATTATGATACGTTGTATTTGGATGATACAGCTAAATCGTATGCTTATTTAAATTGGTTAAATTGTCGTTTAACTGCCTTTTCATTGATTCAAAATGTAGTTGAAACATCAAAAGATGAGGATTCAAATGATACTTGGCTAATGTTTGATGTAGAAGCATTAAACACAGTTAAACAATTTAAGACAAGTGAAGAAAAGAAAAAGGATTTTATCACACTGTTTCATTCGATTGATGTATCCAATGAAGATACATTAGAGAAACAAGAAGATAAAATTGTAGAGACTTTAAAATCAAGACACATCCAATTAAAAACCGATACCATTTCGATTGTAAGCGTATATTTACATGTTCCTGAAGAAAACATTCGTTTTGTAGGTCATACAGGACTACTTGTGAATACAGAAGATGGATACTTATATTTTGAAAAATATAGTAATATTGCACCTTTTCAAGCAACAAAGATCAAAGATAAAAATCAAGTAAAGGAATATTTATTATCAAGGCCGGACCTATATGGAGATGGCAGTGAACTTGATCCGATTGTAACGATCAATGATGAAATTTTAAGGTAAATTGTTAAGTAATCCTAACTAAAAAAGTTCACAAATTAACCAAATAGATAGTTTTATGTTAACAAATGCGTTATAATGATGGTAACGCATTCTTTTTATTTTTTAATTCATAATAATAAACATAAGAAAAGGGATAGGCTTTTTATGTCTATTTGTGAATAAAATAACAAGAATCTATGAGGAGGAGTTTAGAAAATGAATAATTTTCCACATTTATTTGAACCAATTGAAATTGGAAAAACAACTGTAAAAAACCGTATTTTTATGCCACCTATTTCAACGAACATGGCCGATAAAGGATATGTTACAGATGATTTAGTAGCACACTATTCTGCACGTGCAAAAGGTGGAGTTGGACTTATCGTTACTGAAGTTGTAACTGTAGAACCAACGTATGTATATCTTCCAGGAGATATGTCAATTTATGATGATAGTTTTATTCCAGGATGGAAAAAATTGGTGGATGGCGTACACCAATATGGAACAAAAATTTTAGCACAATTGTTCCACCCAGCTTATATGGCATTCCCAGTACCAGGAACACCTCAATTAATTGCACCAAGCTGTGTGGGTCCTTACTATGCACAAAGTGCACCAAGACCTGCAACAATTGAAGAATTACACACAATCGTTGATCAATTTGGTCAAGCAGCTCACCGTGTTCAGATTGCCGGTGGTGATGGAGTTGAAATTCAATGTGCGCATGCCCACGGATTATTAGGTGGTTTCTTAACACCTTTATATAATAAACGTACGGATGAATATGGTGGAAATATTGATGGACGTTTACGTTTATGCTTAGAAGTAATCGCATCTGTTCGTAAATACTGTGGAGATGACTTTATTATTGATGTTCGTATTAGTGGTGATGAATATAGTGAAGGTGGATTGACATTAAATGATCAAATCTATGTTTGTAAGCAATTAGAAAAAGCTGGTGTTGATTTTATTCACGTATCTGGTGGTAACACAATCAAACGTGGATCAAGTATGCCTGCACCAGGTACAAGTCCAGCACCTCACGCTCACTCAAGTGAAGAAATCAAAAAGCATGTAAATATCCCAGTTGCCACTGTAGCACGTATTAATGAACCTTGGATGGCTGAAGAATTAATCGCCAATGAAAAATGTGATATGTGTATGATTGGTCGTCCAAACTTATGTGATAGTGAATTTGCGAATAAGGCATTTGAAGGAAAAGTAGATGACATCCGTCCATGTATTGGATGTGGACGTTGTTTAACAGGTATCATGATGGGTAAACGTATTGGATGTACAGTAAATCCAAGTGTTGAAGATGATACGATTGAAGAAGCTACAGATAAGAAAAAAGTATTAGTCATCGGTGGTGGTCCTGCTGGTATGGAAGCCGCATATGTTGCCAAAAAACGTGGACACAAAGTTGTTCTTTGTGAAAAATCAAATGAACTTGGTGGACAATTAAGACTTGCGGCGGTTCCAATTGCGAAACAAGAATTGTGTAAAGTTATTAAATTTATGATTCGTCGTTTAGATCATGAAGGTGTTGAAGTTCGTTTAAATACAGAAGTCACAAAAGAAATGCTTGAAAATGAATTTAAAGATTACGAAATCGTATGTTCAAGTGGAGCAACTCCAAAAGAAATTCCTCCATTCAAAGTATTTAAAAATTGGATGACTGCAGACGATGTATTATCTGGAAAGAAATATCCAGGACGTAATATTGTTGTATTAGGTGGTGGAAGTGTTGGATGTGAAACAGCCGATTATTTAGCACCATTAATCAATGACTTATTCCCAATGAATCGTAAGATTACATTATTAGAAATGACAAATAACTTAATGCCTGGTGAAGGTGGAGCTGCAAAATCTAGATTGACACAAAGATTGATGCAGAAAGGTGTTCGCATCGAATTGAATGCACAAGTAACAAGTGTGGATGAAAATACAATTACGTATGTAAAAGAGGGTGTTGAACACAAGCTTAGAGAAGCGGATACTTTAATTTTCGCAGTCGGTTATGCACCTAAGAAAGTGGAAGTGGAAGCTGAAAATGTACACTACATTGGGGATTGTGAAAAAGTAGGAACTTTAAAAGATGCGATCACAAATGCGCATGAAATCGCAAAAAATATATAGGAGAAAATATGACAAGTAAATTACTACAACCAATTCAAGTTGGTAACTTAACTTTTAAAAATAGAATTATGTTTCCCCCTTTGACAACAGGATATGAAGAAAGAGACGGATCTATTGGTCCTCGTTCATTAGCTTTCTATACAAGACTTGCCAAAGGTGGATGTTCCTATATTGTTATTGGTGATGTGGCTCCTGTTCGTACGGCAAGTCCAACACCAAAACTATATGATGAATCACAAATTGAAATGTATAAAAAATTGGCAGATGCCTTACATGAATACGATTGTAAAGTCGCTTTACAATTGTTCCACCCAGAATATGATGTTCAAGGTGTAGGAAAAATGATCATGGAAGCTGGTATTGCTGGTCAATTGGCGGCAAAAGCAAAGGCTGCCAATGATTTAGAAGAGGCTGAAAAACAACAAAAGATCTGTGATGAATTGACAAAGGGTGCCTACGCAAAATTACATCATGATATGCAGCACTTTGTGACTGAAGCAAGTGTTGAACAATTAACAGCCATCAAAAATAGCATTGCCCAATGTGCTAGAAAAGCACAAAAAGCTGGTATTGATGCGATTGAAATTCATGGGGACCGTTTACTTGGTTCATTATGTTCAACTTTATTAAATCATCGTACAGATAATTATGGTGGTAGCTTAGAAAATCGTACTCGTTACGCATTAGAAGTTTTACAAGCGATTAAAGAAGCGGCTCCATCCATGATGGTCGAATATAAACTTCCAATCATTACTGTCAATCCAGATGGATCTTTACGTGGTAAAGGTGGTTTATTGGAAGATGAAGCGGTTGAGTTCGCAAAAATGTTAGATGCAGCAGGCATTGATATGATTCAAGTGGCTCAAGCTAACCATACAGGAAACATGGGCGATACAATTCCTCCAATGGGTGCGGTTCCTTATAACTGGACTTTAGGTGCTTGTGAAAAAGTAAAAGCCGTTGTTTCTTGCCCTGTGGCAACAGTGGGTCGTGTTGTCAGTGTGGAAGCTGGTGAAAAGATTCTAGAAGATGGTACAGCTGACATGATTGGCTATGGAAGAAGTTTATTAACAGATCCAGATATCGCAAATAAAGTAGACTCAGGTGAATGCATTCGTGAATGCTTGAACTGTAATAAAGGTTGTGTAGATGCCATCCAATCTCGTCGTTATTTAAGTTGTGTATTAAATGCAGAAAATGGAGATGAAGAAACAATCTTCATTAAACCATGTACAGAAACTAAGAATGTTGCCGTAGTTGGTGCAGGTCTTGCGGGATTAGAAGCAGCTCGTGTAGCATATAAACGTGGACATACAGTGACAGTGTTTGAAAAATCAGATCGTTTAGGAGGACAAATCAATATTGCGTCAGTTCCTCCAAGAAAAGATGAAATTTTACGTTCGGTTCAATACTACGAAAAATTCTTGCCTGGTAAAGTGGACATTCAATTAAACCACGAACCAACAATGGAAGAATTGAATGGATTTGATCATGTGATCTTGGCCATTGGAGCTCACAATATGGATCTTCCTATGCCTGTAGAAAATTCAAATGTAGTATCCAGCTGGGATATCTTGAATGGTCAAGAAGTATCTGGTAAATGTGTAGTATTAGGCGGAGGCTTAGTAGGTGCTGAAACAGCTGAATATTTGGCAAATAAAGGTCTGGAAGTTTCAATTGTAGAAATGATGGATAAAATTGCAGCACAAGAATCCGAAACTGTATTGCCTTTGATGGAAGCTGATTTTAAAGAACACAATGTTCAAAAATTTGTGAATACACGTGTTAGTGAAATTAAAGATAATGTGATCTATGCAGTGAATACAAAAGATGAAACAAATGTTGAAATTATAGCAGATACAATTGTAAATGCATTGGGTTCTAAAAAGAATGTATTTGATGATAGTAAGTTAAGTGTTCCATTTACTTATGTAGGTGACTGCAGTGGTGAAAGAACAGCAGATATCGCAAGTGCAATTCGTACAGGATATAAGGCTGCCAATGAAATCTAAGAGGGTGTGAAAACACTTTCTTTTTTTGTGCAAAAAATGACCATAGTTCATAAATATATAAATCATATATTATATATATGTCAAAACGGTATAAAAATAATGACCATAGCTCATAAATTTTTACATATTTGAAAATTTGTCTATTATAAATATATTTTTAAAGAACTAGAATGAAATTATAAATGAAACTGGAGGAATCGTTATGAATTTTAGTTCTTTACAGAGTAGTGTTCAAAAGTTTGGTATGAATCAAGCTTTGAAGTATTTGGAGAAGGATCCAGAAACAAACATTCCTAAATTAATGAATTTAGTAGATAAGGTTATGCCTGAAGGTTGGTATGGTTCACAGCGTAAAGTGATTCGTGAACAAATTGATGAAAAAGGTGTTTGGTATGACTACATTTTAAAGTTGTATGATTTAGATGCAGATGTTCGGCAGACTGTATTTAAAAACTTTATTTTTAATGCGTCTTTAAATGGTAGTACAAAACAAGAGGAATTGTCAGAAAAATATAATTGTAATATTCCTTGGGCTGTGTTATTAGATCCAACATCTGCATGTAATTTGCATTGTACAGGTTGTTGGGCTGCTGAATATGGTCATCAATTAAATTTATCTTTAGACGATATTGATTCGATTATCCGTCAAGGAAAAGAATTAGGAACTTACATGTATATTTATACGGGTGGAGAACCTTTAACACGTAAAAAAGATGTTATTAAAATTTGTGAAATGCACCCCGATTGTGCCTTCTTATCTTTCACAAATGGTACATTGATCGATGAAGAATTCTGTCAGGATATGTTGCGAGTTAAAAACTTTGTGCCAGCCATTAGTTTGGAAGGTTTTGAAACAGCCAATGATTCTAGACGTGGTGAAGGTTGTTACAATTCTGTAAAACGTGCCATGGAATTATTAAAGAAACACAAATTGCCTTTTGGAATTAGTACTTGTTATACAAGTGCAAACTATAAAGATATCGCAAGTGATGAATTCTTTGATTTAATGATTGATGCAGGTGCTTTATTCTGCTGGTTCTTCCACTATATGCCAGTAGGAAATGGGGCTGTTAAAGAATTGCTTCCAACACCAGAGCAAAGAGCGTATGTTTATCATCAGATTCGTAAGTTCAGAAGTGAAAAACCAATTTTTACTATGGACTTTCAAAATGATGCACAATATGTTGGTGGATGTATTGCCGGAGGAAGAAGATATCTTCATATCAATGCCAAAGGGGATGTAGAACCATGTGTATTTATTCATTATTCAAACTGTGATATTCATGACACGACATTACTTGATGCACTAAGATCTCCATTATTCCAGGCTTATCATGATAATCAACCATTTAATGAAAATATGTTAAGACCTTGTCCAATGCTTGAAAATGCAGGTCGCATTCAAGAATTGGTGAAACAAAGTAAAGCAGTCAATACAGATTATGAATCATTAGAAGATGTGGATCACTTATTAGAAAAGACAGTTCCATATGCAAAAAATTGGAAGCCAATGGCTGACAAGCTTTGGAATGAACAAAAGAAGTAGACAAATAAAAAAAATAAGTTTAAAATTTTCAGCTAAGAAGGAGGGATGTTATGAAGAAGAATAATAAGCGTTTTTCGGGAATATCCAAACTTCCAAATGGAAATACTTCAAATAAAGTTGTTCCTGGGTGTATTGTCCTGGAAGGAGGTGCCTTTCGAGGATTATATACATCAGGAGTATTAGATGCTTTAATGCAGTTTGAAATCAATACGCAGTGTACAGTAGGTACAAGTGCAGGGGCACTAAACGGATTTAACTATGTAGCTGGTCAAATTGGTCGTAGTGCTAGAATTAATTTAGGGTATCGTCATGATTCTCGATATGTTGGTTTAGAAGCTTTTAAAAACAACAAAGGAATCATTGGATTTGATTTTTTGATGAAAGGAACTCAATATTTTGATCCATTAAATATGCCTCGTTTTATGAATCCAACGCGTGATTTTATTGCGGTATGTACGAATTGTAAAACTGGAAGACCCGAATATTTTAGTAAGAATAAAACGCAAGATATTTTTAAAGCCGTACAAGCCAGTGCAACCATGCCTTATGTTTCAAAGATGGTTGAAATTGAAGATGGTTTATATTTAGATGGTGGCTGCAGTGATAAGATAGCGTATCAATGGGCGTTGGATCATGATTTTGAAAAGATTATTGTCGTTCGTACACGTCAAAGAGAGTATCGAAAGAGTGAGACGAATCCTTTAGTTCAAAAAATGACGAAAAGATTGTATGCAGGCTATCCAGCTTTAGAAAAGAAGCTAGAATCAATGAATAGTGACTACAATAAACAGTGTGATGAATTAGCAAGACTTGAAAATGAGGGAAGAATCTTTACGATTGCCCCAAGCAAGCCTGTGAATGTATCGCGTGTAGAGAGGGATGTGGATAAACTCGCCGATCTTTACTACATGGGATATTTGGATGGTTTGAATCAGATTCAAAGAATCAAAGAATATTTAGAAATTGATTAAGAGGCCATGCCTCTTTTTCATTTTGTGTTAGAATAAGTGTAGGTGATTTTTATGGTACAAGAAAGACAACAAGAAATCGTAAATGAATTATTAAACTATATGGATACATTAGAAGATGGTAGCGAAGTCAGTACTTGGGATTTAATGGATGAAGTATTTAACTACCAGCGTTTCAATGATGGATATTGTTTTAATGATTTTAAAATTAGCGAAGAAGAATTTATTTCGTTAGATTCACTATTAAAGGAAAGTGCAATGAAAGAGGGATTCTTTATTGATGACTCTATTTATCAAGATGTGATTGGGGCTTTTCCTTTTAGTTTAACATTTGTAGTAAGGAAATAAGTATGGAAAAATTAGAAACATTGATTCAAGAATTATATCAAGAAGGAACTCGTGAAAAGAATATGGAGGTTCTTTCGCAGATTCGTAAACTGGCAAAAGAAGAAAAACAATTTATTATTCCTGTTGGCGATGCAAATGGTGAAAAGGTCTATCGAAGATTATCTTTAGATGATGGTCAAGATGTATTTGTAGCTTTTACTACACAGGCTCAAGTGGATTTGGGTCAGGCTACAGAAACATTAAATCAAAGTGTGATGGACGTACTCCATATGGTGCATGATACACAAGGTGTAAGTGGAGTTGTATTAAATCCTTGGAAAGATTCGTATTTTTTACCAAAGGTTTTAATTGAAATGATTTTAGACAATAAGAATTTAGAGAGTGAAATCAAAGTAGTAAAAGGAGATATCACTACTTTTGATGGAGATTGTATTGTCAACGCAGCCAATGAATCGCTTTTAGGTGGCAGTGGTGTAGATGGTGCTATTCATAGAGCGGCTGGTCCCATGTTACTTGAAGAATGTAAATTATTAAATGGCTGTCAAACAGGGCAGGCCAAGATTACTAAGGGGTATGATTTAAAGGCAGAGTATGTGATTCATACTGTGGGACCCATTTATTCAGGACAACATGAAGATGAGCATATGTTGAGGGATTGTTATTGGAATAGTTTGAGTTTAGCTCGTAAGTATGATATTCATACAATCGCATTTCCTGCTATTTCATGTGGTGTTTATGGTTATCCAGTAGAAAAGGCAGTGCCACTTGTATTAAAGACAATTGCGGATTGGTTGGATGCGAATAGTGATTATACAATGAAAATCAGTTTGTATTGTTTTGATGATGAAACGACAAAGGAATATCAGAAATATACAACGTATCAGGGAGAGTAGTCTTCCTGATTTTTTTGTTAACTATTTAGAAAAATTTCAAAATAGAGTTGAAATAATATTTAAAAGGTATATAATCTATTTAGAAATATTTCTAAATAGGTGGTGATACTTTGTTTGAAAAAACATTTAAAGCGCTAGGTGCGCCAGTTAGAAGAGACATATTGAATTTATTAAAGAAAGGCAAGATGTCAGCTGGAGATATTGCGAGTCATTTTGATATGTCTCAGGCAACCGTTTCCTATCACTTATCCTTATTAAAGGATGCAGGTTTGATTTGTGAAGAGAAGGATAAAAATTTTATCTTTTATCAAATCAACGCATCTGTTTTTGAGGAGATGTTGTGTTATTTTAAATCTTTTATTGGAGGGAATGAAGATGTTGAAAAATAAATGGTTTATGTTTAGTTTAGCTTTGTTTGTGATTCCATTCGCATTGAATCTAGTTTTCTATAATCAACTTCCAGATGTTGTACCAACCCATTTTGATGTAAATGGTCAAGTCGATGGTACAATGCCTAAGTTTATGGGTTTATTTGGTATGTTGTTTTTGTGCTTGGCAATCCATGTATTTACGTGTTTTGTGACGGTAAAAGATCCAAAGCGAAACAATATTCCAGATTTTATGATGAATATTTTATTTATGATTTGTCCGGTTATATGCATTGTGACAAGTATGACAATTATTTATTTTGGTTTGGGATATTCGTTTGATGTAAGTTTTGTGATGAATATTCTTGTTGGTGTTTTATTGATAGTGCTCGGTAATTATTTGCCGAAAGTAAAACGAAATTATGCGGTTGGAATTAAAACATCGTGGGCTTTAAATAGTGATGAAAACTGGGTGTTATCAAATCGTGTGGGTGGCTATTGTATGGTCATTGCTGGAATTCTATATATAGTACTTGGATTACTTGGTTATATGACAATGGGAATTGTTGTGATTCTTGTAGCGACTATTATTCCATGTATTTATAGCTACATATTATTTAAGCGAGGAATTTAAAATCCTCGCTTGATTTCATTTTGGATGCATTTGAATAAGACTTGAATCGTTTCATTAATCATTTTCTTCGTTTGACTATCCATATTTTGAATGGATTTGATCATCTCAGCTATATCGATATTCTTTCTTAAATCTTTTGGGTTTTCATAATCTGAAAAGATAGAATAAATGGTATCAATGACTTGTTTGCGAGTATTGATATCAATGGATTTAAGCCATTTTGATAGTGTAGATTGTGTATGTTTAGATAGTTGATCATTTTGTTTAAGATAAATAAAATCACCGTTTTCAATGCACCAAGTAAATGGATCGTGTTGAAGGATGGATATGGCATCACTTTGAATGATTTGATAATTATTTGTTTCTTCAAGTAAGAGTCCAATAATACTCGATTGTGGTATGGTCTTAAATACTTTCTTATCCGTTTGATAAGGGGTAAGAAATCCAGGCCCATCATGGTTGTATGTACAATAAATTGCATTGTGTGTATGGATAGTGGCATAAAGGGCAAGATTGGCTCCTTTGGAGTGTCCGCCTAAGATGAGTTTATGGTTTGTTTTATAGTTATTCACATAGTTTAAGGCAGAAATTTGACTGGGAATATTTTCTTGAAAACATAGATTAAAATCTTCTTTCCATCCTACAAAACTAGCATCGGTTCCGCGAAAGGCAATGTAGTCTGTTTGGTTGGGTAAGTGATAAGTCATAGCACAGAATTGTTTTTCATTATCTTTGTCAAAATTAGTTTGTAGATGAGAAATGGTAATGGCTTCATAGCGAAGGGAGTGTATGAATTGTAGAAATAATTCTTCGTTTAATTCAGGTACTCGGGTATCCATGCATAAAGTATCAATTTCATTTTCAAAATCACTTAATAGATGGATTTCGGATTCAATATCAATGCTTGAGTTTTCAAATTTAATATAGGAAATTTGTGAGAGAATTAAAGAGTCCACATTATTAAATGGGTATTCTTCAAGGGTTAAATTTCCGTATTCTTTAATGTAGTCAATAATGTTTTTCATAGGTTTATTGTAGTGCATAAATACATTTAATGAAATATGTTCATCCATAATTTTAAAATTTTTAAAGTTCGTATACAATAAAGTTAGTGAGGGTGGATTGTTATGTTGATATTTGGAATTTTGTGTATTTGTCTGAGTTTAGACGTATTTGTATGTGCATTAGAACAGGGGGCTTCAATTCGTAATATTCGCTTTTCAAAAGCATTGGTTTATGGATTGATTTTTGCACTATGCAGTTCGGGTATGTTTTTATTAGGACATGGAATGTCCACACATATTTTTGGACGTCCATTGGCAACATTGAATAAATATGTTGCGATATTTGTCTTTTTGATTCTTGGAAATGGAATGATCATCTATAGCTTTAAGCGTGGAAAGTTTGTGGAGAGACTACAAGAGTTTGATACAAAACAAATTATTAAATTGGCTCTTATTGGAGGATTGGACTGTTTCTTTGTTGGAGTTGGCTGTTATTATATGAATCTTCCTTATTTGATGGAGTCTTTAGTCTTATTTTTAATTGTACTTGCTGGCTATATGATTCATTTTTATATTGGATATTATAATGGTGCCAGATATCAAAAGGTTTATTATTTTCTTTGCGGAGTCGTATACTTATTTATGAGCTTATCATTAATTTTTAAATTAATTCGATTGTAGAGGTGATTTCATGACATTAAATGAAAAGGTGACAATGAAAGATCTTCTGAGTGAGGGATTGTATATTTTGATGCAACAAAAGCCTTTCGAAAAGATCACAATCAAACAGATTTGCGATAAAACAGGTGTTATTCGTGGAACTTTCTATAATCATTTTATGGATAAGTATGAGGCTTTAGAATACTTGATTCATCGTATGTTTTATAAAGGGATTGAGCATGAATCCAATCCTCAAATTATAAAACATATCTTTCAGACTGTAAGTGATGATCGTGATTTTTTTAAGTCTTGTTACAGAATCACAGGACAGAATGGTTTTGAAGATTTAATGAGTAATGTGTTTAAAGAAATATTTAGAAATGTATTTTCTTATTTAGATGTGAGTAGGTTGGATTCAAGGTTCACAGTGGATTTTTTAGTGGATTATTATGCGAATGATTTATTATACTTTTTAAAGTATTGGATTTCTCGTAATTTTGAACCGGATGTAGAAACATATTATGCCAAGATTGATATTTTATTTAAAAACAGTATTAAAGAATTAAATATTCGATATATGGATAAATCTTAAATTGACAAATTGTGTATTGTCTAGTAGGATAAAAGCGTATAAAAAGGCAATGAAGAGGGCGAGTACCTTTTAGAAATACTTTAGAGAGCTTTTGGTTGGTGAAAAAAAGCGTAGGACTAATTGGGAATAAAGACTTGGAGCTATTTGTATTTCCTGCATTAAAGGAAGCGCTGTTTATAGACAGTGACTAAGGCTAGACAAAGTGATTTGTCTGGTAAATTAGGGTGGTAACACGAGCACTTCGTCCCTTTGTGGCAAGTGCCTTTTTTTATGGATAAAAGAAAAAGGAGAAAACAATGGAAAAGTTAACGCAACAAGAACAAGTTCGTCGTCAAAAGATGCAAGATTTGATCGACATGGGTATTGATCCATTTGGATCTCGTTATGATCGTACTTCAAATTCGGGTATTATCAAATCATCTTATGAAGACAAGACAAAAGAAGAATTAGATGAGTTACAAGTAACTGTTAAGATTGCAGGTCGTATCATGACGAAGCGTCGTCAGGGTAAAGCTGGTTTTATGAATATCCAGGATCGTGAAGGTCAAATTCAGATCTATGTTCGTAAAGATGAAATTGGCGATGATCAATATGAAATCTTCAAGAAAAATGATATTGGAGATATTGTAGGTATTGAAGGTACTGTTATGAAAACAGATCATGGACAATTGTCTGTTCGTGCTAAAAATTATACACACCTTTCAAAATCACTTCGTCCTTTACCAGAAAAATTCCATGGTTTAACAGATGTTGAAGAGCGTTTCCGTCGTCGTTATGTAGACTTGATTATGAATCCAGAAGCTAAGCATATTGCACTAACAAGACCAAAAATTATTCGTGCAATCCAACACTATTTGGATGGTCAAGGTTTAGTGGAAGTTGAAACTCCAGTTATGCAACCAATCTTAGGTGGTGCAAGTGCTAGACCTTTCGTAACGCACCACAACACATTAAATATGGATTTCTATTTGCGTATCGCAACTGAATTGCCATTGAAACGTTTGATTGTTGGTGGTTTAGAAGGTGTTTATGAAATTGGACGTTTATTCCGTAATGAAGGTATGGATGCGATGCATAACCCTGAATTTACAACCGTTGAAGCGTATGTTGCCTATAGTGATTTACATGGAATGATGGACTTGATTGAAGGTTTATTTGATTCAGTAGCTAATGAAGTATTGGGTACTACAAATATTACTTATCAAGGAACACAATTATCATTAAAGGCTCCTTTCAAACGTATTCACATGGTTGATGCGATCAAAGAAGCTTGTGGTGTAGATTTCTGGCAAGATATGAGTTATGAAGAAGCTGTGAAATTGGCTGAGGAACATGATATTGAAGTTGAAAAGATCCATAATACAGTTGGACACATCATCAACTTATTCTTCGAAAAATATGTTGAAGAAACAATTGTACAACCAACATTTGTATATGGTCATCCAACATCCATTTCTCCATTAGCTAAAAAGAATAAGAAGGATCCTAGATTTGCGGATCGTTATGAATTGTTCATTTGTGGACACGAATATGCGAACGCATTCTCTGAATTAAATGATCCAATTGATCAAAGAGAACGTTTCGAAAAACAATTAGAACTTCGTGAATTAGGTGATGATGAAGCTAACGAAGTAGATACAGATTATGTAGAAGCATTGGAATATGGTCTTCCTCCAACTGGTGGTGTAGGACTTGGAATTGATCGTTTCGTGATGTTATTAACAGATCAAAGAACAATTCGTGAAGTATTATTATTCCCGACAATGAAGACCCTCGGTGGTGTAAAATCCGAAAATGGTGTAAGTTCTAAAGAGGTTTCTACACCAAATTCAGAGCCGGAAAAAATTGATTTTTCCAAGGTAAAGGTTGAGCCAATCTTTGAAGAGATGGTAGATTTCGATACATTTGCAAAATCTGATTTCCGTGCAGTTAAGATTTTAGCTTGTGAAGCAGTACCGAAGTCAAAGAAGCTTCTGAAGTTTACATTAGATGACGGTGAACGCAAAGACCGTGTGATTTTAAGCGGTATTCACGAGTATTACGAGCCGGAAGAACTGGTTGGAAAGACAGCAATCGCTATCGTAAATCTGCCACCGAGAAAGATGATGGGAATTGATTCCGAGGGTATGCTGATTTCAGCAGTACACGAGGAAGACGGTCACGAAGGACTGAACCTTCTGATGGTAGATGGCAGAATTCCGGCAGGTGCAAAGCTCTATTAAGAAGTACCGTTTTACCCTACAAAACGGGATGTACTTCATTTGTGAAAAAGCTCTGAAAATACACAAATACACCAAATTTACACCAAATGGTGCTTGAAACGGTGCAGAGCCTTAAAAATCGCATATTTTAAAGATATATGGGCAGTTCCATTGCGGAATTGCCCATTTTCAAAAATGAGAGAAAAACAAATCGGTATTTATCATTTGTTAAGGAGGAATAGTAAATGGTTGGAAGAATTTATCACGTTGGATTAACCGTTTCTGATTTGGAACGCTCGATTGCTTTCTACAGAGATATTCTTGGGCTTGAATTTCAGGGCGAAATCTTTATGGAAGGCGAAGAGACAGATAAAATGTTCCGTAAGAAAAATTGTAAAGCAAGGGTTGCATATTTGAATGGTTCGAAAGCTCTTGAAGCACCACCGGTTGAATTGATTCAGTTTATAGACAGCAAAATCCATAAAGAGCAATCAGACTTGTTTACGACATCTATCTCAGAAGTATGCTTTTACACGGATGACATTGATTCTGTCTACAGAACTCTTATCGAAAATCAAGTGGAGTGCTTGTCTGAACCGCAGTATTTCGATTTCAGGGCAGATGGATTTGGGGAAAGCAGAGCGTTTTATTTCAGAGACCCGGATGGAATCATTCTTGAGATGATGCAACCGTTATAAAAGGACACTAAATCGGTATTTAATGAGGTGTTTTATGGAGATAAGAAAAGAAGAAACCAAAGATTATGAGGAAATCTATGAAGTCGTAAAGCGAGCATTCGATAGTGCTGAACATGCAGATGGTAATGAACAGGATTTAGTAAATGAGTTGAGAACAGGTGGTTCATACATTCCGCAATTATCTCTTGTAGCTGAAGAAAATGGAAAAATAATAGGTCATATTATGTTTACAAAAGCCAAGGTAGGAGCAGTGGATGTTTTGGCATTGGCACCACTTTCTGTTTTGCCGGAATATCAGAATAAGGGTATTGGAACGGCTTTGATAAAGGAAGGACATAGAATTGCTAGGCAGTTAGGATATAGCTATTCTGTTGTTTTGGGGAGTGAAAAATATTATCCTAGATTCGGCTATGTGCCAGCAAGCTTGTTCGGTATAATTTCGCCTTTTGATGTTCCAGATAAAAATTTTATGGCATTTAATATGAAACAAGATGATACCTGTATTCATGGTGTGATGAAATATGCCAGAGAGTTTGGCATAGAATAGTTCAAATTAAATCCCAATTTATCAAACCCTTTGAGAGAGGAGAAATCTTTTCTCAAAGGGCTTTTTTATTTTTACAGATATTCGCAAACTACAAGAAAAAGCCGAAACTTCATATACTCTAATCACAGAGGAAGTGGAGGTTTTGATATGAGTAACAGTTTAGCAGCAGTACATCCAGAATTGATTGTCGAATGGTCGGATAGGAATTTACCGCTGACACCGGACAGCGTGACTTTCGGCTCGAATAAGAAAGTATGGTGGAAAGGTGCTTGCGGTCACGAATGGGAAACAAGTATAAAGGCTCGTTCCAGTGGCGAGAAATGTCCCATATGCTCCGGTGCGAGAGTGATTGAGGGAATTAACGATTTAAGTACATTGAAGC
>ERZ836441.90-NODE-90-length-102495-cov-6.789067_pt1 | contig 102495 bp, 115 predicted proteins | sample MGYA00519686_ERZ836441 | MGnify/ENA primary metagenome ERZ836441 (study PRJEB31850, sample SAMEA3708800) | human gut metagenome | biome: human gut; feature: human-associated habitat; material: faeces | place: China | collected 2014 ...
GACCCGCGGAGTGCTCCAAACTTGGAAAGACACGGATCATCGAAGATGCAAACATTCGGCTGGTTAGAAATGCCACATTTTTTGAACCGAATGTCCATCCGCATTTCCATCTGAAATCCCACGGTGTAGTCTACTTATAATATCACTTATCGCCCAAAGAGCTCTATGCTTATTGCGGCAATTCCTGATTCGCACTTTATTTTGTTATTCCGCCTCCAGCTTCAGCATATAGATGCAGTTCGGTTTGTCTACCTTCACCGGGGAACCGGTCTCAAGCGAATAACCATCCTTGTAATCGATCGTGTAGCTGAAAATGTCGTTGGAATTGTTGTTCAATGTCAGATAATGCTTCTCGTCCGGATAGATGGCAAGCATCTTCGGATAATCACTGTTCACCTTCGTCGTAAATACCGGGGTAAGCATTCCCGTCTTCTCCTCGATCTCATAACACACGACAGAGTTCACGCCTGCGTTGCTGCAGAACAGATACTTACCGCTCTTCGAGATCTCCATACCCGATGCTGCACAGATATCCTCCTCCTTCTTCGGGGAAGTGCTGATGGTCTGGATCTTCTCAAATACCGGCTCATTATCCTGCACAGAATAATGATATACCTCCACAATATTGAGCAGTTCATAGAGAATATATGCATATTCGCCGTCTCTTGAGAAACGGATCATACGAGGTGCAGACTCGAGCGGTCCACGGATAATGTCAATCAGCTCCAGCTTGCCGTTCTCATAATCCACGCGGTAGACCTTTACCTGATCCAGTCCATTGTCAACTGCACACAGAAACTTCTGATCCGGCGTCAGCTTCACACAGTCCACGTGCGGTACGAAATTGCGCTGTGCAATACTTCTTCCCATTCCTTTGTGGAAAATGCCGTCCGCGATTCCACCGATGCTTCCGTCCGCTTCCAGATGCATCATGCTCACACGACCGTCATGATGTCCGCCCACAAAAAGATAGCGGTTACCGTCATCCACTTCCACATAGCAGCCTCTCATTCCGCCGATCCACTGCTTGTTGATCGAAGTAAGATCACCGTCCTTCTCGATACGGAAGGATTCTACGCCCTCATCCGCAATGGAATACAGAAATCTGCGATCCTTGGAGACAACCAGATCCGACGGATTGTTGATCGGAACCACCTTGCGCTCCGTCAGTTTTCCCGCCTCAACGTCTACATCATAGATATGGATTCCTACGCTGTTCTCGTGTGTATAAGTTCCTACATATGCAACATACTTCTCCTGCTTCATCGTCTTCCACCATCCTATTCTTTTCTTCGCAAAATGTCATACATGGCAAGCGGCTGTCCAAGGTCGATATAAAGCACCTGCTTCGGATGCGGCGCGGACTCCATATCATTCCCCTCTTCATCCACGATTCGCTGCACAGTCACCGTGATATTGGCACCGTCCGGCTTCATGACCTCAATGCTCTCCCCGACAGAAAACTTATTGCGCTGTTCAATCCGGTAGAGTCCCTCTTCGTTCCGCTCTCCGACAATGCCCAGATACGTGTACTCCTTCACATAGGTGTTATTGTCGTAAATCTGCGCTTCGTCCGAAGGTTTGCCAAAGAAAAATCCAGTCGTAAACTGCCGGTAGGTGCAGTTTGAAATCTGCTCCTGATACCACGCCATATGCTCCCTGTAAAGCTCCGGCGACTGCTTGTAGTCATCAATGGCTCTTCGATATGTTCTCGCCACCGTGGCAACATACAGTGCTGTCTTCATTCTACCCTCAATTTTAAAACTGTCAATACCCGACTCCATCAATTCCGGAATATGTTCGATCATGCAAAGATCCTTGGAATTGAAAATATAAGTACCGCGCTCATTCTCATAGACCGGCAGGTATTCTCCCGGGCGTTTTTCCTCCACAACCGCGTATTTCCAGCGGCACGGATGTGTGCACGCTCCCTGGTTGGCATCTCGTCCGGTAAAGTAATTGGACAGTAAGCACCTTCCCGAGTAGGAGATGCACATTGCTCCGTGAATGAACGTCTCGATCTCAAGATCGTCCGGAATATTGGCACGGATTTCCTTGATCTCAGCCAGCGAAAGCTCTCTCGCCGACACCACGCGCTTTGCCCCCTGCTCATACCAGAACCGGTAGGTGCCGTAATTGGTGTTGTTTGCCTGCGTACTGATATGGCGCTCGATCTCGGGACAGACTTCCTTAGCAATCATATAGACCCCCGGATCGGAAATGATCAGCGCATCCGGCTTTATCTCCCGAAGCTCGGCAAAATACTCTCTCACACCGTCGAGATCTCCGTTGTGCGCCAGGATATTGGCGGTAATGTATACTTTCACATCATGGGCATGCGCAAAAGCGATCCCCTCCCTGATCTCTTCCATGGAAAAGTTCTTCGCCTTCGCGCGGAGTCCGAACGCTTCGCCTCCGATATATACTGCGTCTGCTCCGTAGATCACAGCAATTTTTAATACTTCCAGACTGCTCGCCGGTATCAGTAACTCCGGTCTTCTCATATTCTCGTTCCTCTCTATTCTCACACGCATGCATCGCATCTTCATGCTTCATGTAATCCCGCACGGATTCCGCCATCTTCCCATCCTGCGTAATCCATGCCGTCCTTAACGCCTTGTGCTCAAGGTGATGCCATCTCCCACCGGGAGCACCGCGGTCACCAGTTCTTCACTGTGTGTCAGCGTGTACAGATATTCCCGCATGCGCTTATGAATCGTGCGGTTCCGCCTTGTAACCGCGAACCGTGATTCAATCACATCGCCGTCCTGCAACACATTGTCCGACACCAGCACGCCGTCCTTCGCCAGAAGGCGCAGAATCTCCGGCAGGAAATGAATGTACTGCCCTTTTGCCGCGTCCATAAAAATAAAATCATACGGACCTTCCAGCGTCTTTAACACCTCCGCGGCATCGCCCTCCAGCAGCGCAATCTGCGCTTCCTTCCCGGCTCTCTTAAAGTTCTCCCTGGCAATCGGAATCCGCTTTTCATAATTCTCGATCGTTGTAATCTGACACGGCACAGGATCGTACTCCGCCATAAGGATGGCGGAAAATCCCACCGCAGTCCCAACTTCTAAAATACGTGCCGGCTTCTTCATGGCAAGCAGAAACTTCAAAAAGCTCTGCATCTCCTTCCGAATAATCGGCACGTAATCGGCTGTCGCTTCCCGCTCAATCTGATCGAGCATCGCAGTATTTCCCGTATCCAGAGAATTGATATAGGTCACAAGTCTCTCATCTACTATCACGGTGTCTCCTCTGCATCCCCTGCATCTTCTACGGTCTGTGTATCGTCCGTCTCATCTGTCAGATCCGCCGCCCCGGTATTCCCGGTGTCTGCGGTATCCCCGGTGTCCTCGGTACTTTCCGTATCATCAGCATCCGCTGCCATGATCACGAACATCTCCCGCGCAGTCATCGAGGTATTTAACGTGTAAACACCCGGTTTGAGTTTTCCGGAGTAAGCAGATAGTTTCAGCTGGGCATAGAACAGATTCGCATCCTCCACCAGCCCCTCTTCTTTTAACATCTTTCCGATATCATGCTCCGACATATCCGCCGTCACGGATACGGTCACATCCCTGCCCGGAGTTTCGTCCACCGGGCTCTCGGTAAACACCCGGTATCCGAAGTCATAGCAGTAGGAGCCAAGTTCAATCAGTCCCACCACAACAAGCAGTGCAACCAGGATGGAAAAGCTGATACTGACAAATTTGAAAACGACTTTGTTCCATTTCATAATCTTCTACACTTCCATAATTATCGGCATAATCATCGGGCGTCTCTTCGTCTCTTTCCATACGAAATCCCCCAGAGAATCCTTGATCTCCGTCTTGATCTTGCCCCAGTCTGTAATGCCTTTATCCATACAGTGCTGCATTGTATCATCAAGCAGATGCTTGGCATCGTCCATCAGTCCCTCTGCGCCGCGGACATAGACAAATCCGCGCGATACGATATCCGGTCCGGCAAGTACCTGTCCGGAACCGCCCTCCAGTGTGAGCACGACGATAATGATACCGTCCTCTGCCAGATGCTGGCGGTCACGCAGCACGATATTGCCGACGTCGCCGACGCCGAGACCGTCCACCATGATGGCTCCGGTGTGTACGCGTCCTGTCACTGCCGCTGCCTCATCGTTTAACTCAAGCACATCTCCGGAGGAGAGCAGGAAAATATTCTCTTTCGGAATTCCCAGCTCCTCCGCAACCTTCGCCTGTGCGATCAGATGGCGGTACTCACCGTGCACCGGAATCGCATACTTCGGCTTCACCAGGGAATAGATCAGCTTGATCTCCTCCTGGCAGGCATGTCCGGAAACATGGACATCCTGGAAGATTACGTTGGCACCTTTCATCGACAGCTCGTTGATAATGCGCGATACAGCTTTTTCATTTCCCGGAATCGGATTGGAACTAAGAACGATCGTATCGTTCGGCTTGATCGTCACTTTCTTGTGCACGCCGCTTGCCATGCGGGACAGTGCTGCCATCGCCTCGCCCTGACTTCCCGTCGTGATGATGACGGTCTGCTCATCCGGGTAACGCTTCAGCTCCTCAATGTCGATTAACGTATTGTCCGGAATACTGATATATCCAAGTTCGGAAGCAATTCCGATGATGTTGACCATGCTTCGTCCCTCGACCACCACTTTGCGGCCGTTCTTATACGCCGTATTGATGATCTGCTGCACACGGTCGACATTGGATGCAAACGTCGCAATAATGATCCGGTGATTCTTGTTGTCCGCGAAAATCTCATCAAATGTCTTGCCGACCGTCTTCTCCGACATGGTAAATCCCGGGCGCTCAGCGTTTGTACTGTCGCACATCAGCGCCAGCACACCTTTTCTTCCGATCTCACCGAAACGCTGCAGATCGATGGCATCTCCGAATACCGGTGTGTAATCCACCTTGAAGTCTCCGGTGTGCACAATAATGCCTGCCGGGGAGTAGATGGCAAGCGCCGCCGCATCCTGAATACTGTGGTTCGTCTTGATGAATTCCACACGGAAGCAGCCGAGATTGATATGCTGTCCGTATTTTACGACCTTGCGCTTTACCTTGGTGAGCATATTGTGCTCTCTTAACTTGTGCTCAATGATACCGTTCGTCAGCTTGGTAGAATAGATCGGCACATTGATCTCTCTTAACACATAAGGGATTGCTCCGATGTGGTCCTCATGACCGTGTGTGATAAAAAATCCCTTGACTTTGTCAATGTTGTCCTTCAGATAGGTGATATCCGGGATGACCAGATCGATTCCGTACATGTCATCCTCCGGAAAAGACAGACCGCAGTCCACAACAATAATACTGTCCTCATATTCAAAGGCAGTAATGTTCATACCAATCTGCTCCAATCCTCCTAACGGAATGATTTTGAGCTTTCCACTATTCTCTTTTTTTTCTTTTTTCAAAATATTACCTCCATTATTATTTGTCTCTTAAAATGCAATGTCCGCGTCGTCGAGCAGCTCTGCAAATACTTTTCCGATGGCAGAAAGCTCCGTGTCGTCTTCCACAAGCACGTAGACAGATTCCTCGTCTTTCGTTTCCACCTCTTTTAAAATATACGCATCACAGTCGCCGTCTTCCTCTTCCGTCGCCAGAAGGTAGTGCGTGCCGCCAACCTTTGTCTCCTCAACCACGAAAAACGCGAGCGATTCCCCGGTGTCCGGATCCACAAACTTTACTTTTTCCATATTTACTCCATTCACTGTTTCTGAAACGCGAGTGAATCCAGATATCCCTGCAGAATAAACACTGCCGCGATCTCATCCACATACTGTTTGCGATTCTCTCTGCGTATTCCACTCTCCATCATGTGCCGGTCTGCTGCAACCGTCGTAAGTCTCTCGTCCCACAGGACGACAGAAAGCCCGGTGCGGCGCTCCAGCATCTGTGCAAACTCTTTCGTCTTCTCGCAACGCTCTCCCTCGGTATTGTTCATATTCTTGGGATAGCCGAGCACAATGCGCTCCACCTGATATTCTGTTACAATCTGTTCTATTCTTGCCAGCGTCTGACGCAGCTTGTTCGGAGACTGTCTTCTCACGATCTCCAGTCCCTGCGCCGTCAACATAAGTTCATCACTGACTGCCACACCGACAGTCTTCGAGCCAAAATCCAAACCTAATATCCGCATCTTCTATTCCCAGTTGTTATTCCTGATGTAAGCCTTCAGCATCTCCTCTACCAGCTCATCACGTTCTACTTTCATGATCAGGCTTCTTGCATTATTATGACTGGTGATATAAGTAGGATCTCCCGACATAATATATCCAACAATCTGATTCACCGGATTGTATCCCTTCTCCATAAGCGCACGATAAACAATCGCGAGCACGTCGCTCACGCGAAGTTCCGGTCCTTTTTCCACTTTAAAATATTGTGTGTTATTGATCTCCTGCATATTTGTCACGCCCTTATATCTGCCCGGACTTTAAAGCGGTGCTGCCAGCCACCGCTCTCTTGTCGAAAAAGCATTGCTGTTTTTATTCTAATATAGTTTGTCTTAAAATTCAACTAAAAGATAGACGTCTTCTGTTAATTGTGTCTTTAAGGTGCCCGTCACAAACGTGTTGGAAAGATCTTTTTCTGTCTCTACCGCCACTTTCACATACTCTTTTGTGTACCCGGTGTAGTAACGCTTTCCATCATATAAAAACTCTTCCTCCAGAAGCGCCGTCACCTGTCTGCCGAGATAATACCGGCGGAACTCCTCCGACATCCTGTGACCGAGTGCAAGCAGTTTTTCGCTGCGCTCCTTTTTTACCGCCTCCGGCACCTGATCCGGCATTGCCGCCGCCTTCGTTCCCTCTCTTCTCGAATACTGGAAAATATGCATCTCATAGAAATGAATCCGCTCCAGATAACGCTCCGTCGTCTCAAATTCCTCGTCCGTCTCCCCCGGGAATCCTACAATGACATCCGTTGTGATTGCCGGATGTTCAAAATACCTGCGCAGCAGCGCACAGCCCGCCTCATATTCCGCCGTATCGTACCGCCGGTTCATGCGGCTTAACACCGTATCGCAGCCGCTCTGCAATGACAGGTGAAAATGCGGGCAGATCTTCGGCAGCTCCGAGAGTCTTTTTGCAAACGCGTCCGTCACGATACGCGGTTCCAGGCTGCCCAGGCGGATCCGCTCGATCCCCTCCAGCTCATGTACCGCCTCGATCAGATGCAGCAGCGACTCCCCGTTGTCCACACCGTAGGAACTCAGATGGATTCCAGTGAGCACCACCTCGCGGTAGCCGCTTTTTGCCAGCGTCCGTATCTCCTGTAAGACGTCCGGAAGCTCCCTGCTTCTGACACGCCCTCTCGCAAACGGAATAATACAGTATGTGCAGAACTGATTGCAGCCATCCTGCACCTTGATAAACGCCCGGGTGTGCTCTGCCGTGCGCGAAAGCGACAATTCCTCGTATGCCTGCTTCTCGTGATTGATATCCGCCACACACGCCATCTTGCGGTGGGATGCTTCGTATTCCCGAAGCAGCGGCACCAGCTCATGCTTTTTATTATTCCCGATCACGATGTCAATCGACTCATCCACGAGAGCCTGTGCCTCCTTGGTCTGCACATAGCATCCGGCTCCCACGACAATCGCATCCGGATTCTGCTTTTTCGCCCGGTGCAGCATCTGTCTGGACTTGCGATCCGCCATATTGGTCACGGAGCATGTATTGATCACATAGACATCCGCATACTCCGAAAACGGCACGATCTCATATCCCGCCTCCTCCAAAATCTGCTGCATGGCTTCCGTCTCATATGCATTCACTTTACAACCCAAATTATGCAATGCTGCTTTCATTCTTGTTTCCTCATTTCTGTATTGCTTTTTGTTCACGCTTTCTTATGGTTTCATCCGCTTTTTGTGTTGACTTTTCCACGAAAAACTATTACTATAAAACTATCTTGAAACAGATAATCCTAAGGAGGTTTTTTATCATGAAAACAGTACAGATTTCCCTTAACTCGATCGACAAGGTAAAGTCCTTCGTCAATGCAATTACGCAGTATGAATATGATTTTGATCTGATCTCTGGCAGATACGTCATCGATGCAAAGTCCATCATGGGTATCTTCAGTTTAGATTTATCCAAGCCTATCGACCTTGCAATCCATGCAGAGAACAACATGGACGAGATTATGGAGACTTTAAAGCCATACTTAATCTAATTCATACATAACAGGGGTACACGCCGCGGGATTTCCCGCGGCTGTTTTTTTATGTAACAGGAGACTTCGTTCCTATTACATAAACCCGCACCGCGAGGATGCACATCTACGCCTCGATGTGAATTACCTCCACCGTATCGATGGCTTCCTGCATCAGCGCATCGATCTTCTCGGAAAGCTTTCTCTCATCATTGTGAATCACGTTTAAGCTCGGCTTTGTCACCGGGTGCTTTGCCACGAAAATCGTACAGCAGTCCTCGTAAGGAAGGATGGAGGTCTCATAAGCGTCGATCTTCTCCGAGATCTCCACGATCTCCTGCTTGTCAAATCCGATCAGTGGACGGTAAACCGGCATCGTACATACCTCATTGGTTGCCGCGAGCGACTGCATGGTCTGGCTCGCCACCTGTCCGATACTCTCCCCCGTAATCAGTCCGAGACACTTGTTCTCTTTTGCAAAATGCTCCGCCAGCTTCATCATGTAGCGCCGCATGATAATCGTCAGCTCCTCATGCGGGCACTGTTCGTAAATATATAACTGAATATCCGTAAAATTGACCACATGCAGATTGATCGGTCCGGTATATTTGGAAATGATCTTTGCCAGATCCACGACCTTCTGCTTGGCGCGCTCCGACGTATAAGGCGGCGCATGAAAATAGGTCGCATCGATGGTAACACCGCGCTTTGCAATCATGTAGCCTGCCACCGGGCTGTCGATTCCGCCGGATAAGAGCAGCATGGCTTTTCCGTTTGTTCCGACCGGCATACCGCCCGGTCCCGGAATAACCGTCGAGTACACATTGATCTGGTTGCGGATCTCGATATTCAGCATCACCTGCGGCTTGTGGACATCCACGCTCGTCTCCGGGAACGCCTCTAAGATCCGCTCGCCCATCTGGGCATTGATCTCCATCGACTCCAACGGGTAATTCTTTCTCGCACGGCGCGCATTAACCTTGAACGTAAAATGCTTGTCCGGGTATACCTCGTCGATATAGCGGATGACTTCCCCCGCCAGCACATCAAAGCCCTCGTCCTCCAACAGCACAACCGGACAGATTCCCACGATACCAAACACATGCTGCAGTGCCTCCACAGCTCCATCGTAATCGTATTCACCCTCCATCTCGACGTAGATTCTGCCCTGCTCCTTGCGGATATGGAACGTGCCGTCCACCTTCTTTAAGGCATGATTCATCTGGCTCACCAGCGCATCCTCAAACAGATAACGGTTCTTCCCCTTGATGGCAATCTCTGCATATTTAATCAAAAATGCTTTATATGTCATGGCTCTCTCCTTTACTTTCTGGTGAACTTTCTGCGGAACGGAATGATCTCTTTCATTTTTTCGACCGCATAATCCACTTCTTCTTCCGTTGTGTTGACGCAGAAGCTGATCCGGATCGTGGACTCTAACTTCTGCTTCGGCAGACCGATTCCCTGTAAGGTGCGGCTCGGCGCAGGCTTATTGGACGAGCAGGCGCTTCCCGCTGACACATAAATGCCATATTCTTCCAGGGAATGGAGCATCACTTCACTTCGCACATCCTCGATCGTGATACTCACAATCTGTGGTGCAGAGTCCCGTCCCGTTTTACCGTTTACCGTCACTCCCGGGATCTGTGTCACTTCATCGATGAATCTCTGCTTGATCTCATACATATGATCGACCTTCGCGTCAAAGTTCTCATAGATTTCCGCCGCTGCCTCGCCGAGTGCAGCCACGCCCGGAACGTTCTCCGTACCGGAGCGCATTCCCTTCTGCTGACCGCCGCCGTAGATGATCGGTTTTACTTTTACCTTATCGCGGATATATAAAAATCCGGTTCCTTTCGGCGCGTGGATCTTGTGTCCACTCACCGAGAGCAGATCAATCCCCATCTTTTTCGGGCAGATGCGGAATTTGCCGTACGCCTGAATCACATCCACATGAAACAGCGTGTCCGGATTCTTCGCCTTGATGACCTTCGCCGCTTCCTCGACCGGTTCAACCGCACCAATCTCGTTGTTCACCATCATGATGGACACCAGCACCGTATCTTCCCGCACTGCATCCCGCAGTTCCTCCAGCGAAATAATACCGTCATGATCCACAGACAATTCCGTGATCTCATAGCCGAGTTCCTTTAAGTAGGCAAGCGGCGCCTGTACCGACGCATGCTCAATCGACGTCGTGATGATATGCTTTCCCTGGCGCTTGTTTGCCAGCGCTCCGCCGATCAGCGCCATATTGTTCGACTCCGTGCCGCCCGACGTAAAGACGATCTCCTTCTCATCGCAGCGGAGCGTCTTTGCGATCTGCTCTTTTGCTTCTTTAATATAATCCTCCGCCGTCTTTCCCATGTTGTGCAGGGAGGACGGATTGCCGTAATCTTCCGTTAAGATCTGCACCATCTTGTTTTTGGCGCGCTCACTGCACCGGGTGGTGGCAGAATTATCCAAATATGCTTCCATCTGTTTTAAAACCATGCCTTTCTAACAAACGCCGACGCAGAATCACGGCTGATCCCGCTCTTCTTCCGCTTCCGACACACTCTCGATATGATACATCAGAATGGAAAGGGTTGCAAGTCCCGCCGTCTCCGTGCGCAAAATTCTTTTTCCGAGGGACACCAGATGCATCCCCTCCTCTTTTGCCAGCGCAATCTCCGACGGATCGAATCCGCCCTCCGGTCCGATAAAAATGCCGACGCTCTGCCCCGGTGCAATCCGCTCCATCACTTCCCTTGTGGCCGCCATGCCGCGCTCGTTCTCATACGGCAGCAGCACCACATCGAGCTCTCCCGCCAATGCGACTGCCTCCCGGTAATTCACCGGTTCTCTCACCACCGGAATTCTGCTGCGCTTTGACTGCTTTGCCGCACTCTTTGCAATCTCCTGCCAGCGCGCCGCCTTTGCCGCTGCTTTTTTTGCATCCAGTTTTACAACGCAGTTTTTCATCGCTACCGGAATCACTTCAGCGGCGCCAAGTTCCACTGCCTTCTGGACGATGAGCTCCATCTTGTCGCTCTTTGGAAGTCCTTGAAACAGGCAGATCCGGCAGGACAGTTCCGTATCTAAAGCCGTCTCTTCCGTGATGCACACCTCCACCACATTCTCTGCAATCCGGTCAATCGTGCCGAAGAAATTCCTGCCGGATGTGCTGCTGATGCGCACTTTTTCCCCGCATTTCATGCGCAGGACATTGCGGATGTGATTTACATCGCTTCCCTCAATCGTCACCAGATCATTTGCAATCTGCTCGTCTTCCACAAAAAACTGATACATAAACTCCTCATTTCCGGGCTTCCTGCCCTTTCTTCGGGTCGTCTTTCCTTCTTCCGGATTGTCTTCCTTATTCCGGCTTTCTCGCCGTAATGTTCACCCACTCGCCCTGATGATTGATCTCCACCACCGTAAGTCCGGCCGCTTCGATCGCTTCTTTTACCGCGTTCTCCTTGAAATCGATGATGCCCGAGGTAATAAAATAACCGCCGCGTTTCAAGCGTGCCGGAATCACCGGTGCCATCGGAATAATGACGTCTGCCAGAATGTTGGCAACCACAATGTCGTATTCCTCCGTGCCGACTTTCTCCTGCAATGCCGCATCATCGATCAGATTGCCGACATAAAATGTGCCGAGCGCCGCGTCCAGATGGTTCACCGCCATGTTCTCATGTGTGGAGGTCATGCAGTCCGGATCGAGATCCGTTCCGACTACCGCGGACGCGCCAAGCTTCAACGCCACAATCGATAAAATGCCGCTTCCGCAGCCGACGTCGAGTACCTTCGGCGCGCGTTTTTCCGGTGTGTACGCATCGTTCCCTCGGATATACTTTAACAGCTGGCGGATGCACAGCTGCGTCGTCTCATGCTTGCCGGTTCCAAACGACACACCCGGATCAATCTCGATTAAAAATTTGTCAGCATCCTCCGGCTTTAATTCCTCCCAGGTCGGTTTGATCAGGATGTCATCGATATAGAAGGAACTGAAGAATTTCTTCCAGTTGTTGATCCAGTCCAGATCCTCCGTCTGGTCGGAGGTGATCACGCCGCTTCCGACATCCACGACTTTTCTTAAATCCTCCAGCGCCTCTTTTACCTGCTTTAACAGTTCGGTGCGATCCTCGCCGTCATCCTCGAGATAAAAGCTGACATGGCTCACACCGTCATCCGGTGGAAGCTCCGGCAGAAAATCGATGAACATATCCGCCTGATCTTCCTTGGACAGCGGAATGTTATCCTCAATCTCCACTCCCTCAATGCCGAGGTCGGCTAACATCGCGCTCATGTAGTCCTCCGCCGCCGTCGTTGTCTCTATCGTGTATTTATTCCATTTCATATGCGTTCTTCCTTCCCTTACGATTCCGTTCCTAAAAATCGTTATTTATCTTATCATACAATCGCACATCTTGCAAACGATGTTCCGCCCCGCTCTCCGCCTGCGGGAGGTATTCCTGATGCAGTATACAAAACACATTCTTTGCCTGTTGCACAAAAAACGGGCCGCGGCACCTCTTTTGCGCCGGACAGCCCGTCCTTATTTCTTCTTACAATACCTTTGATAAAAACTCCTGCAGTCTCTGGCTCTTTGGATTGCCAAAAATCTCCTGCGGGGTTCCCTCCTCCTGGATCACGCCGTCGTTGATAAACATCACACGGTTCGCAACTTCTCTGGCAAATCCCATCTCATGTGTCACGACCACCATCGTCATGCCATCCTCCGCCAGTTCCTGCATCACGGCGAGCACCTCGCCGACCATCTCCGGATCAAGCGCCGAGGTCGGCTCGTCAAACAGGATGATGTCCGGGTCCATCGCCAGCGACCGCACGATGGCAATGCGCTGCTTCTGTCCGCCGGAAAGCTGCGCGGGATACGCGCCCGCCTTATCCGCCAGACCGATGCGCTTTAACAGCTCCATCGCGCGCGTATTCGCTTCCTCTTTTGTCATCTTGCCGAGTTTTACCGGGGCAAGCATGATATTTTCCAGAATCGTCATGTTCGGAAACAGGTTGAACTGCTGAAACACCATGCCGATCTTCTCCCGGACATGATTGATGTCCACCGACGGGTCCGTCAGATCGGTTCCCTCAAACAGCACATGTCCCGCCGTCGGAATCTCCAACAGATTTAAGGAGCGCAAAAACGTGGATTTACCGCAGCCGGACGGTCCAATCAGCGCCAGCACATCGCCCTTTTTGATCGTCGTAGAGATTCCTTTTAACACTTCATGACCGTCAAAAGACTTGTGAAGCTCTTTTACTTCCAGAATTACCGTATTATCGCTCATTGCTTCTCAATCTCCTTTCCAACAGTCCGACTGCCTTGCTCAGTCCCATGACAATCAGGAAATAAATGGCCGCGACCGCAATTAACGGCATGAACGCCTCGTACGTCACGCTTCGGATGATGTCTCCGCCCTTGGTCAGATCCATCAGCCCGATGTAACCACTGATCGAAGTCTCCTTCAACAGACTGATAAACTCATTGCAGAGTGCCGGCAGAATATTTTTGACTGCCTGCGGCAGGATGATGCTTAACATCGTCTGCTTATAATTTAGTCCGAGGCTTCTTCCCGCCTCAAACTGTCCGATGTCCACCGCCATAATACCGGACCGGACGATTTCCGCCACGTAGGCCGCCGAGTTCAGTCCGAACGCAATGACTGCCACGAACAGTTTTCCCGTATTGATGCTCTGGAAAATGACATAATAAATAATCAGAAGCTGAATCATGACCGGCGTACCGCGCACAACGGCAAGGTATGCCTTGCAGAGTGCATTTAAGATCGTAAGCCCGCCGTTTCTGTCGTGGTTGGTTCTTACAATCGCGATCAAAAATCCAAACACAATACCGATCATTACCGCAAACACGGTGATGATGAGTGTATTTAAAAGTCCCTTTAACAAATAGGTATATCGGCTGTCCTTGATAAAGTTATCATAAAACTTCTCGCCGATCCCGGTCTTCTCTGCTGTGACAGATGTATCTCTCACGATGATGACCTGCTTGGATTTTGCATAGGTATCCGTGAAGTTCACATTCTTTTTGCGTTCCTCCGTCACCGTAAAACCCGATGCACCGATATCGACTTTTCCGGTGGACACCGCAGGAATCACGGAATCAAACGCCATGTCCTCGATCTTTAACTCCATGCCGAGTTTGTCGCAGACCGCCTGCATAATATCCATGTCGATTCCGGTGATCTTTCCCTCTTCATAGTATTCATACGGCGGAAACTCCGCATTCGTACCAACGGTAAGCGTGCCGTTCGTGCGTTCCACATCCAGAATTTCATACGGATACTTTCCAATCTCCTCGTCCGTTCCGGTATAATTCTTCGCAATGTTATCGAGAACACCCTCGTCCTTCAGTTCGCGCAGCGTCTCATTGACCTGATCCACAAGTGCCTCGTTACCCTTTGCGATTACGAACGCATAGTCCTCCTCAACAAAGTTCTCCTCGAGAATCTTAAGCCCTTCGTTCTGCTCCACAAATGCCAGCGCCGGCAATTCGTCAATAATCACGCAGTCTAACTTTCCCTGCTTTAATGCCTGCACGGCATCCGCGCCCTTATTGTAACGCTCTACTACCGTGCCCGAGCCGTCCGTCTCATAGTCGCTGACCATGATATCTCCGGTCGTGCCGAGCTGTACACCGATATGCTTTCCCGGAAGATCCGCAACCGACGCAACAGAACCGTCGCCGGATGCCTGTCCCGCCTCCGTGTCGCTGCCTATCGCCGTCGCCGCGGCAACCTGTGTGCCGTAACCTAACAGCGTCGAAAAAAAGACCGCTCCGGCAAGCAGTATGCCGGATAATTTGATTGCTGTGTTTTTCATCGTACTATCTACCTCATGCTTCCTTATCTCTCACATAGATACTGCATAAATATACATCCGGCAGTCAGTATAACACAGAACGCCCCGCTTGGGAAGAGATTCATTCAATCTCGCAGATCCGGTAGAGATAACTTCTTCCCTGCTTTCCAATCCGCTCCACAATCAATAGATCCGTCAGAATCAAGAGCACCGTCTGTGCCAGCCGCACCGGAATCTTCGCGCATGCCGCAAAATCCTTCGCAGTAAACTCCTCCGGAATCTCATAGGGGATGAACTGCATGTAGTCCTCTCTCCGGTCCACACGCACTTCCTCCACGAATGTAAGCGGTATCCGGTCGAAGCGGTCGCTTCCCTTCTTTTTGTCCCGGCTCCAGCCGTTTAACAGACGGTATTCCTCCATGTCAATGAGATCCAGCCGTAGTCTCAGATTTGGATCTTTCAGAAACGGCCGGATCTTATACAATTCGATGAATGCCTGGTATGCATTTCCCTTCTTGGGCGATTTGCGCCCGGGAGAGATCTCCCCCGTCTCCTCATCCATCCAGTGAAGCCACTTCACATGCGGAATCGGATAGACGATGGTCACCGGGTATAACGGCAGAAATGCGGCAAGTTTCCGCCGCATATTCTGGAACGACCGCGTCTGAATCTCGATCACTGCCTCCCCGTCAAAAATATCCGCAACAAAATTCTCAATCGGGATCTCATGCATATCCTCATCCGGTGCATAATAATTCTTGAGCACTGCATGTACCGTCTTCTCCGAGAGTGTGCCGATTCCAAGCCTCTGCCGCTCGATTCCGATGACTCTGCCCCTGGCACGCTCAAAACGTTCTGTATCAATGCACATATCTCATCCTCGCTGCTGTGCTTTTTCCGGAATGATCTGCCGCTTATTTCGGGTGCTTCATATCCTTTAAGATATCAAAGCAGTCAAACGTGCGGAAATAGTCCTCCGGCGTCTCGGCACGACGGATCAGCTGTGTCGATCCGTCTTCCTTCAGCAGCACCTCCGCTGACTTTAATTTTCCGTTATAGTTGTATCCCATGGAAAAACCATGCGCACCGGTATCATGAATCACCAGAAGATCTCCCATGTCGATCTTCGGCAGCATCCGGTCAATCGCAAACTTATCGCAATTCTCGCAAAGGGAGCCTGTCACATCATACTTGTGGTCGCACGGCGCATCCTCCTTGCCCATCACCGTAATATGGTGATATGCCCCGTAAATTGCCGGGCGCATCAGGTTCACGGCACACGCGTCCACACCGATGTACTCCTTGTGGGTATGCTTCTCATGGATGGCCGTTGTCACCAGGCAGCCGTACGGTCCCAGCATAAAACGTCCCATCTCCGTGTAGATTGCGACATCGCCAAGTCCCGCCGGAACTAAGATCTCCTCATATGCCACCCGGACGCCCTCTCCGATGACACGGATGTCGTTCGGCGTCTGATCCGGTGTGTACGGAATACCGACACCGCCGGAGAGATTGATAAAACGGATATCACATCCCGTCTTATCGCGCAGTTCCACAACCAGTTCAAACAGTTCTCTCGCAAGCTTCGGGTAATATTCGTTTGTCACGGTATTGCTGGCAAGAAACGCATGTACGCCAAAATGCTTGGCTCCCTTCTCCTTTAAGATCTTGAATCCCTCAATGATCTGCTCGTGGGTAAAACCGTACTTTGCATCGCCCGGATTATCCATGATGCCGTTACTCATCTTAAAGACGCCTCCCGGATTGTACCGGCAGCTGATCGTCTCCGGAATCCTGCCGATCGTTTTTTCCAGAAAATCAATGTGTGTAAAATCGTCGAGATTGATGATCGCACCAAGCTCATTGGCAAATGCAAATTCCTCCGCCGGCGTATCATTGGAGGAAAACATGATGTGTTTTCCATCGAAGCCCTGGGAATCCGCAAGCATCAGCTCTGTCAGCGACGCACAGTCACATCCGCAGTCATATTCTTTTAAAATGTCAAGAATGAACGGGTTCGGCGTTGCCTTTACCGCAAAATACTCCCGGAATCCCGGGTTCCATGCAAATGCTTCCTTCACTGCCTTCGCATTTTCGCGGATTCCTTTTTCATCGTAGAGATGAAACGGCGTTGGGTATTTTTTTACGATTTCTTCTAACTGTTCTTTGGTTACAAATGGTTTCTTCTTCATACGGTTCTTCCTCTCTTCCTAGAATACAACTTGTATCAAAAACATATAAAGTGCCGTTCCGACACCAATGCTGAGCAGATTGTTGCGCTTCCATACATGAAGCACGATGACCACCGCCACGGCAATGAATTCCGGCAGACCAAAAGGTACTGCAAGCACCGACACATTTTTCAGGCAGTAGATCACCAGCATTCCGATGACCGCCGGGGGCAGCACCCTCCCCAGATACCGGATGATCGGCGGAATCTCTTTTCCTTTCGGGAAAAACAGAAACGGAATCAGCCGGGTAAAAAATATCGTTCCCGCCACGGTAAATATGATCGCAAGCGATCTTCCAACACTTACTGGCACTCCGGCTCGCCTCCTTCCTTTCCGTCCTCCGGAATCATTTTATCGAATATTTTTTTGCAGGAAAGCAGGATGACCATGACGCATATCATGGTCGGAAGGATAAAATTGTCCGCTCCGAACACCAGCCTGCACACCAGTCCACATACCAGCCCGATCACCACGCTCGGACGGTTCTGCTTCTCCATCCACTGTTCTACCATGATTACCACAAACAATGCCGTCATTGCAAAGTCAATGCCCTCCGCGGAGAACGGAAGTACATTTCCAAGCAGGGCGCCGATGCCGGAGCCGATGATCCAGTAACTCTGGTCAAGCACGGCAATCGCAAATAAGAACTGCTCCTCCTTCACATCCTTCGGCACTTTTGTGACAAAGAAAAGTGAGTAGGTCTCATCCGTCAGGGAAAAGATCATGTAGAGCCGCTTTTTCCCCATCTCGGAAAAACGTTCCAACAGTGACAATCCATAAAAAATATGGCGGATATTCACCATAAATTCCATGAAAATCACATTGAAAAGGCTGACGCCCGGCGCGAAGAAGTTGACTGCCAGATACTGTCCGCTGCCCGCATAGATCACCAGGCTCATGAGCATTGCCCACAAGAAGTTGTAACCTTTTTCCTGTATCATCACTCCGAACGCCATTCCGATAAACAGATAGCCGGTGAGCACCGGTACCGTGTAGGGAAATGCTGCCCGGAATGCACGTAAATATGTCCCTTTCTGTTCGACTTGCTTGGTTTTCATTTTTTTCTTTCCTAATCCCGCAAATTATGCTATACTTTTTCTAGTTATACATTCAGTGAAGTTGTTTTCAAGGGAGTTACCAATGAGTATTACGATCTTAAATTATCACGATCAGGCATTTGTGGATCAGATCAACGCCGAGGCTGCTGCCCGCGCCGAAGCGGAGAGAGCTGCCGCCGAAGCTGCCAAAGCACAGGCTGCGGGATCTGACTTTTCTTCCGTTTTAACGAATGCCACCGACGCCTACTCCGGCAGCACGGCCTGCTCCGAAGACCTTTCCGCCATCTTTGACGAGGCGGCAAACACCTACGGCGTCTCCTCCACTCTTTTAAAATCAATCGCAAGAGCAGAATCCAATTTTAATACAAGCGCTGTCAGCAACGCCGGTGCCGTCGGTATCATGCAGCTGATGCCTGCCACCGCAGCATCTCTCGGTGTCACAGATTCCTACGACGCCTACCAGAATATCATGGGCGGTGCAAATCTGATCTCCCAGCTGCTTGCCAGGTACAACGGTGATACCTCTCTTGCGCTTGCGGCATACAACGCCGGCAGCGCAAATGTCGATAAATACGGCGGTATTCCACCGTTTAGCGAGACACAGAATTATGTCCAGAAGGTTCTCTCCTATATGGGAAGCGATACGAACACCGTGGCATCCGCATCCACTGCAGAGACTTCCGAAGATGTTGCAACAACGGTAAGCAATTTTATCGCAGCAAACAACATCAGCCAGGACACGGTAGAGAAGCTGCTTACGCTTCTTGAAGTGTTAAACGCTTAACAATTACATTTCATACAACAGTAACACATGAGAATCCTGCCTGCAGGATTCTTTTTTGTGTAACAGGAAACTTCGTTCCTATTACACAATATCATCCTTCTGCCTGCGTCCCTGTGATCGTCTCGATCTGCTCTTCCAGATAGCCGTTGAACTCCGTCATAAAACGGCTCACCGTCCTCACATCCTCGACGGAATAGCGCGCCAGAAATTCCATATCGCGCTTCTCCCATCGCTGATGCCGCTTCGCATGCTCATCAAACAAAAGCCTGCCCTGATCCGTGAGCTTGAAATATACTTCCTTTTTATTCGTCTCCAGCGTATATTTTTCGATCAGCCCTTTGGCAAGAAGCTTCTTGGTCATCTTGCTGATCGCGCCGCGCGTCATCCCCATGTGCTCCGCCACCTTCGTGACGTTCGGCAGTTCCAGTCTTCCGATATAGTCGATACAGTGTGTCTCCGAATAGCCGTATTCATCCAGACACTGGTTTTCCGTCAGTTTGGAAAGCATATCCTGCCGCTCCAGCATGAGCGCGATTTCTTTTAACAGCTCTTCCCGATCTTTCATGCAGACTCTTCCTTTTTCTAACATGGTATTTTGTTCCCAGTTCCTACTGTATCTCATTATTGTTTCCATGTCAACAATATATTTCTTTTACCTGCCGCTGATGATGCCGTAGCACTCCGGGCGCCTGTCGCGGAACAGCCCCCACTCCAGCCGTCTGGCATCCAGCTCGTCCAGGTCATATTCCTGCACCAGTATCTCTTCCTCGTCGCGCCCTGCCTCCGCCAGAATTTCTCCGGTCTCATCGGTCAGGAAAGACGATCCGTAAAAAACGAGCGCCGAACGCTGTCCGCCGTTTTCCTCACAGGGTTCTACCGTCTCCTCCCCGATCCGGTTTGCCGCAACAACGGGCATCAGATTGGCTGCCGCATGTCCCTGCATACAGCGTCTCCAGTGCGGCATACTGTCGCACTCTAAGATCGGTTCCGATCCGATCGCCGTCGGATAAAAAAGCAGCTCCGCCCCTGCAAGCGCCATACAGCGCGCGCTCTCCGGAAACCACTGATCCCAGCAGATTCCCACGCCGATTCTGCCGTAGCGCGTAGAAAATACCTGAAATCCGGTATCCCCCGGCGTAAAATAGAACTTTTCCTGATAGTAGTGATCATCCGGGATATGCGTCTTGCGATAAACGCCGAGCACCGTTCCGTCCGCGTCGATACAGGCGATGGAATTGTACAGGTTGTTCACATCCCGCTCATAAAAGCTGATCGGGAGCACCACTCCAAGCTCCGCGGCAAGCCGCATGCCCATGCGCACCGCATCGTTCTCCATCACAGGCTTTGCATAATGATAGAAGTCATACCGGCGCTGCTGGCAAAAATATTCCCGCTCAAAAAGTTCCGGCAGAAGGATCACGTTTGCTCCCTCTGCCGCCGCCTTTCGCACCATGGCTTCCGCCTTTTTTAAATTCTCCTCCACAGATGCCGCACAGCGCATCTGAATTGCCGCCACTTTCACTCTGTTCATACTCTTTTCCTCTTTTTGTCTCTGTCCACTTTACCGCTGCTGCATTTTTGCTGCTGCATTTTTGCCGCCGGGATCTGCTGTGTAATACAGTGGATATTCCCGCCGCCGACTAAAATTGCACGCGCCTGCACCGGAATGATCTTCCGCCCCGGATTCCACTGCGCAAGCAGTGCGGCAGCGCGCCTGTCACTCTCCTCATTCTCCCCGCCGAACGCTGGAAGGACGACTGCCTCATTGGAAAAATAAAAGTTCACGTAGGATGCCGCAAGACGCTCTCCCGCCTCCCGCTCATCCTCCCCTTCGGCAAACGAATACCCTGCCAGTTCCTCCTCTGTAATGCAGACCGGATGATCGGGAATCGGAAGCTTGTGAATGACAAGCTTTCTTCCGCGCGCATCCGTCTCGCCCTCCAGGTACGCAAGCGTCTGCTGTGATAGCGGATACTGGGGATCTGTTTCATCGTCCGTCCATGCAAGCACCACCTCGCCCGGGCGCAGGAACGCGCAGACGTTATCCACATGCTCGTTCGTCTCATCCTGATAGATTCCACGCGGCAGCCACAGCACTTTTTTTATGCCAAGATACGTTCTAAGCTTCTCCTCGATCTCCTCGCGCGTAAGCCCCGGATTGCGCCCCGCACTCAAAAGGCACGCCTCCGTCACCAGAAGCGTCCCCTCACCGTCGCTGTGAATCGATCCGCCCTCCAGTACAAACGGCGCGGCATCGTAACACGCATAGCCGTACTTTGCGGCAAACGCCTTTGCAAACGCATCGTCCAACGCCCAGGATGCATACAGTCCATCCACCGATCCTCCCCAGGCGTTAAATGACCAGTTCACTGCCCGCACCCTGCCGGCGCCGTCTTTCACAAAAGTCGGTGCCACATCTCTTGCCCAGGCATCGTCTGTCTCCAGTTCAAAGACCGTCACACGCTTTTTCCACGGCGCGTCCTCACCGGTCAGCATCTCTCGCGCGGAGTCAATGGCATCCCGCCCGGCTGCCACATATACGTTTTCACTCTGCGCAATCGCTGCAATCACATCCCGGAATGCAATCCGCGCATCGCGTGCGCCGTAAATCCAGGAACCCGGGCGCGACGGCCAGATCAGAATGCAGCCGTCATGCGGTTCGTACTCCCCCGGCATAAAAAATCCGTCCGTCTGCGGCGTTGTCATTCTCTCTTTTGGGTCTTCTGCACACTTTTGCATCTTTTTCTCCATTTCCTCTACCCTCATCCAAGTCATCTTCCCTTGTCCCGGATGTCTTTCAAAACCGGTTATGACAACCGCCCTTTGAAATCTTCATAGCCGAACTGCTTTATCATCTCAACCTCCCCGTCTTCCCGGAGCATTGCGATCGACGGAAGCGGAATTCCATTAAAGGTATTATTCTTCACCATCGAGTAGATTGCCATGTCCTCAAACACCAGACGGTCGCCGATCTGAATCTCGTGTGTGAAACTGTAGTCCCCGATGACGTCCCCCGCCAGACAGGTGAGCGAGGACAGCCGGTAGGTGTATTTCTGTTCTCCCGCCGGAAAGCTGTCCCGTAGCGGTGGGCGATACGGCATCTCAAGAACGTCCGGCATATGACACGCCGCAGACGCATCCAGAATCAGAATATCCATCCCGTTGTGTACAATATCGCACACTTCCGTTACCAGATATCCCGCATTTAAGGCAACCGCCTCGCCGGGCTCCAGATACACGGCAAGTCCGTAGGTCTCCCTGATATAGCCGATAAGCTTCTTTAAACGCTCTATCTGGTAACCCGGTCTGGTGATATGATGTCCTCCGCCCAGATTCAGCCACCGAACCTGTTTCAAATAAGAAGCAAACTGCTCCTCAAACGCCAAAAACGTACGTTCCAGATCATCCGCGTCCTGCTCGCAGAGCGTGTGAAAATGGAGTCCCTCCACATCCTCCGGCAGTTCATAGCTTCCATCCTCCTGCCGTCTCATGCCAAGTCCGGCAAGTCCTTTCTCAAACGCCTCTCTTGTCATGCCTAGTCTGGAACCGGGCGCGCAGGGATCATAGATCGCATGTCCCTCCTGCGTGGAATACTCCGGATTGATCCGAAGTCCGATGCTGACACGGTGCTCCGTACCACTGGCGACATTCTGCGCCGCCACCTTCTTCCTGTGTCTGACATACTGCGCAAAGGAATTAAAAATCACATGGTCGCAGAGCGTGACCAGTTCCTCCATGTCACTGTCCTTGTACGCCGGAGCAAACACATGGTTCTCACGCCCCATCTCCTCTGCGCCGAGACGCGCCTCGTAGAGTCCGCTCGCTGTGGTACCGCTGATGTATTGTCCGATCAACGGATAGAGCGCATATGTGGAAAACGCTTTCTGCGCCAGCAGGACATGGCATCCCGTATCCTGCTCCAGATTATGCAATATTATTAAATTCTCTTTTAATTTTTTCTGATCCACCACATAGCATGGTGTCGGAAGTTCATTCCACTTCATTGCTCTCGTCTCTCCCTGTCCGGCTCTTTTTACGAACGGCTACGCCACCGTCTTGGGGTTCTCATCGACAACCCACGGCAGTCCGTACTGGTTGAGCATATCCATAAACGGATCCGGATCAAACTCCTCGATATTGAAAACGCCGTCCTTATCCCACACCTTATCTACAACAAGCGCTGCACCGATCATTGCCGGAACTCCTGTCGTGTAGGAGATCGCCTGTGAGCCAACCTCCCTGTAGCACTCCTGGTGATCGCAGACGTTGTAGATATAGATCGTCTTTTCCTTGCCATCCTTCTTGCCGGTAAAAATACAGCCGATGTTCGTCTTGCCAACGGTTCTAGGACCCAGTGACGCCGGGTCCGGAAGCAATGCCTTTAAGAACTGGATCGGCACGATCTCTCTTCCCTCATACTGGATCGGGGAAGTGGAGAGCATTCCGACATCCTCCAGACACTGCATATGGGTCAGATAGCTCTGACCGAAGGTCATGAAGAAGCGGATGCGCTTGACTCCCGGCACATTCTTTGCCAGAGACTCGATCTCCTCATGATGAAGCAGATACATGTCTTTCTCGCCAACCTGCGGGAAATTATATTCTCTTTTAATTTCCATCGGTTTTGTCTCTACCCAGTGTCCGTCCTCCCAGTAGGAGCCGTTTGCGGATACCTCGCGGAGGTTGATCTCCGGGTTGAAATTGGTGGCGAACGGATAACCGTGGTCTCCACCGTTGCAGTCTAAGATATCGATGTACTCGATCTCATCGAAATAATGCTTCAGCGCATAGGCGGTAAACACGCTCGTCACGCCAGGGTCAAAGCCGCTGCCAAGAAGCGCCGTGATGCCGGCATCCGCAAAGCGTTTCTGATATGCCCACTGCCAGGAATAATCGAAGTACGCGGTAAAGCCCGCCTCCTTGCAGCGCTTCTCATAAATTGCACGCCACGCCGGATCGTCGGTATCTTCCGGTTCGTAGTTCGCGGTATCGATGTAGTCCACCTTGCATGCCAGGCAGGCATCCATAATCGTCAGATCCTGGTAAGGCAGCGCCACATTTAACACGGCATCCGGCTTGTAGTCACGGATCAGTGCGATCAGTTCGTCCACATTATCCGCATCCACCTTCGCTGTCGTGATCACTGTATCCGTCGTTCCCTGCAGCTTTTCCTTTAACGCGTCACATTTTTCTTTTGTGCGGCTTGCAATACAGATCTCCGAAAAAGTCCTGCTGTTCTGGCAGCATTTGTGAATTGCCACCCCTGCTACTCCGCCACATCCGATAATCAATAATCTTCCCATCTACTTATCCTCTCTTCCTGCCGTCCCGCGGCTGTATTTTCTATTTTTATATTATTTATATCATTCTGCCAACGGATGACAGAACGCTCCGCTGACTGTCCCGTCAGAGTCCGTTCTGTCCCGCATCTGCCATCTACTTTCTGCCTTCCTCTTCCTCAAGCATATCCTCGACATATTTTGGCAGCATAAACGCTCCCTTATGAAGATTGGTCGTATAATACCAGGTCTTGATCCCGCGCGCTTTCCAGCGCTCCACATTCAGGTCCGTCAGCGGGTGATATTTTTTTGACGCAAATCCGAACAGCCAGTACCCGGAGGAACAGGTCGGAATGTGCGCCTGATACACACGGCTGATCGGGAAACTGTGACTCGCCTTGCGGTGCATCACGCGGCAGGACTCCTCATCCTCGTCATAAAAAGGACTGCCGTGCTGGTAGACCATAATGCCGTCTTCTTTTAATGCGCGGTAACAGTTCCCATAAAATTCCTTGGTGAACAATCCCGCCGTATGCCCGAGCGGATCGATCGCATCATTGATGATCAGATCGTAGGCATCATGCTTTGTGCGCAGAAAGCGCAGTCCATCCTCGTAATAGATATTGACGCGCGGATCTTCCAGTCCGCAGGCGTTGTCCGGGAAAAACTTCCTGCACACATCCACGAATGTCCGGTCGGATTCCACGACGTCGATCTGCTCGATCTCCTCATAATAGGAAAGTTCTCTCGCCACACCGCCGTCTCCGCCACCGATGACCAACACTTTTTTCACATGCGGATGCACCGCCATCGGCACATGCACAATCATCTCATCGTAGATGAACTCATCCTTTTCTGAGAAGACGATGCTGCCGTCGGAGCTTAAAAATCTGCCGAATTCCCTGGATTCAAACACGTCGATCCTCTGAAAATCCGTCTGCTCCCCGAACAGCTGCTTCTCCACTTTGACCGACACCTTCACATGATCGGTCTGATTATCCGAAAACCATAACTCCACGCTCTCTTCCACCTTCCCCAGACCGTATTCCACGGTCTGCTGCTTCCTTACGCCGGTTCTTCCTGACCGTATGCTCTTCCTTAAGAGCTATTCTTCAGGCGGTCTTATTTCCACACCTGCCGGTCATCCACTAAGACATTTAAGTGCTCCACCGCCGGATCTTCCGTTCCCTGCATGGAGCAGCCCTTCTCCTTGGCATAGATGATATATTCGATGATCTCCGGCGTAATCATCTCACCCGGCGCGAGAATCGGAATTCCCGGCGGATAGCACATCACAAACTCTCCGCAGATCTTTCCTGCCGTCTCCCGGATCGGCATGCATTTTTTCTCTGCATAAAAAGCCGCCTGTGGTGAAACAAGAACGGTCGGATTTATATATTCTGTATTTAACATCTGTGCAGGATCCTTGGAATACAAGCGTTTGACGTCTGCCAACGCTCCCACCAGCCGCTCGATATCCTGGATGCGGTCGCCGATTGAAATGTAGGCTAAGATGTTGGCAATGTCCCCCAGCTCAATCTGGATATCGTACTCATCCCGCAACAGATCATAGACCTCGATTCCTGCCAGACCGATTCCTCGCGTGTAGACTGAGAGCTTCGTCACATCAAAGTCATAGACGCTTCCGCCGTTTACCATATCCTTGCCGTAAGCATAATATCCGCCGATGTCGTTGATCTCCGCCCTGGCGTATTCCGCCATCTCCGCCACTTTGCGGAACGATTCCCTTCCGCGCAGCGCCAGATTTCTCCGCGAAATGTCGAGACTTGACATCAGAAGATACGACGCGCTTGTCGTCTGGGTGAGGTTGATAATCTGGCTGACATACTCCCAGTTGACATTTTTTCCTGTTAAAAGCAGGGAGCTCTGTGTTAAGCTTCCTCCGGATTTGTGCATGGAGACGGACGCCATATCCGCACCGGCATCCATCGCGCAGACCGGAAGGTCCTCCCCGAAATACAGATGGGTGCCGTGCGCTTCATCCACAAGCACAAGCATCTCGTGTTCATGTGCCAGCTTCACGATGGAGCGCAGATCGGAACAGATTCCGTAATAAGTCGGATTGTTCACAAGAACCGCCACCGCGCCCGGATTCTCCAGAATCGCCCGCTCCACCTCCGAGATCTCCATACCGAGTGAAATGCCAAGCTTTTTGTCCACCTCCGGATTCACATAGACCGGAATAGCGCCGCAGAGTACCAGCGCATTGATCACACTCTTATGTACATTGCGCGGCAGGATGATCTTATCCCCGGCACGACAGACCGACAACACCATGCTCTGCACGGAGGACGTTGTTCCTCCTACCATAAAAAACGCGTGATCTGCACGGAAAGCCTCCGCCGCCAGTTCCTCCGCCTCTTTGATGACCGACACCGGATGGCACAGGTTGTCAAGCGGCTTCATGGAATTCACATCCAGACTCACACATTTCTCCCCCAGAAGTTCCACGAGCTCCGGGTTGCCACGCCCTCTCTTGTGCCCCGGCACATCGAAAGGAACGACTCTTCTCTTTTTTAATTGTTCCAGCGCTTCGTAGACCGGAGCGCGCTTCTGGGATCCTGCTTCCATGATTCTCCTCACATTCTGTTTTGATGCTCCCTGATGCGGTATGCAAAGCATTATGTACCTCACCGCGAGGTACGCATCCCCGCGGAACGTTTTTATGTAATAGGGACGAAGTTTCCTATTTACACAAAAAAGACAGATGCCTGTATGCTGCGCACACATCACCTGCCTTGTCACATTCTCATAGTCATACTTTATGTAATCTGTCCTACATGCTGCAAAAACTATTATCAGAGTCTACGTTGGCATCTTCGCCAGCAAATATTTGCTATTACTACTCTTATTGACCGTTTCACAAGTGATATCTCTATCGCATACGATTCAGGGTCCTGCAGTCCTTCGCCTGCAGTCGTCATCAACTTATAAAATTTGAGCTTCTAACTCAATCAATAACGTGGATCTCTCCACCATCGGCAGCTGCCCCGCCTGTCCGTATGGGCTTAACCAATCTCTTGGTGGGCAAATATTTGCATGAAAAAGCTTTCGCATTCATGTGATTTGAAGTATAACACACCCACTTCTAAAAAGCAATGTATTTCTCTGGATTCTTATCTACTCCCTCCACTCCCGGAAAAGTGCAATCTCTCTGCGGTATCCCTCATCGTCATTCGGAGTCTCCAGAATAAACGGCTTGTCCGAAAGCAGCGGATGCGTCGCCACACGCCGCATCGCATCCAGCCCGATCTTTCCCTCGCCGATGCAGGCATGGCGGTCTTTGTGCGAACCGCGGTCGTTCATGCTGTCGTTAAAATGTACCGCGCACAGGCGGTTCAGACCGATCACATGGTCAAATTCCTCCAGGACACCATCCAGATCTCCCGCAATATCATATCCAGCATCCCAGACATGACAGGTATCCAGACAGATGCCAAGCTTATCGGACAGCTCTACACGGTCAATAATCGCGCGCAGTTCCTCAAAGCTTCTGCCCACCTCACTGCCTTTTCCCGCCATCGTCTCAAGGAGAACCGTCGTCGTCTGCTCCGGCGTGAGCACCTCGTTAAGTGCCTCCGCAATCCATTCGACTCCGGCATCCGCCCCCTGTCCGACATGGGAACCCGGGTGAAAATTGTAGTAATTCCCCGGCGTGTACTCCATCCGGCGCAGATCGTCCGCGATCATCTCCTTAGAAAACTTGCGGATATCCTCCTTCGCCGCGCACAGATTCATCGTGTAAGGTGCATGCGCCACCAGTTTTCCAAACTGCTGCTCCCGCATCAGTTCCAGCAGCTTTTCCACATCCGCCGGATCAATCGCTTTTGCCGCACCGCCTCTCGGATTTCTTGTAAAAAATGCAAATGTATTTGCTCCCAGCTTCACTGCCATCCGCCCCATCGCCGCATAGCCCTTTGACGCCGAAAGATGATTTCCGATATACATATTCTTTTCCTGCTTCCTTCTATCTTTCTTTAAATCTTCTCCACCAGGATACCGTCCCGGTATGCCTGCAGCAGCGCCTCCAGATCACGGATCGAAGCTCGCAGCTCCCTTCCAATGTCCGTATCCGCCACCAGCTTACGACGCACGACATGCTGCACCAGAATCGTATGCGACGCGATATCGCTTCCCTCCTGCACCGCCTTTTCGACCGACTCAAACGGTTCGTGCGCCGCAAGCACCAGACCGTAGGAATTATAGATCAGCGTATATCCCGCAATCCCCGTCTTCGGCTGGTAGGCCTTGGAGAATCCGCCGTCAATAATGAGCAGCTTCCCGCCGCATTTTACCGGGGACTCTCCCCGCTTCGCCTCCACCGGAATATGGCCGTTGATGATATGTGCCTCCGCGCCCTCAAGCCCGAATTCCGAGAGGATGCGGTTGACCACCTCTTCCTCCTCCAGCAGGCGGTAGTACGGGTTCTTCGGCTCCTGGTGCGTCGCCTTGTCCGCGATAAAATAGCGCTCAAACGTCGTCATTTTTGCTTTTCCAAACACCGGGGAATTCTGGTTTTCCCAGATAAACCACAAGATATCCAGCCCCTTTTTCTTCTCCCCGGGATCAATCGCGTAGTACCCTTTTCTCGCGTAATTCTCCAGCACATCGTAGAGCGCCTTGCCGGAATATTCTTTTCCGTACACATTTACTCTGGTAAAGGTTCCGTCCTCGTTCATCGGCACACAGCCGTGGTAGAGCAGGTTCCCGTTGTAGACCTTGTACAGGCTGCCCTGCGTGAACAGGAAACGGACGTGACGCTGTAATTTTTCACAGTTCAAGAACGCCTGCGTGATCCGCTCCATGACGTCCTCCTCCTCCGATGACAGTTCATACGGATGCTCCCAGTCGATCGTCGGGAAGTTCAGATCCTTCATCGGGTATTCCTTCCCCTCCACGCACACCGTTCCTTTTTCGATATTGATCTTGTCCAGCAAAAGCCGCTCATCCATCCCGAACTCCGGGTGACGCATGATCATCTGTCCCTCCAGCTTGAACTGGATCACCGTAATCGCCTTGTGCATTTTCTCATCCAGCATGGCGTCACGCACATCGTACTCATCCTCCCGGTAATCCAGCTTAAAGCAGGTGCAGGAATCCTTGTCGTATCTGCTCATGGCAAGTCTGGCGAGCGGCACCAGATTGATGCCGTATCCGTCCTCTAAAAGGTTCAGATTGCCGTACTTGGCAGAGATGCGGATCGCGTTGCAGATGCAGGGTCTGCTTCCCGCCGCCGCTCCCATCCAGTAAATATCGTGGTTCCCCCACTGAATATCCACGGAATGGTGCTGCATCAAGGTATCCATAATCAGATTCGGGTAAGGTCCCCTGTCGAAAATGTCTCCCACCACATGCAGATGATCCACCACAAGCCTGCGGATCAGATTGCAGAACGCAATCACAAGCTCCGGCGCCCTGCCTGTGCGGATCACAGACCGGATGATCTCATTATAATAAGCTTCCTGATCGGAGACATCCGGTCTGCCGGTCAGCAGTTCCTCGATCACATACGCGAAATCTTTCGGCAGCGCTTTTCGCACCTTGGATCTGGTATATTTTGACGAGGCGCTCTTGCAGATGCGGATCAGCCGGTACAGTGAGACCTTATACCAGTCCTCCATATTTTCTTCTGTCTTTAACACCTGCTCTAGCTTCTGCTCCGGATAATAGATCAGTGTCGCAATCGCTTTCTTCTCTCCCGCACTGATCGCATTCCCGAATTCTTCCTCGATCTTGCGCTTAATCGCTCCGGAACCGTTCCGGATCACGTGCTGGAACTGATCGTACTCGCCGTGAATATCTGTAATGAAATGTTCTGTTCCCTTTGGCAGGCTTAAAATCGCCTGCAGGTTAATGATCTCCGTCGCTGCCGCAGCCACGGTCGGATACTGATTTGCCAGACTTTTTAAATACCGCAGATCTGTTTCCCTATATTTTTCCATATGTTCCCCCTCAGAATATCAAAATCAAAGATACCTCTCAAATAGTAACATATCCATGCACTGCTGACCAGATTTTGTTCGTTTTCTGCCCTGTATAAAAATGGGAGCAGAAAACGTTTCCACGCTCCTGTTCCCATTCAATCCATCTGTATCTGCTTTCAATCTGCCTTATCCGTCTGCCTGTCCAATCAGTCTGCCTGTTCCATCGTTGCCCGGATCACATCCTGCATATCATAAAATCCTGCCTCTTTCCCGGCGAGGAACTTTGCCGCCTCCACAGCCCCTTTTCCAAAGACGCTGCGGGAATATGCGGTATGCTTGAACTCAATGACCTCGTCGAGTCCCGCGAAGATGACCTCATGCTCCCCGACGATGCTGCCTCCGCGCACTGCCGAGATTCCGATCTCGTGCGGATCTCTCTTTTTGCGCTCGCTGCTTCTGTCATATTTGTACTCATAGACCTGTCCCAGCGCATCATTCATGGAGTCCGCCAGCGCCAGCGCTGTGCCGCTCGGTGCATCCAGCTTCTGGTTGTGGTGCTTCTCCACGATCTCCATGTCAAATCCTGCCGGCGCAAGAATCGTTGCCGCCTGCGCTAAAAGCTGCATCAGCAGATTGATTCCCAGCGACATATTCGCAGATTTTAATACTGCTACCTGCCCCGATGCCGCCTTTACCTGCTCCATCTGTTCCTCCGACAATCCCGTCGTGCACAGAACCACTGGAATCTTTTTATCCACACTATAGACCAGAAGATCGTCCACGGCCTTCGCATTGGAAAAATCGATGATGACATCCGCCTTCACATCGCAGACGGAAATATTCGGGAATACCGGATAGTCATTTTTGATCCCGTCATAGAGATCCACTCCCGCCACGATCTCAATCTGCGGATCCTCCTTGCAGATTGCGGAGATGACCTGTCCCATTTTACCATTGCATCCATTCATGATTGCCTTAATCATCGTACGTTATCCTCTCTTCTCTGTACTGCCCGCTCCGCGTGCCGCATGCAGCCGGCGGTGCAGACACATACTCCGGCGGATGGCCTTACGGCTCCCTTCCGCCGGAGTCATCTGTTCTTTTATGCTAACTTTATTCCGTAATTTTTCATCGCTTCTGCAAGCTTCGCGGCATTCTCCGGTGTCATCTCCGTGAGCGGGGAACGAAGCGGTCCCACTTCCAGTCCCATCAGATTCAATGCTTTCTTCACCGGAATCGGGTTTACCTCGGAAAACAGCGCATCCACAAGCGGCTGTGCCTTTAACTGCAGTTCTCTCGCGCGCAAAAGATCCCCCGCGGAGAAAGCCGCGCACATATCGTGCACATCCGCCGGCGCCACATTCGACCACACGGAAATCACACCGATCGCACCGATTGCCATCAGAGGCACCACGATGCCGTCCTCGCCGGAATACAAATCAATCTTGCCGTCCGTTAAGTACATCAGCTTGGATGCCTGAGCCAGACTACCGGTCGCCTCCTTGATACCCACAATGTTCTCCACGTTCTTAAAGAGTGTGGCTGCGGTCTCCGGCATAATATTGCAGCCGGTACGTCCAGGAACGTTGTACATGATAATCGGAAGCTTTACCGCCTCGGCAATCTCTGTATAGTAACGGATCAATCCGCCCTGTGTCGCTTTGTTGTAGTACGGGGTCACAGCCAAAAGTCCGTCTGCTCCTGCCTTTTCCGCCTCTTCGGAAAGGTGAATCGCCTCTCTGGTGCAGTTGGAACCGGTGCCGGCAATGACCGGAACACGATGCTTTGCAAAACGCACTGCTGCCCGGATCACATCGGAATGCTCCTCCGTAGTGAGCGTCGAACTCTCTCCGGTCGTTCCCACAATCACAATCGCATCCGTTCCCTGCTCAATCTGCCATTCGACCAGTTCCTCCAGCTTGTCGTAATTTACCTCTTCATTTTCCTTCATGGGTGTAACAATCGCTACACCAGCGCCCTTGAATATCGCCATGTCAATCCTCCGTTTCTCCTATGTTAATATATGCCCATGGTACAATTTTGCCCCTGTCAGATCAGAGTCAGAACAAAAAGTAAAAAAAAGCCGGCTCTGTGAGCCGGTCTGATTCTTCTGCCGCATATCTGCATGCCATTATACAGAACCGATAGCGCCCCATCTGCAAAGATGACAGTCATAAAGTTCTTAGCTTTATGCCCAAGAACCAGGGCAGCAGGTGCCTTGCTCTTTCGGCATGCTTTCCTTTTGCTTCCCTTCCCCTGTGCCTGTCACATCCGGAAAACTACTCTTAAAGCACGCAACCTCTATCAAAATATGTATCATATAGTTAAAATTAACATAGCACTATCAACAACGGTTGTCAATAACGGAACTTTCGATTATTCCTCTAAAAAATCCACCTTGCTGACGGACACCTCGTAAGCCACCCGTTTTTCCGTCTCAAGCTCCGAGATCTTTTTGACGTATTCCCGGCTCTGGATTCTGCCCCATACCTGCACATGTCCTCCCACCTCAAAGCCGGAAGCAAACCGGGCGTTTCTACCCCAGCAGATGCATGGAATATAGTCTGATTTTCCGTAGGAACGGTTGACGGCGATCAGAAGATCCGCAATCTCCCGTCCCAGCGGCGTCTTCCGGTAAATCGGTTCCTTGCAGATATATCCGTCCAGAAAAATCTGGTTGCTCTTCATATCCTCCTGCAGTTCCTCCAGAAACTCCAGTTCCCGCACAAACACCGATAAGACAAGACGGTTCTTTTTCTCCTCATGCCGGTTAAACGACCGGAACTGCCCGGTCACATAAATGATCTGTCCTATGTAATCAGCATTTACGTCAATCAGCCGCTCGGATATCATCAATGGAATGTAGTCCAGATAATTGCTCAGGCGGTTCACTGCCACATCCACCATATAAAATCCCTCTCCGTACACTTCGTGACTGAACCGGAAATCGGATACAATCTCTCCCATAATTGACACCTGGTTGTTTTCAAAAATTTTATCTGCCATGAATCTTTCTCCCTTCTTACGACCATACTCTTTTTTGCGTTGTTCTTCTTTTTCGTTCCGTTCTGCTGGTATGATCTGCCTGACACATTATTTTTATCACGTCCGGTGCCAGAATTTTCATGCAACATGTCGATAACAAAGGGAATGAAATGGCGGATTTTGTCGCATGTACCACTTGCGCATCTCTGAAAATATGATAAAATAGATTGGTTACTTTTTTAGACTAGGTTTCACACAGGAAAGAGAGATTTTGTATATGAAAATGAAACGTGAAGATGTCCGTAACATTGCAATTATCGCCCATGTCGATCACGGCAAGACCACTCTGGTCGATGAATTGTTAAAACAGAGCGGCGTGTTCCGTGAGAACCAGGAGGTTCAGGAGCGTGTCATGGACTCTAATGATATTGAGAGAGAGCGTGGTATCACGATTCTTTCCAAAAATACAGCGATTACTTATAAAGGAACTAAGATCAACGTCATCGACACCCCTGGCCACGCTGATTTCGGCGGCGAGGTTGAGCGTGTCCTTAAGATGGTAAACGGCGTTGTGCTGGTCGTTGACGCTTTCGAGGGCGTTATGCCGCAGACCAAGTTCGTTCTGATGAAAGCGCTCGAGCTTTCTCTTCCGGTTATCGTGTGTCTCAACAAAGTCGACCGCCCGGAGGCACGTCCGAATGAGGTTGTGGACGAAGTGCTTGAGCTTTTCATGGATCTCGACGCTTCCGAGGAACAGCTTGACTGCCCGTTCCTTTTTGCTTCTGCAAGAGACGGCTACGCTGTCCGCGAGCTTGACGATCTGGTGAACAACAAAAAGGATATGACTCCGCTGTTCGACACGATCCTTGACTATATCCCTGCACCGGAGGGCGATCCGGATGCCAACACCCAGGTATTGATCAGCACCATCGATTACAACGAATATGTCGGACGTATCGGTATCGGAAAGGTCGACAACGGCTGCTTAAAAGTCAATCAGGAGGCGGTTGTTGTCAACCACCACGAGCCTGACAAGCAGAAACGCGTCCGCATCAGCAAGCTTTACGAGTTTGACGGTCTGAACAAGGTGGATGTCACAGAGGCAAAGATCGGTTCCATCGTAGCTATTTCCGGTATTGCAGATATCCATATCGGTGATACCATCTGCGCACCTGAGAATCCGGTTGCCATTCCGTTCCAGAAAATTTCCGAGCCGACACTGTCCATGAATTTCATCGTAAATGACAGCCCGCTCGCCGGACAGGAGGGTAAATTCGTTACCTCCCGTCATTTAAGAGACCGTCTGTTCCGCGAATTAAACACCGATGTTTCTCTGCGTGTCGAGGAAACGGACAGCCCGGATTCCTACAAAGTATCCGGCCGCGGTGAGCTTCATCTGTCCGTACTGATTGAGAACATGCGCCGCGAGGGTTATGAGTTTGCCGTCAGCAAAGCTGAAGTTCTCTACCACACGGATGAGAACGGCAAGAAGTTAGAGCCGATGGAGCTTGCTTATGTCGATGTACCGGATGAATTTACCGGTGCCGTCATCGAAAAGTTAAGCCAGCGCAAGGGCGAAATGCTGAACATGAAACCGATTACCGGCGGTTACACACGTCTGGAGTTCAACATCCCGTCCCGCGGCCTGATCGGTTACCGTGGTGAATTTATGACGGATACCAAGGGTAACGGTATCATCAACACCATTTTCAACGGCTATGCACCGTACAAGGGCGAGATCGCTTACCGCAAACTCGGTTCCCTAATCGCATTTGAGACCGGCGAGTCCGTAACCTACGGTCTGTTTTCCGCACAGGATCGCGGTACGCTCTTTATTGGACCTGGCGAAAAGGTATACGCCGGCATGGTCATCGGTTCATCTTCCAGAGCCGAGGATATCGAATTGAATGTCTGCAAGAAAAAGCACCTGACCAACACGCGTTCCTCTTCTGCGGACGAGGCACTGACTCTGGTTCCGCCTAAGATTTTAAGTCTGGAGCAGGCACTCGATTTCATCGATGTCGACGAGCTCCTGGAGGTTACACCGGAGAGTCTTCGTATCCGCAAGCGTATTCTTGATCCAACCTTAAGAAAACGCGCCGGCATGAAAAAATAAGTCGTATTTCTACTCTTAAAAAGGAGCCATGTGCACCGTTTCCTATGGTGCGCATGGCTCCTTATAAAATGCAAATCCATTTTTTCCGTTTTTCTTCACTGTATACATCGCAGCATCCGCCGCTGCCAGAAGTTCCGTTGCATCCGCTCCGTGTTCCGGCCACACCGCGATTCCGAGACTGACTCCCAGTGCCTCGTCCGCTTCTCCCATTCTGCACGGCTTTTGCAGACGTTCCATCAAACCAGATGCATATCGCTCTATGACCCTGTAATCGCCGCAGTCGATCAGTGCTACAAACTCATCTCCTGCCAGGCGGTACGGTGTGAAATGGCCATCCTCCACCGCCAGCGACCGAAGTGCCACTTCGCGCAGCACCTCGTCCCCTGTATTGTGTCCGTAGGTGTCGTTCACCCGCTTAAAATTATCCAGATCATACATAAAAACCGTAAATTCTTCCCCGGAGACAATCCGCTGCCTGATATCTTCCATAAAGACACTACGGTTCTTAAGGTGTGTCAGTACATCATAATGTGCACTGTAAGACAGTTTTTCGTTTGCCCTGGTAATCACTTCGTTCATTTTGCGCCGGCGCATATTGTCCACCGCCAGCCATGCCACCATTGCCAACGCCACGGCAGCAATCACCAGCGTTGCCCTGATCGTATCCCGGTTCTTTTCCCAGAAGGTCTCCCTGTGATTGATGATGACTGCATCCCCGGGAAGCTTTGATGCACTGATTCCAAACCTGCGCATCACATTTTCATCAAAGCAATATACCTTCGGCGGCTCCATCACAATGGAGATCCCTGCACAATCCGTGCCCTCCAGTATCTGCACCGCCATTTCTCCTGCCCTTTTTCCCATCTGTTCCTGCGAGACAATCTCGCCGCCTAAAAATCCTTTTCCCATACCGTGCGAGACAATTGAAAACATCGGAATCTGCGCCACATCACTCAGCATCTGGATCGCTTCCGCCGCCGCGTACACATTCCCGTCGCCATCCCTGCTGCACATAATATAGACCAGAATGCTCTCCTCCCCCAGCGCAGCAACCTGTCTTTTTAATTCTTCCTGGGAGAGCTTTGAAGCGTCGATCTCTACAAAGTCCAACTCTGGAAAAACAGTATCGTAATACTGGAATTCCTTGCGTTCGCCCTCTCCGGTCACCGTATCATCCAGTATTCCTACCACCTGTCTTGCATCCGGATACAGCTTCTTTGCCAGCGTGATCGTATTCTCATAAGAGAGCGTCTCAACCACGCCCGTCACAAGCGGGTCTGCTGCCGCCTTCTTCGCCAGTTCCCCGTCATTGACTCCCTCAAAAACAACCGGCGTCTGCGCAAACAGCTCATCCCGATACGTCATTGCAAACTGAAACGCCGCATCATCTCCTACAATCACAACATCATACGCCGGAACCATCTTCAGATAGTATGTTAGCGTCTGGTAAAATAGCTGTTCACTCTCCGCCGTCTCGACATTTTTGGTATCCATAAACTGATAATCCAACTGTACACCAGCGCCCAATGCTTCTTTTATACCGCGAATCTGTTCCGGAACCGTCTCCCATGCATAGGAATAGGAACTGATAAATAATACCCTGCCGGTGATTTCCCCTGCGTCCGGTACCGGTTCTTCTGCATATGCCGGAATGCCTCCCACACAGATAAGAAGTGCAATAGCAAAAAAAATCCAGTACCCTTTTTGAATCCATCGACGTTCTCTCACAGACACTCCTCCTCCCTATCCGTATATCAAAATTTTCCACCCTCCCGCTTCTATTGTCAATATTTTTTCACTGTTTTTTTACGGTTTTCTGATATTTTACAACCGCCGGATCCGTCATCTGCAGCGTCCTCTTCCACTCCCTGCTTTCCCCCACTTTCTGCACCGCGGAACGGTTCTTATACAAAAAGCGCGTCAGATTATAGCAGTCCACCCAGATCTCGTTGTTTCCCTCTTTCTGCGACTCGTCAAAGATCAGCTGCAGCCCGAAATGCAGATGAACCGTGTCTATGTTGTTGACATTTTCCTTCGTGCTGTACCCGGTATGCCCCATATAGCCGATCACATCCCCTGCCGTCACGACATCGCCCTCCTTCAACTGTTCCCGGTATGGATAGTTCTGGCGCAGGTGCGCATAATAATAGTAACGCTTCCCGTCAAAGCTGCGGATGCCGATACGCCACCCGCCGTACTGGTTCCAGCCGATCGCTTCCACGTAGCCGGATTCTACGGCGATGATTGGGGTTCCGATAGGAATATAAAGTAACCCCAGCCGAATGGCTGGGGTATCCCTTGATTAACATCAAATATTCCAATATATCCGGTTGTACTATTTCTTTATTATAGAAACCTCTTTCCCTCTTTCCCACATAACTGCTCCATCTGCATCTGTAGTACTGAATACATAAGGTTCGTCTCCATTCTTTGGAACACACACATTAGCAACCCCATAACAAGCGGACTTGCATTGCGGGACAAATAACCAACTATCTTCATTTTCTCTTACTTCATAAACTCCCACATAATCATTCTCCACAAAAAAACTATTCGCAATTCTATATGCTTTTTCTATACTAATCATAATCTCACTCCTTATGTATATATAATGACATAGAGTGTAACCTATGCCAACTGTTTTTTGCGAAATAACATAATTGCAGGATTTCTCCCGCCTGTCATACTCTTACAGTGCTTCCAGTCCCGCTTTCCAGCTCATCTTACCGACAATTCCATCCGCAGTCAGCCCGTGATTGCTCTGCCAGGTCTTGGTTGCCGATTCCGTGCCGCTGCCGAAAATGCCGTCCGCCGCCACGCCGATGATGATCTGCCATACCTTTACTGCGTTGCCTTTGCTACCCTTTTTGATCGTATTCATGTTGTAATCCTCCGTATTCTGATTCTGTGCCGGTGCCGCCGCGCTTACCAGCTTGTTAAACAATGCCTGCTCTGCCGCCCGGCGCCGCTTTAATCCTGCCAGCACCTTGCCTGCCGCCTTGTTATAATTCGGCATAGTTCTAGCGATCTGCGCCGCTGTTCTGCCCTTGCAAAGCTTCCGGAGATTTCCGGCGCCCAAGTTAAAGGCAAAGCTGACCAGCGCATCAAACTGATTCTGGTTGAGCTGCTCCGTGATCGGAACGTATGCGGGATTGTTGACGTATCCCTCAAACTTTGCAATGTCCTGCTGCAGATATGCGTCCGCCCGCGCCTGTGTGATCGTCATGCCACTATGTACGCCAGCCGTGTGACCGTACCCGATGGTCCATACACCGGCGGCGCACCGGTATGCTGCCAGTCTGCATCCCTCGTACTGCTTGATAAGGGCAAGTCCTGCCTGTCCAATTCTTTTGTTCGCCATAAATTATCCCTCCACTTCCGGAATTCCCGCCACAGACGTGAGCAGCGACACAACACCCGCCACAATCGCGGATGATACTACCATCTTCCAATCTACTGCCGAGATTACTGCTCCGGTACCGATTACTGCAACCGCAGTCTGTGCCATCGTCTTAAGCGCCCTGATGCCCGCGGCTTTTGCCCATTTCTGCGTGTCTACTGATACTCTGAGTACACAATTTTTCAACATACTACTTTCCCTCCTCTAAGTCCGCAATGCGGTGATTGATAACTTTTACCTGTTCCTCGATGACCGGCACACGCTGCGCGAAGTTGTTGTGCATCCTTACCTCTCTGGTAAGCTCGTCCAGCTTACAGTCCGTAACCGCCTGCGCCATCTCGAGTTTATGGTCCGTCTTTTTCTGACCACTGCTGACCGTCATTACCGTGCCGATCAGCGTCAGCCCGCCTGTTATAAGTGCTGTGATGATTGATTCCATATTCTTTTCCTCTCTTTCCTTATAATAAGTATAAAACACTGCTTATGCAGGTTTGTGCCAACTATAAGAGCTGTGCTGCAAGCTTATCGATCTGTTCCTGCTGTGCATCAATCTGTGCCTGCTGGATCTGTACCATCTTTATGAGATGTGGCACCAGCTTGGAATAATCAATGCCAATGCCCTGAATAGACGCGACATCATCGTCAGCGCAGTCAACATCTCCATTAACGCAAGACGGAATTATTTTTGCCATATCCTCCGCGATGCAGCCGAAACATCCATCCGGCATGTCGGGATTGATGTAGTCATACGACTTAACCTCTACGTCCAATAATTTCTTAGCTTCGGTCTCGGTCATATCCTCGATATTTTTCTTGACGCGTCTGGAAGAGGACTGCGTAAAAGCGGATGCATAGATCGGAGCACGTGCACTATTATTTCCGTTCGACACATAAAACGCGCCGTTTGTAGCAAGATACATATCACCGCCGTCATTTTGAACTAAGAGTCTGCCATATGCATTACTACCTGCGCCGACAAGTGCGATACCGGTTAATGCAGCTGACAGGCTTTTAAAAGCCACGCATCCACCAATATTAAAATCTCCAACGCAACAATCATCGCCAACAGGATTCCATACACCATTGGCAAATCCAACCGCTCCAGTAAAAGTGCCGCCCGATACCGGCATCTTTGCTTTCAACAAATTATTTACCTCTGTCTCGGTATAATACCGGCTATCATGTGTGTGATTAGAATTGGCTTTCGTTTCATACAAATATTTCCCCATATTTGCAGATAAACAATCTGTGCTGCTGGCGGTTGTAAGATTGTCCTGTACAGGACGCCATGTATTTGACGGAATAGTAGGCTTATCAGTCAGATCGCTATAACTTCCGGTAAACGCAACCGTCTTAAGATCAGACAGCCACTTTGCAATCTTTCCAAATAGTGCAGATAACTTCTCACCCGTGGCTATATTGGTACGCTCATCAGCTGTCGAAAATGTCACCGCCACATCCGATGCATCCCCATCCTCGGCTACCGCCCCAACATCCGCCGCCGTAAGGTTGACATTCCCACGGCGGTAGGCTGCCTCCTTTGCACCCTTGACCCCCGTCACCGGAGTACCCGCCAGCACATCCCACTTGCCGTCTGATGTCTTGTAGATATTTGCACCGGCAGGAATAACATTCCCGGATCCCTCTTTAAAATCATCTGTGGTCGTAAATTCGTCTGAAATATTAAACATCCATCCTGCATTGACATCCGCAAGCGCCGGAAGATCCGCAAAAGTACATGTGCCATGCGGCTGCAATCCACCTTTTAGTCCCTCTGATACGTCTTTTGCCTGCTGATAATAATATTTAGCATTATCAGAGTCTTCGCCCTCCCGGCTGCCGGTACCGCCCACGGCATAGCTTTCCGCTTTTGTGGCGCTTGCCGCCGCATCTGCCCGGCTTGTTTCTGCCTTTGCCGCTTCTCCCTTAATCTTGGCAAGATAGTTTGGCTCCAAGTGCTTTTCCTCGATGCTTCCCTCTTTTACAACGGCTGATACCTTGCCGTCCGTACCGATGGTAAAAGCCACTGTATCAGTGTCCAAAAACTCATACTGCGTAATCAGCGCCGACAAATCTATGTACTGCTTCGTGCCATCGATCAGAGTAAGCATGATCTTCTCCGTGGTCGGGTCATAGTCAAAGTTGACGGCGATTTTCTCCATCTGCGTGTCGAGCGTAACCTTTGAACCATTCTTTTTTGTGATCGTGATGATTCCGGTTGACTCCTCAAAGGTCACATCCGACACAAGAGTTGCCACCTCTGTTTTCGTGGCTTTTGTGGTATCCAGAGTAATCACACGGTCGTCAAGTATGTCTGTCGCACTGTCCAGTCTGTTAAGATTTACCTTATTTATAGGTGTTGCATCGCTCGGGTAATTTTCCCAGTTAATACGGATATACGCTTTGTTCATACTTTTCCATCCTCTCTTTCAACTTCTCTATCTCTTCGTGTTGTAACTGCACCGCAGCAATCAGATCAGCGATCAATTCCGTCTTGTCCAGAGCATAGTACATGTTCCCGTCTGGATCTGGATTCTCGGAGCAGATCGCCCAGTCTTCATCTCCGATCGCAGTCAGTACCTCCTGTGCAATCAGACCGTGCCTGTAATGCCCGTCCTGGTCATAGTTATAAACAAATCTGCAAGGACGTAAGGACTGTATAAGCGCGGTGCTCTTTTCTCTGTCAAGGGATTCTATCCCGTGCTTTAGTCGCTTGTCAGAATAAGATTCCCATCCATAGGACGATATTCCTTTTCCGCTTGAGAGCATTTGCGCTATGGTGTTTGCCGACGTGTCACGCACCGCCACAGCAGAGTAACTTGCCGTGAGTTCTCTCGTATCTGCTGCTGACTTCAAACCATCCGTTCCTATCTGCACGAGAGTTCCTTCCCGTTTCAGTTCAACCAAGTTGTCCGTACTCTCTGTCGCGTCAATATGCACATACCCACCGGTCATCTCCACAGATCCCCTGAGTTCCAACAAATCAGCTCTAATCTTGATTCCCTCTGCAGATTGGTTGATTTCGGATATAGCACTATCTCGTGACACTTTTGACGATATCCCCTCGGCGTTGATCTGGATTGCAGCCGCAAGTTCCCCTTCTTTTTGATTTGCCCGATTGACTTCCGCGGTGATGCTTTCTGCCGTCTGGCTAATCTTTGATGATAATGTTCCCTCTGCCGCCGTCGCCCGGTTTACCTCCGCAGTAATACTTTCTGAATTCTGGGTAATCCGTGATGATAACCCATCCGTGGTATTTTTTACCTCTGACCGGATTTCTTCTGCCGTCTGGCTGATTTGTGATTCCAGACCTTTTTCCACATCAACAATCGTTGACTTCGTTTCCTCAATCGACCGTTCGAGAGTATTGCTCTTCCCCTTAAGCTGCAGGATACTTCTCTGCACACCGTTGACTTTGCTTGTCCGGTACTCTTCTCCATCAGCTTCCAGACCGTCTCTTAGTGCCTGTATACCTTTCAGCGTGCGCTTTAAGATGTACGATTCGATCAATTTATACCGGGTCTGCAGCCGCACCGCATCGCCAACCTCTAAGCAAGGATTTCCCAGGCAATCCGCTGTAAACGGTCGGTATGTAACGCCAGTGATTTTTGCAAGGACATTATTTGCGATACTGGTCAGTTCGTCTGTTCCCTTGCCATATAGCAAAAAGTTCCCCTCGATCACATATGCATTGTTCCCATTGCCAACGATAACTCCAATGTCGTTTTCTTTCTCCCGGATCTGAAGCTTGTCTATCGGGCAAACGGTATAGTCCTCATACTTTGCAGACACGTAGATGCCTTTCCCTATACCGTATGATTTCGGATCCCGCGGAAAAAGATCATCTGCCGGATAGAGGTCGTCCGCGGGGTAAAGCCCATCAATATTCTGCTCAAGATACACATAATGGAACTTCCCATAGCGTCCCATGTGACCCATGCAGCCGTTTGCTTCAAGAACGCAGGATAAGGTTTCTTTTCCACCTATGGATTCGCCCACCGTGCTTGTCTCCGCCGTACCGGTACTTGTATCTGTCGACGCCGTGACTTCCACCGTCTTTTCGACGGTCATGCTGTCATTCACGAGTTCCACATCGTCCTGCTCCACATCGAAATGCGAAAAGAATGCATCCCGGAAAGATTTTAAGGTCATCGGAAACTTAAGCGTGTTGTACCACGCCGTCACATCCGCATTGACCACATCGTACAAAGCATCGTAAGCCACCACATCACGGTATTTTCTGTCTGCCGTAGGCGTATCGGAATAAACCTTATATCGTCCGATTTGAAGCGAATTCGCCGCATTCCCGCCGATCGTCATTTTTACAGTCAGCCACTTTCCTTTCATCGGTAAAAATACATTGGACACCTTGAACTTAATCATTCCGGCTTCACAGCAACCGAACGTCAACTCACTCTCGGAGCAGAGGCTTTCTGTCAGTTCAAATTCTTCCTGATGAAGTTCATTGTTCGTAATATTCACAAGCCCATCATCCGATGTAATAGTGATCTGCTTATCCACACTATTCTGCTTGAACAAATCCGCATAATCATAATCAATCAATTTACACTACCTCCATACCCAACAAACGCCAGCCGGAAAGAAGAATACTCCACGGTCGTCTCATCCGCATAATCAATGGTATATTCTATATCCGGCAGATAGCAGTCCATCGTTACATAATCGCCAAGTTCCGGCATCCACGCCGTGACAAGCGCTTTTTTCTCTGTCGCATTTGAATACTGTGCCTTGATGCTGTCCATCAGCTGGCGCAACGCCACTTCATCAATATCGTTTGGCGTTTCCCACTCAACCTTAATCGCAACATTCTGTAAGGCTTCTCGATGTAAGATGCCGTTTGCATCCCGGTAAGAATCCAGATCCTGCCCTTTGATGCCGCACTTGAATTTCTTAGCTTCAATGTATCGGAAAGGAACGGTATAATCGCCTACCTTTATCAAAAATCCACCGTATGCCATTTTCTCCGCTCCTCTCTCTAAAAATCAAATGCCGGTCTGCCGGTTCTCCGGAAATAATCATTTGCACCCTCGCGTACAACTTTGAATATGCCGCTTTCCTCTGCTACGATCCGCACCGTCTGAACACCTTCCATTTTGCTTGCAATCATTTCTGCAAGCGGCTCCAGATAGGACAGGTTATTTTCCAACGGAAGCACCGCCTCACGTCCGGCTTCTCCGATATTGGCAAAGGTGCTGCCGGTTGTGATGCCGCCGTTGGCCAGACGGGGAATGTGGACTGCCGGCAATGTCTGTAGATTTGGGTGAAATGTTCCGCCACCCAGCCAATCCGGCATATCAAATCCAACACTGTTCAACGCCTCCAGCACCTTATTAACGCCGATAATTATGCTATTTGCCATATTCTCGACAAACGATATGATAGAATTGATCTTCCCTTTGATTCCCGATTTGATTGCATCAAAGATGCCTAATACCGTCGTTTTCATACTTGTCCAGGATTCACGCCAACCACCCTTGATATTGTACAAGGAATCCGAAATATGCCCTTTTATAGCGCTAATCGCTGCTTTCACACCATCTTTCATGTTGTTCCAAATTGTACTCAAGATCAGCTTCATCGAATTCCAGATTGATGAAAACATTTCCCGAATTCCAGCCCACGCCTGTTCCCAGTCTCCGGCAAAAATGCCGACGATAAAATCAATGAGACCAGACAGGAAATCCATGATATTTGCCACCATATCAGACACAAAGCCGATAAAATTCAACACACCCTCAATAAGGCTCTGGATGATTGGCATCAGCACCGGCAGGATATTTTCGATGATCCACTCGATAACCGGCACCAGCACCTCTTCCCAGAGTTTTTTCACATTGTCTATGACCGTCCCCAGCAAACCAAGAAAGCTGTCAAGCATCGGCTGAATGTGCTGCTCCATGACTTCGTGGAATTTGGTTGAAATATTTTCAAGCACCGGTTGTACGTATGTATTCCAGAATTCCAGAAACTTCGCCGAAATCTCGTCCAGTCCGTCCATCAAGCTCTGTATCAGCGGATGGATATGTTCGTCATACAAAGTTACTACCCCATCCGTAAAATGCTGCACCGTGTCTGAAATCGTTCCTGTAACATCCGCCACAACCTCAAGGATGCCCTCAAGGGCTGTCTTGATTCCCTCGCTATTGTCAACAAATGGATCTATGAAAAAATGAAGCATATCATCGCGAAACTGCGCCTCCAGCAAAGTAACGGTGCCAAAAATATCCGTGAAAATCTGAATCAGATTTGCCGTGATCTGCTGCCCGTCCTCATTGCCGAATGCCTGGAACACAAAAGCAAATGCTTCCGCCGCTTCGCCCGCAAGCTGTGCCACGTCAGCGCCGATATCGAACATCCGAATAAGGTACTCGGTGATTCTGCCGCTATTCTGCTGCAAATACAGGTCGATGCCGCCAATGATATTCTGTGCGATCGTAGCCCCAATACTGACCACGGATGCGCCAATCTGACCAACACTGTACGCCAGCGTCATAACAAAGTTGTCTGCCGCCGCCTGCAAATCTGCATTTCCGAAAATATCCGACAGAGAGCCACGGATTGATTCGATACTGCCGCGAATATCTGCGATCTGACTGTCAATATCCAGCGCCGCCCACGTCTCATCCCATCCGCGGATCACTTCTGCCTTGATCTGCTTAAGATAATCGAGGAACGGCTGCAATTTACCGATCAGCGCATCGCTTGTTGGCACTTCCTCATACATCGTAGAGGCATCTGTTCCACCGCCGCCGGAACTGTTTGAGTTAATTACATTCAGTTCATCAAACCCCTGCAACGCTCCCGCCGCTTTCTTTGCCGCTCCCGCAGTGCCATTCAACGACTTCGCATAATCCACCTGCTGTTGCTTCGCCCGTGTCCATGTGCTCTTTCCAGAGAGCGCCGCCACAAGTTCATTCATCTTATTGACCGCCGTCGTGATCCAGTTGCAGAGTGTCACAATCGCCGGAATGACAGCAGATACAATCGGCGCCGCCAGCGTTCCCAGTGATGCTTTGAGTGTAGCTGTGGCAGATTTCAGCTCGGACATCCGTGAATTAAAGTCAGAGGAATACTTCGCCATGTTCTGGATGCCCTCTTTAAAGGCGGCAACCATTGCGTTAAAAGCCTTTGTTATCCAATTAAAAATAAGCAGCGAGAGGGTTATTCCTTCCAGTCTTGATAAAAGTGTGGACATCAGCCCCGCGGATTTCTTTGCTGCTTTTCCAACCTTTTCAATCTGCTTTGAACCGGAGCCGACTTTTTCCTGTTCAGCATTTATCTGTTTTATTTCTTCGCGTACTTCCGACAACCTTCTTGCAGCCTCATCATATTTATCATATCCTGCCGTCAGCCCCGCCTTTTTCATATCAGCAATCTGAGTTTCAAGTTGCTTTTCCTCATTTAACAAGTCAACCAATTTCTGATTTACAACCGTTGCAGACCGGAATATTCCGTTTAATCGGTTCTGTTCTGCAAGCTCTGCCGCTATTTCAGCTTTAACTTTGCTCTGAGCATCTACCAAATCATTAGTTTTTTGGTTTTGCTCGCTCAATTTATGTGCAATCTCTTGGTAGGCTTCCGTGGTTGTCTGATCCACAAATGCTGTTTTTGAAGACTCCATCTTGTCTCTTATTTCTTGAAGTTGATACTGCTTTTCAACAGCTGTTTCAACACGTTTTATGTATGTTTGTAAATTTTCATCTTTAAATCCAAGCTCTCGCATCTGCTGCAATTCTTTTTTTGCAGATAATAATTCATTATGAGCCTCTTCCCATTGATCTAATATCTTTTTATACTCTTCTGTTGGTGCCTTTATCTTCTGTATTTCCTCTAATTTTTTCTCCAGTTCAGATGCTTTTCTGTTGCTTTCCTCGATTTTGGTTGAAAAAGAATTGAATTTGTCCTGCAATTTATCTACCTTTGCAGCAGACTTCTCCAAAGCAATTGTTGTCTGCGTTATTTTGGGCTGTATATCTGCATTGTCAATCTTTGTCCTTATTCTAATTTCTCCATCATATCCGCCAGCCATATGCAACCCTCGCTTTCTAACCTAATCCCAATTCCTTTTCTGCTTTCTTCTTGGCTTTGATCTCCGCCATCATCCGGTCATACTCATCGATGGCACCCTTTTCATCCTCTGTATACTCTTTTTTAACTTCCGGTTGATCCAGTGCATAGATCTGCTGCGCTTCCTGCACAGCTTTCTTTTCTTCTCTCCCCATCTTGGATGTGATCTTCTTACGCCGGATCTCAATGACCTGCATAAAAGCCGACCGTTCGTGCGGCATATTCCAGAGCAGACCGTTGAACATCCACCAGTGCATATCATCCAGGGAGAGGTCTATCCCGTATATCTGCCGGAAATCTGCATAGATGCGCCACTGGTCGACATCATAGTCAATCAGCCGGCGCTTATCCTGCGAAGATCCCGACTTATCATGAAACCAGCCGTTCAAAAACCACTCGACACATTCCTGCAGTTCTTCCCCGTCCGGATGCTCCCGGTCATCGAACAGCAGCCAGATCAGTGCGTCACTCTTTTCGTACTCATTCAGTTCTTTGTCATACTGCACAAGCAATACCTGTATGCCGATCCGAAATGAAGTATTGATCTCGTACCCATGCCATTCATCCGGCAGAGGATCAAGCATGACATTTATCATGCCCTTGCCCCTTTTCTGCCGGAGTTATACCGTTTTCTGGTCATCTCGTAACGCTTGCCGAAGAGTTTATTCATTACCGGGATAACGCCCTCGACAAACTCCACCAGTGCCGTTTCATCCGGCGTAATATCGCCGTAGATGCTCTGAACCGTTCCCTCGCCGAACAGTTTGTCAATTTCCTCGGCGATCTGTTTCAGATACTTCACGCGGATATGGTTGATCTGCAAAACCCTCTCCACATCAATCTCTCCAGAGACCGTTTCGTCCTGCTCATGTTCCTTTTTCCACGCCATCGCTTCTTTCTCACAGTTCGCAGAGATTTCCTGCAAATCATTAATGATCTTGGCAAAACGCTCCGCTGTGTCCGCATCTGCCACATTCACGCTCAATACTGTGATAAGATCTCCGTCTTCATCCTTAATCGCAATCTTTTTCAGACCACTGTTTAATTTCAACTCTTCCATAAAAATTACCATCCTTTCAGAAATGGGGCAGGACTGAAAGGAACCCGCCCCATTATGCTAATTTTTCATTAACACCTTATTTTGCAGCCCAAGAAAACGAGCCGTCTTCGCTGCTGATCGTAATTGTTCCCAGTTCCACATCGCCGTTACCATTGATCTGGATTGTAGATTTCAGCGTGTCGCCGCCCGCACCGCCGGTACTAGACGGGCATACAGTCACGGGAACGCGGATGCAATCACCCACACCGGCTGTCAGATCCGTCTTGTAGAAACGGTAATAATATGTCTCGCAGGCTTTGCCGGTCGGGAACTTCTTGAACATATCGTCGATGGCTTCCTGCATATCATCCGACAGGTACTCACGCTCCGGGGACATGTTAAGGGCGTATCCCTTTACTGTACTGCTTGCAGTCTTCATGTTGACATACTGGGTTGAATCTGTGCTGGGTCCCCAGTCCTCTGTGATCTCTGTGTAACCATCGCCCATCTCTGCCAGCTTTGTTGTACTTCCGGTCAACAGACCAATATCAAGCAGAGATACCATGTTTGTTCTGTCCTGCGCGAAGAACTGTAAATTAAATTTCATCTTCTCCATCCTCCTTATTTCTTGTAAAAATATTTCAGCTGCATATTCACAGCATAAGCTACTGTTTTCTCATTCTGTCCGCCGCCGAACACCGGGGATGTCCTTGCGATCGACTCCAGTGTCAAATGCGGATCTGCAAATTCGATTCCACTCTCTTCCATCCATGCCGCCAAATCATTTAACATCTGCTGTGCATCCAGACTCGCCTTGTTGGTGGTCGGCGCACACTTATAAATCATCTGAAATGGCATCTGTGCTACATAGCTGCCGCTGATATACTTTTTCAGATATACCGCGCCCTGCAGCGGGAACACGCCGATGGATCTGTCCTCATTGATGGAATTCCACTTCACGGTTGAATTGTCCGCCTTAAATCCCCGCGGATAATCCGGATATGCCATCACCAATGCAAGAAGCCCTTTTCCTGCGTTCTCCGCATCCCGGATAGTAAGTTTTTCTGGTTCTGCCATTTATACACCTCCTACTTCAAAGTGCGGCAAGATATCCTCATACTTGTCTATGGTCGTGACCTTATAAACATCATCGAAGTTCTCATGCATCCACTCGTATGCGCTTTCTTCCGGCAGTTCCACGTCGGTGCGATCGCCCTTAACAAAGAAATCCTCCGTAGGATGGAATGTGATATAATTCTGCTTTTCCTCTTCCGGCAGCACATCCCATGCTTTCGGGGGAAGGTACGGCTTTAACGTTTTGCCAAGGTTGGCAAAATCTATGTAGAGTTTGACTGCATCGGCGCTGTCCATGCCGCTCTTGGAGACATTCGCTCCCTTGGTTTCCACAAGGTCTACACCCTCAAGCAATGTCGTATAATACTTCTCTTCCTCGGTTTCCGCATTGAATGAGCGGTTGAAAAGGGTAACCGTCTTGTTATCGAAGAATCCCATCTCATACCCCCGCATACAGCAATCCTGTGCCGGACAAGTATTCGCACACCGTGTCATAACAAAGCCGGTTCTGCGCCGTCTTGTCGTTCAGCACCTTATCAATCATCGTCTCATTGGTCCCGAAGCTGATCGACCGACCGCCGGAGGACATCGACTTCACATTGCCGCCCTTTTCATCACTGGCGTGCGTGGTCTTAAAATCAATCTGATAGAGTAAGTCCACCAGCGCACAGGTGGCTTTCTGAATCTTCTCATCGTATTCCTGCAAAGATTCCTCTGTAATGTTCCCATAGGTCAGCTGATCCAACTTCATAGCTGCACGATCTTCCCACTTAGGGAAAAGGGATTCCTCGATAGAATCCCCATAGTATTTATTCTGGTAGAAGTCATACGTGGTATATCCCATCTTGGAATCCCCCTTTCTTATCCTCTGGTAATGATCTGTGCAATGTTAATTGCCTTTGCCGGGAAATAGTCCGGCTTATCAGAAGAATTGTTCTGTGCAATTTCCCAGTTTGCACCATTCTCCAGCTGCTCATTGGTCGGAGAAATCACACTTGTGTTCTTCCAGGAGACGCCATACGGAGCAAATACTTTCCTCTGTCTGGTATACAGCGTTGTCTCGCCGCCGTTCTTTGCCGGATCACGATCCATCTCAGACGGGACCTTTACACCGCAGTTCGTGTACTCGATTGCCCCGTTGCCAAGAACATAGGTCGTATATTTGGTATATCCGTCCCCCGCGCCCTTGGAGGATTCCGCAACCTCCACAGCCGGCATAGTGTCGTCAATGAGTACGATCCTGCCGTTTAAGGTGGCAAGCCCAAGATCGCGCTCGATGCCATCTGCATCCGTATACTTCATGTAATCCAGCAGCTTAAGATTCTCAAGATGTGTGGCAACTACGGAATGCATGATCGTAAGTGAGAAGTTTGCCTTCCTGTCTCCGAGTGCTTTCTGCATTGCATTGTTAAGCGTGGTCGCATCGAACATGTTGTTCGTCTCCCCCGTCACATCATAGGTGTGAGCATCTACGAACTTCTTGCCCTCTCCGGTGCTCATGGAAAATACGCCTTTAAGAATACTGAGAAGCGTGTCCTGATCTACATCGTCCCAGAACTCTGCAACCTCTCCAGCCGCCGCAGAATAATCATCACCGGAAATGTCAGATATGAAGTCCTTCTCCGTCCAGCCCTGTGCACGACCGACAACAATACGTCCCATCGAATAATTGCCGCGCTCCTCAGCGTCAATATCAGTCTTACCGTCATAGTTCACGGTCTTTCCGGATAAACGCGCCTTAATCAGTGTTGTGATAAAGTTACCGCCCTTCTGATCCGGCAGCATAGATGCATACTCTCCGCGCTCTACAATAGCGCCGCAGTGAAGCAGTTCATTCAAACGAAGATTCGGTGTCTCACGCACCGCCGCGTCGAATACCTCACCGTTAAAATTTACTAAGTCAAATAATGCCATAGATTATTTCTCCTTCTTTCTGTTCAGATATGGCGTAATGTCCATATCCGGATGCTGGTTTTTGAGTTTCATAAGTTCAGCCATCGACAATCTGGTGCCATCCGGCTGATTGATGTTGTTTCCGACAATCTGGCTACGATTCTGCTGTGCCTGGAATGTCTTATCATCGATGAGAATATCCGGCTTGTAATTGCCCTTATCATCCTTGACAATGGCATCGAACAAATCAGAGATACTCTTCCCGCGCGCTTCGTCAGAGTTCAGCCGGTCTACCAGCTGCGTCTTAATGGCATCCGCCGTGATCGCATTCACAAAATGCTTGTCTGCAAAGAACTCTGTCACAAGACCATCAAGTCTTGCTCTCTCATCCTTTTCCGCGCGCTCCTTGCGCTCATTCTCCAGCGTCGCCGTCAGTTCTGCGATCTTCTGATTCAGCGCATCAGCATCCGGCGCAGCATCTCTCATGGACTGCAATTCCTTTTCAAGGCTCTCCTGTTTCTCCGTCAGCTCCTTGTTTTCATCTTCCAACGCCTGCATCTTCGCAAGCTTCTTGTTTACCTCGGATTCACTTACCCAATCCCCCGCTAAAGCCTTTTCGATCTCGTCAGTGATTTCCACTCCGAGAGTTTTCAGTTTGTCGGTAATAATCATTTACAAGTTCCTCTCTTTCTTAAAAGTTGTTAATCCGGTCAGCCCGGCACGAATGCGTTGCTATTTGATCCATAGCTGGCAGTCGGCATTGCAGGAATCGAACCCGCGACAACTCGGATATAAGCCGTGTCTTCTGCCACTGAATTAAATGCCGAAGCAAATAGAAAGCACGCCCAAAACAGGACGTGCCATAGCAACATCCTATAATTTTTGTAGGGTAGCGGGCGGATTCCTACGTTCCGTCCGGTGCTATTCATTTGTTAAACATATTGTAGCATGAGGTTATAAAAGATTTGTGCCATTTTTAAGCACGAAAAAAGCGCCTATGTTTCAAGGCACTTTTCTCTATAACACATATGAAAGGAGGTGCAAATGGATGAGCAACTTCCACCTGGCAATATTATAATAACTCATGCTGGTACATGATTTGTGCCAAAATAAAAGAGGAAGCGCTATGCTCCCTCTTCTCTCTGTTTCCAGAGCGGCTTATATGTTCCATTCCTCACTTTGTCATAATTATGAATATAATAATCATATTCCTTCTCATATTCAGCTTCCGACATATCTGTACGAATAAACGGATATTCGGCTTTTGTCAAAAACTCTTTAAAATTCTTATATCTTCTCTCCATAGGTTTTCATTCCATTCTTGGCATACTCTTTTATAGCCTTGTCTCGCAGTGCAATCTCTACCTTCCAAGGATCAATATATCCATCCCTATCCAGCATATCCATTTCAATTTTTTTTCTAAGTTCTTCGTATTCAAGCGGTAAATATGCGCTATTTTTCATTCCATTGCTTTCTACTAATGTTATTATACCATCATTTCTAACCGCCGCAACAACATTTATCTCTGTTTCATTCACCATCAATCCGACATCCGGAAATGATAACTCTGTGTCAACATTATGATTGTGCAAAAATGCCACATTGCTGTGTTTTTTCAGATATGGATAATCCGGGACAACTGATTCCGGTAATCTGTCGGTAACATATCGTCCAATTTCTCCCGTGTTTAAATCCACAAACACGCTATGTTCAAATCCGTCCGCATCTCCTAATTTTGCCAGTTCTTTTGCAACTGTCGATAGACTATCGTTTATATTTTCATCGTATGATTCTAAATCTATCCTATAGGTTCTATTTTCATCATACTTTACTTTTGCCCCCGTATTCACAGAATGAGCCGCCTTGCCTGTCCTCCGATTCTGATACGCCGTCGCCCTGCCGTTCGCCTTTGCTGACTGCGCCCGCTTAAACCCGGCTACCTTGATTCTATCGGCCTGTGTCTGCAATCCATTGTCCACGCAGAACTGCTTATACTTCTGATTCTGCGTCCGCAGGCGGTATGCCAGACGATCGTATTCTGGCTGTAGCACAGATTTCACATCTGTTTCCGCCACACTGTCAATCTCTGCCTGTTTCATAAGCAACTGCCGCTTCGTCTGCCGGATGGCGCGCTCCATTGTCCTTTGCTGCTGTTGCAGTTCATATACCTTCCGGTTCTCCTCACTGTCAATCTTAAGATTGCCGTTTTCATCCAGATACGGATTTCGCAAAGACTTGTTCCAGGGCTTATGGGAGTGCCGGCAGTTATACCCGTGCAGCCCCAAAGGATTTAAAACGTGTCCCGTCCCGTTCACAATATCATAGCCGGTCATTTCCGCCAGATTCGGCGCATCCGGTTCGCTCCCGGATATTTTATAGCATCTGCCCTGCCAGTTATCATGACCGGCAAGATACGGTTGTCCTTTTCCCTGTGTCCTCGCGCCCAAGTGTGCTGATACGAGCACATATTCTACATTATGCTCCGCTATATAATGATTGGTTACCTGCGCCGCCGTCTGGTTCATAGACGTGACTACGCACATTCTGACCGCCGCTTCCAGTGTCCGGCGCGTTCCGGTTGGGTAATCGATCATGACTCCGGTTTTACCATACCGGTCCAATATATCGCACACCGCGGCACTGTATGACTGCACGCCGGCCGCCACACGCATCTCGGCTTCATTGAGCATATTCATAAGATCTCGCTGTGACTGCATCATGGTGGAACGTGTCAGATTATTCACTTCTCCAAGTGTTTTCTTAAATTCTGCATCTAACAATTCCATGACAACCGGATTTTCAAGTGGGGATACCGCATCTATTCCAAGGCGGGACAGCGTGCTTTTATCATCATCCCAAGATGTCAGCACCGCATCCTGCAATAATCTGCGGATCTCTGCTGTTGATTTCTGCGTAAGGGCAGATAATCGTTTCACAATTTCATTCTGATGCCAGCCCAGCTGCCGCAGCTTATACAGTTCCATATCGGTTGTTCCGGCCATAGCTTCCGCTTTAAGTAACCGCATAGCAATATCCTGCAATATCCAGTCCTCAAGTTCCTGCTCGTATGAAATTAGTACGTCTGATTTTCCATAGAAATAATCCGGTTCCAGCATATTATCCCTTCCCTACTTCTTTCCTTACCAGATCAAGCCACTGGTCTCCATGCTCCTGCTTTGCATGCTCAAACCAATGGTCTGCCGCACCCGCCTTGCTGTAATGCAATGGTCTGCCAGTCGGATATTTTGCTTTACCCTTCTGCGCCCATGAACTACCATTTTCGGCAAGATATAGTTCGCCCATATACTGATAATGTGCATACAGTGTATTGGTCGAAATAAGTCCTGGTTCAATGATCTGCGTCGCTCCCACCATTGCACTCTGTTGACTTTCCGGCATATACGGGATCATATCATTAAGCACCTGCTGATCCAGTGCATCCTGGGCGCGCCTTAGGTTATCATCTATCCGCTTCGTGTCAATGTGAATGCTTACGCCGCCGACAATCTTGTTGTACTTCATTCAACCGCCCTCTATTCTTCTTTGAATAATCCGCCTTTCTGGTCGCTGGCATTTTCCTCATCGCGCTCCGCAAACATCTCGTCGATCTCCTTGTCATTGAATCCCTCATACTCCTTAAGATATTTGCGCTTGCTGTATACACCATTCATCATCAGCTGATATGCTCTCGTCCGGTCCTGCTCAAAGGATGCCAACAGGTCCTTAAAATAGAACACATCCTCGTCCGCCACGTCCTCATCCAGAGCGTTGACATACCCGCTCGGCAGATCGAAAAATACATCACAATATTTATCCAGCGCATATACAAGATCCTTAAGCGCAGTCTTAAGGGCATTCCGTATATCCGTGATCGTCTCCACTGTCTCGCTGTCATCGCTCTCAATCTCTGTTGCCGTGGCAATACCGGTCTTCCGGTCAAGTACAAACTGACCCTGGGAAAATCCTGCCTTGGTAGAGATCATAGAGAGAATGGAGTTGATATCTGCCACTCTCTCATCTGTCAGTATGGTCGGCACATGTTCATCCACAGCACTGGACGCATTTACTCCATATTTCAATCCCTTTACAAATCGCGGAAGCTCCACTCTTTCTCTGGCGCCGGTATTTTTGTCACGCTTCATCAGCGCATTCTCATCAATAAAGGTAATGTGCTGTGAATCATCAATCTCATCATCTTTTCGGCTCCACGCCACATCCAGATTGCGCAACTCCTCAATGCAGTTTGAAAATATAGCCACACCCTCCGGTGATGTATAGTCAATGGTATTGTTGTATGGCATCTTGAAATAGCCAAATAACGGCTTCTCCACATTGGAAATACTGATAGCTTCCGGTATATTCTTCCACTCCGGCACATCCGCCAGTGCAATACTGCGCCCCAGGCTGTCGCTACCCTTTGATCTGAAAGCCTTATTCTCAATGGTGTATGTTCTTCCAATTCCTTCTCCATTGTCAGAGAAGGAAGATGTAAAGTGCTGATACTCTAAACGAGTATAGTAATCATCTCCCTTGATCTGCCGGTCAATAAAGATAACTCCAAGGATATCCCCGTTACTGTTCTTTTCCGTTACTGCAAAACTGCCCGGCATCACATAATCGATTGCTCCCGCCGGATTGTATGTACCGTTCGGCTTCAGAATAATACCACCCGCACCGCAGGCATCCTCTACCTTATCCCTGATAGATTTCTGGATCATTGCTTTAATACACTGATTGATATAATCTGCCCTGTCACTGCCGCTGATTGTCACATTAAGATCCAAACAGGTCTTTTTGCTGGTGTAATAGCAGAGAAACTTTGCGAAATTGATTGTGCGCACATTCTCACTCGTCCAGTATGGTCTACCCTTGATGATATTCCGCCACTCAATCTGTGCCCTCTCCATCAGATCGGAAGAGATAATATCAACACCAAATTCTTTTTCTGCGCTTGTTTTGAATAAATTCATAAAGAACTCCTTTACTCTTGTGAACATGTTCATACGTCACCACCTACAATCTCATTGTAAAAGCATTGTCTTTTAATAAGATGCCATGATCCGTTTCCGTAAATACCGGATCCGTACCGTCGTATACTTTCAGATCAACATCTTTCCGGAGAATATTATCCTTCCCGGAGTCTGAAATGCACGCAATCACTTCTCTTGTATCTGTATCCACTACGACATAATGCCTATTCTTCGTATTCCTCTTCATCCTCACCCTCCTCATCTATCTCATCATCATAAAGTCCATTGTTGCGGCGGCTCTCCATAATCACACGGTTCAACCCGTAGATCAGTGCCATCACGCAGTCCTCGTCCAGTTTAGGATAAGCATCTGAAAAACTGCCATCTGCCAACTGCTCATGCTCTAAAGTTGTAAGCTCATGTGCAAGCTGCGGGCATCGTTCCGGATCTACCACAATTTTTGTGGTCTGCTGCAGCCACTCCCAGCAATAGTCTCTGCCCTTGCCGGAACCCCAACGCTTTTTTGCTCCAATCGCATTAAATCCCCAGTCCTGCAACTCTGCGATCGCGTCCGGCCGCGCCGAATCACAAATAATTTCCTCTGTGATATACTTCTTGATTTTCCGGGCAAACGTACTGTTCTTGCACCGTTTGGCAAATACCTCCGCCACGCAATACAATGTATCTGTATCCTCGTCATACCATGCCTTTTCAAACGTCTGCGGATGTTCAAATCCGAAATCCAGACCATGATGAAAGAATGGCATGTTCTCGATCTCCGCATCTGTGATGGTCCGTTCTTCGACATTATCAAAGATACCGCCGCCTGTACCGGTCACCTCGCCCATATAGTTGTTCCGGTAATATAGTGGCTTATGCACCTTAAACCACTCTGCACGCTCAAAGAATCGTTTACCAAGCCACTTCTCAGGCACATTGTAATAATAGCTATGACAAATCCTCGTCTGCGGCTTATTCTTGCACTCTTCTACATACTGATTCATAAAGTTATTCTTACTCTTCGGCGGGTTGAATATCTTGATATCAAGTGCCGGCGTGTCAGATCGCAGGAAAGTATCCTCGATGTTATCCATCTGTTCCACACCCGCCATCTCGTCACACTCTTCATGAATCAGCAGCTTAACGTATCCGAATGGAACATTGAATGATTTCAAACTGATCGGCTTATCCGCTCCCACAAACATTACCGTCTGCCCGGTCGGCTTATATACTGCACACAGCGGGGATTGCTTAAAGTCCCAGTTATCCAGATCATTATACCGGATCACTGTTTTCATAAACTGGTTATATACCGACCCGCGCAGATCAACCTTATACCTTCTTGTGTACACCACATGCGCCTGCGGATCCTGCCGGATAACCTCATATGCCACATCACTCCAAAAGTTAGATTTGATAGAACCACGACCACCCTTAGATACAATCTCATGTACGTCTATCTCCCCGGCAAATGCTTCATGCACCGTCCGGTATATCTCTACAAAATCAGAAGTGATATCCGTGATCGGCACTGTCCACAATGGAGAATTTTCTCGCTTCTCCTTTTCCTCACGCTCAATTCTCTGCTTCTCCGCTATGGTCAAGGCTTTTTCCAATCCATCCATAGCCTTAAGCTGATTATTAAAATCTGGGGAATAACCTCTTCCGTCCGTCAATTTTCCCTTTGCAATCATGCTTCTGCGCTCCTGTATTTCTGCAAGACTCATAATGTCGCGGTGCTGTTCTTTCTCGATACGCTCCATCTGCTCGGCGATACGCTCTGAGACGTTAGCATTTGTTAGCAATCTATGTCCTTGCACCCTCGCTCCGCTTTCTGCATACCCAGCATTTTTTGCAGCCAGTGTAGCATTACCACCATTTCCAATAAATTCAGCTTGGAATGCTTCCTGCTTTGGTGTTAGCCTCTTCCCGCTCTTCTTATCTCTCGTTCGCTTTGGACGTTCGCTTTCGTTCGCTTTGCAATCCGAACGTTCGTTATCCCAGTCATATGTATTTTTCCACCTACGAATTGTCCCCTCTGGCTTTCCTAGCTGGTCAGCAATATCTACCAGCTTCATGCCATCCTTATACAATTCATATGCTTTATCAGCTAATGGATTTTTTCTTGCTGCCAACTAATCACTTCCTTTCAGGGCAATAAAAAAGGACATACCGTTATGGTACATCCTCATTGTCGCAAGTGTTCGGAGTCGAACCGAACTCTCCTCTATCAAGGCGTAATCACCAGAGTATACTACGCTTGCTAACAAGAAACACCCCGATCACTCGGAAACCATGCGTTGGTTGACGCCGCTTTTATTTAAGCTACTGTTTCTTGTTTATATGATTGTACCATATACGTTCTACCTTCTCAACCATCTTCTTTTCTTTGGGTAATAATCCGGTTGCTCCTTTGGAATTATCATCTTCGTTATGATTATATCCATGATGCACATGTGGTTTTATTCCTTTATGTGGATGATTGAGGTCTATCTGTTTCTTTCTTCTGTTCTGCTCATCATAGTATGTAATTTTTAGCAAATCATTTCCACCCACAGTCACATACACTCTGCCATCCGTCATCGTTTCAAAAAGCGATTCTGAGTTTCTGGAATTTGCCTTTACAAACTTAATATTCTCGTACTCTAATATGGTATGATACTGACTTCCATACTTATTTCCTTTCTCACTTATCCCACTACTCGTGCCTCTGCCACCCATTTCATTCCTTCCTGTCCCACTTATCCCCAAAGGCATTTATTTTTAGGATATTGCCCTTGCACTCATCCGGTACTCTGCCATAAAAGATGATTTGCGTTGGCTGCAGCCGATCCATCATCTCAAAATAGCCATCCAGAAAACACTGTTTCTTTTCCTTGCTGTTCTGCGTTCCAACGGAAGAGACTGCAACAACACTTTGTGTAGGTTCTCCATCGAAGCACCATTCAAAAGATTCCCGGTCGCTCCAACAAATCGTAGGAATGACGTTGATACCGTACATCTGCCAGTACGCACCGAGCCAGTGCTTACGGTAATGATTATATATCTGCAACGGCTTCGGGAAATCCGTATACAGGCTAAAATCCGGTGTCAGCACGTACTTGAACCGCTGCAACATCGGAATATATCTATCCGGGTCTGTCCATACTCTGGTAAACTGGTAGTCATCCAGGAAGAAGTGCACTGCCTTGCTCTCCGGGTTCTTCGCGCTCTTGGCATAATTGAATCCGATAAACTCCGCATTATCAAACTGTGTAGGCTCTACCTCCGGTATGTCATACCGACCAACACCCTCAAATAACATCCGCTGTGCATTTTCGTAATTCCTCTGTGCTTTATACATGGCATAATCCTTTCTTCATATCATAATTATAAGGCAAGGCTACAGTGAATTTGTGCCATTTTAGGCATGAAAAAAGAGAGGTTGTTATCCCTCTCTTCCCCATACGATCATATACTGTCCGTTCTTTTCCTCCACCAGCCGCGCCATCCTCTGCCGCATTAACCTCTGCACTGTCCTGCGCCGCCTGTAAAAACTCCGTCTGCTGATCGGGAGAATGCCGTGGTGGGCTTCCAGCATATCGTAGCTGGTGCCGCGCACGATGGATTCTGTCAGCTCCGCAGCAATGAAACTGTCCACGCTCTGGCAGATCTCATATATCTCTTTTTCCTCCAAGTACATTCCCCCTTTCAAATTTTGCGCAAAAAAATACCAACCATCGAATATTGACGGTTGGTAAGTTAATTAAAACGGAAGCCACTCTCTTACTTCTTTCAATCCCTTATATGTTTTCATTAATGCCGAATTGTTATGAAGATATTCCATACCCTTGATTGTTACTGTTGCATTTTTTATAGAAGCTGTTAAAACCCTATTTTGTGCATCATGTGTTATTTTAACATTTTTCAGTAGTCCTTCATCATTCATCGCTTCTATTATATCATAGTAGCATTGCTGAGTTATTCCATAATCTTCCGGTTTTGGGACTGTTTTTTCTGAAACTTCTTTCAAGATACTAACAACAATCTTTAGCTGATTTACTGCCATAACAATACCTCCAATATGCATTTTTTTGAATTGTACCACTTCAACCGCCAATATTCAATTATCAATGTACTACAAATTTATTTTTATTCTTCCCCCGCCGCATCCTTACAGGGGAAGGTATGATTGCTTGGTTTTGTTATCTGGTTCTAAAATAAACTCATCTGATTCTCATCGTACTGATAGTTGCGTCCGGTCGTGATGCTCCCCGTCTGACGCAATCTCTCCACCCGTGGCTTCTGTTTCAGACTCGCCATATAATTCACATCGACTTCCGGCGGAACCGCAAGATAATATTCATCCGGCAACGGTAACCGATTCTCTGTGCAGATTTCACGGATCTTTGACTGATAATAAATGATATGGTTCCGTGTCAGATTCATGTTGCACCCATCCGGCCAGAACGGATCACTGCACCCGTTCTGATTGATATCTTTCCAGTGCTCTATCTCCTGCCGGATGTTCCTGCGGCACTCTCTCACCTTATCCTCTGCTGATTTTTCTATCATGGCAACACCTCCGGAAAGTCCTCAAATCCCATCTGTTCATCTCTTTCAAAGACAAGCATTTCTCCCTTGGCTCTCTGATAAAAATTGCGATCAATTTCAAATCCGAAAGCATTTCTCCCTATCTCAGCTGCCGCGCGCAATGTACTACCGCTTCCGCAACACGGATCAATAACCACGTCGCCCGGGTCCGTAAAAATCTCAATCAGTTTTTTCAGTACCACAACCGGTTTCTGCGCTGGATGTATCTTCGGAATGTCCTTTCCGTCCTTTTCCCAGGTAAACCAGTTGAAGATCATATGCCCCGTACCTCTGATGGTTTTCCCCGCTTCATCAAATTTTGCCCCATTTCTGAACTTTGGCAACTTGTCCCGATACAGTACCAGAGCATACTCTGTAGCTCCTACAACACGCATATTTGCTTTAAGCACCTGTGGGCTGTAATTTTTTACAAACACAAGCGGTATGTAATGCTCAAATCCATGCTTCTTTGCCGCCGCAATCAATGTCTGCATCTGCTCAAAGGCGCAGAACACGATCATGCACGGCGCGTCAGAACTTCACCCTCTAGTTCCGGCTTTCTTCGGTTCTTTCTTAAGCATCTTGCTGCAGAAATGGAAATATTCATACAGGTTGAAGTTAAAATCTGAATTGAACGCCGCTTTACCCGCAAGCTTACTCTCTCCGTTTTTATTGTCTCCACCGTTGTACCACATCGGATTACTGCCGTAGAAATTCTTCCCTACGTTGTAAGGTACATCGGCAATAATAAGCTGCGCCGGCGGTATCGCATATTTTTTATAATTCTGCATAGAATCTCTGTAAATTTCACATTTTGTTTTCATTTTCTTCAAAAGGAACCCGGCGCGCCTTTTATCCGGATAGGTTCCGGCTCCTTTCATATCAATTTTTCTAATTCCGGAATAATCTCTTCCGGCTTAACGCACTCCGGTAGCCGTTTAATTTACTTGCTCTGCTCTTTCCCATGTGCACCTCCCTCTATGGCATCTAAGCATCCGTTCCACCCTGCATCGAACCTTCCATTGTCACAATGATCTGGATGATCTGATCTCTCTGGCAGTTCCCGGAGTGGGCACCAATCCGGCTTTTCTCCGTCTGGTATAAGTTTCCCTGTCGCACAGCACAGATATTCGTCATCATTCTCTGTCTCATAGCACAATGTGCATTTCTGGCATACCTGTTCCAGCATATCCATAATCAAAATCGCTTTAGCCATCTACTCCACCACCTTTCAGTGTTGTCCCATACTTCCAAAATCGACAGGCATGTCACCTGTTTTATCAATAACAAATTCTTTTATTTTACATACCCCAAGTTCACCTTTGAAGTTACATTCTTCACATCTGAACATTGGTTCATTTCTTTTATCAGTTTCTTCGCAATTCATACACCAGTTCTTTGTAAATGTGTCTAAACCACCTACTGCTTTTGTAATATCGTCTGAATTACCACTTGTAAAACTAATCATTCACTCCACCGCCTTTCACAATCTCGATTGCCTTGTCAATTCTGATCACTGTTCTTTCCCCCATCAGACTCCCATCCTCTCTGTAGAGCGGATTCTTTTCTTTCTCTAACTGCTCCACAACCGAATCCACATCGTAGGCGGTCGGTTGTGCGTCAATCAGCTCGCACCATGCATTAGCCTTATTTGCAGGATAATGCATGGAAATAACCATTCCTACAACCTGTTGTTTAAACTTATCTGCATCAATCAGTCTCATCGTTTACCCTCCTGTTCCATGCTTTAATTGCTTCTTTCTTTTTCATTCCTCTACATGGATATATTGCTCCCGGACAATTGTTACAAGTAACACAGTAATTTCCAAGGAAAAGGTTAATTTTCGCTTTCCCGCCACAGAACGGGCATGGCTTTAATTCTTTACTCATTCTTCGTCACTCCAATCTAATTTCTGACCACAATTCCCACAGAAGCCTGTTTTTCTGTCCAGAAATTCAACACCACATTTGCATTTTCCAATACCACAAACCAATTTTTTACGTGATGTCTTATATGGAATCTGCTTCTCTCTTGCTTCTAACAGGCTTTTGAGCGTAAATCCACACTTTACACATTCGTCCTCGAATTTCATGTATTCTTCCATGTTCTCAGGTGTAATTTTGCGATCAATCATAGATTTGTAGACTGCTACCGATTTCTGGCATTCTTCCGGTGTGCCGATCGCATGGTAAGCATCCCAAGCTGCCGCATCCTCGTAGGTAAGGATTTTGGCGTTTATTGGATGCGCGTTATCCGGTTCTTTCAGATATCGTTCCAGTTCATCCGTTACGTCCTCAAGGGATAGTTCTCCGCCGAACATATCCGTAAGGCGTTTTTCTAATGCTCGATACGGCTCAACCTCCGCTTCCAACTCCTCGATATATTCATCTTTATGGTCGCAGTTCTGGCAAATCTGTGTAGAAGTATTTGCAAACTCATTTTTGACATTGGGATTAACAACTGACGTATGCCAACGCTGGATCTCCTCCAATGCATTGACCGCCATTTCCAAATCTTCCATTCCGCATTCCCCGGCTACATGCTCCGCCGTATGCATCCGGTACTTGATTTTTTTGATAGCTTCATTCTCTGTCATGTCTATCCCTCCTAATCTGCCATTACCGGCAAAGCAAAGGCCCACAGGCACCACGCCGATCCCGTCATCTTGATTCCGGCGATAACCGCAATGCTAACAGTGATCCACTTCACAGCTTTTTCAAAACTCAATTTTCTGTTCTTGCGCTTTTCCCGGCATATATCGTTGCTCGGGCACTCCATGCAGCAATATGTTTTTCCGAGCTTGCATTCTTTTTCGCAACCCATTATTTTTCCTCACTTTCCCTATACGGCTCCGGCAGTGGCATCCAAGCGTTCACAAACAGACCATATGCCGCATATCTTTTCTCATCGTCTCCTGGATAAAATGCACCGTTTCCATCCTCATCAACTTCATATCTGCCAATGTCCGGCAGCGTAAAATTATCGAACGAAACCAAGATATATTTATCATCTTCCGGCAACCTCTCCGTTACCGGAATCCACCGCCCAAACTCCGGACGCTTTGCCATGTTCTTCATGCATTCAATCATTTTCCCTGCTCCTTTCCGCACCGCAACTGATACGGCACTTCTCGAAACCTTTTAATCGCATCCTCGCTCACATGCTTGCTCGGGTGTGTCATCCGCTCGCTGATCTCTGCTGCGCGCTTGCGGCGCTCCTTGCTGTCTCTATGCATTTATCTCGCCCCCTGTATTCCTCGATCGTAACGGGCACCACCGTGGCGACGTCTTAACCACCGGCAGCACCTCCCGCTCCGCTGTTTTGCAAAAACTCATTGGATCGAACCGCTCTCTCTGGATTTTTCCGCAATGTTCACACTCCGCGCAGATATGTACCGGCTCATAGCCGTCATTTTCCGTCACGTATCGGAGACCATTTTTATTCACGTAGTACGCCAGTCCACTGTATTCACATGCTCCGTTCATTGCCGGATATATGATCTCGTTGTAAATCTGGATGATCGTCTTTCCCGCATCAAGTGCCTCCACGATGTCATCCCTATATTGGTCATACATGCTCGTTCTTTTTCTTCTCTCCATTGCCCTGTCCTCTCATAACTTTTTCAATCATCTCTTCCTGGTTCCGCTCTGCGATATGGTCCCGAACCGATTCCTCCGGAAAAGCAATCTGATATGTCCGCTCCTTGATCCGGTTGGTGATCCGGTCATCGTACCGCAGGCTGTCCAATGATTCGTTGCTCGTAAAGATAGTCACTTTCTTGTTGATGTACCGCTCGTTGATGATCTGGTACATCTTGTCGTTGATCCACGCCGCCGGGGATTCCACGCCGAAATCATCGATAATCAGCACATCCACCGTGTTAAGTGCATCCAGTAACCGACTCTCACTGTATTCGGCATCCCGCCGCCATGTATTCTTGATCTCCTGCAGGATGGTCAGCGATACTGCAAACTTAACCGCATAGCTTTTCATAAGCTCATTCGCAATACCTGCTGCGATCCGTGTTTTTCCGCTACCCTTTGTGCGGGACCAGATAAACAGCCCCATGCCCTGATCCCTCTGGCTCCCGAAATCATCCAGGTAAACCTTTATGATCCGGCAGGCATCTGCCACCGTCTTTTTGCTGTCCGGCTGTCGGTACACATCCGTGCGGAAGGTTTTCAAATCCATCCCCCGGAACGCTTCTGGAATATCCGCAAACCGTAACCGCCTTGACATCGCCGCCCGCTCCCGGCACTTACATTCCACCGCCGTTGTGATACCGTCCTTTTCGGTCAAGATCCACTCGGTGCCATTGCACAACGGACACACATCAGAATCCTTCAAATTCTCCGGTGTCTCCAAGTTCTCCGAGCCGCTCATTGATCGATTTTTCATGCGCTGTAGTATTTTCTCCAGCGTTTGTTCCATCTGCTCCATTGCCCGCTCCTTTTAGATACTGCATAAATACATTCTCACGAAGCCAGTTTTCCGCTTTCTTGATATACCGCTCCGCCGTTCTGTCCCGCCGACAAGCATCCGCATAATTCTGCGCCGCCCGTATCAGATCATTCTCCGGTACGCCAGCCATCACCGCATTGCAGTATTCCGATTCTGCCAGATAGCCAGTACACTTTTTCGGGTAGGCTGCAGCAAATTCCGCGAACCGCTCCACGGGGGATATAGGGGGTGTTTTGGTTTCGTTTAGTTTATGTTTAGTAATAGGTACACTTTGTGGTTCACACTGTGGTACGCTCTGTGGTTCGGTTTGTGGTACACTTTGTGGTTCACACTGTGGTACATTTTTAACCTCGTTTTGTACCACAAGACTATTCAGATGATAAACCGCAGCTTGGTTTCCCCCTCGGGAACGCCATGTAATATACCCATCCTGTTCCAAGCGGTTTCTCGCTCTTTTGATCGCCTGTGCATTCAGCCCCGATTTCAGCACCAGGACTGATACGGCTACCGTAAACTCTTGTTGCCAACCCGTTTTATTCGCTATGGACATAAGCGCATGCCATAAGGCGATGGCGGGTGAGGGCAGCGGGTTTAGTTCGAGCCGATCGTAGAATGCTTTTATTTCGGCTATGTAATTCAAGCGATCACCCCTCTTCTAACTCTGTTATTGTGACCTCTGTCCTCGGCTCCCACTTATCAACATCTACATAACTTCCATCCGTAGAAACGATAATTTTGCAATTATCATCCAACAGCACTCCGTAATGCACCAGAATGTCATGTAAGGCTTCATGAAGATTCGTAAGATCAACCCTGCGGTTGTTCGGCATGTAATACACCGCTTTCACGTTCACCTTACAATCAATGGTTTCTATATCCGGCATGAATTTTTCACACTGCTTTTCATATTTTTTATATGCCGATGACGGAACGATTCTCGGACGCCCTGTTTTATCCTTAACAATCTGCTGACTGTTCTTTTTCGTGACCGGTTTTAATTTAATCGTGAACTTATACTCCATCCGCACCACCCATCCGCATCTGTGCATTACAATCATTGATCTGATCCACCAGGTACGCCGGAAGCGTATAGCAGTCAACAAATTCATGTGCATCCGCGAGATCCTTTCTCTTCAACGCCTTGTAACTCTTCATCCTGCCCTCATCATCGTAGATTCCAAATTCCCGGCGGAGCTGGTTGTAAATATCCCGATACACTCTCTGCCGGATCGTACTGTCCAAATATGCTTCCGTTTTCTTGCCGCCAAGAAGTTCCGCACCTCTGCGTCTGATATGTGCCGACAATTCATCCGATTCTGCGCCGAAGAGCGGCATATCGTTCTCGATGTGGTCAATCCGGTGTTCTACCTTTGTCACACGTTTATCCACAATCAGTGCAGCTTTCAGCTCTGGCGACATCCCATCAAGCAGATTACTGTGGTCAAAATAAGAATCAACCAGGCGATCATATACTTCCCATGCGGTATCCGTATTTAAAGATTTTGCATGGAGAAAAGCACCTTTTTTTGTCCAAAGGTATAACTGGTTAATCCTGCTTGACGACAAATCATTTTGATGTTCCGTTTTGAACGCTTTCAATTCTTCGCCTGTCAAACAAATGAAATGCTTTCCCTCAACATACCTGTCTTTGTTTCGATTAAAATTATTTGTAATTACCTGCGCATCCGTTCCATACGCTTCTGCAATCTGCTGCGTTGTCAGCACCCTCATGTCTCTATATTCTGTAACCTTTAATTCTTCCAATTACTTCCCCTTTCCCCTCCGGGACGACCCCGGAGGTATCCATGGCTTTCAATAATTCGTGATATAAAACCGCATGAACGGGTTTCTTAAGGTGTTTCAACCTATAAGCAACTGCGCCCGTATCTCTTTCGGAACAGTTCTCTTGCATTCTCCTCCGACTCGCCACCGGCAACGCAATGTTTCTCCCATGCCAACTGACCAATGATATGCATTAACGTGCTCATTTCTTTATTCATGTGCACGCTCATTTTCCCCTCATGGTGTTCATACGACAACGGTACCCACAGTCCGTCTTCATCTGACAGCCGGCGGTTTGCCGTTCCCTCGAAAATATGATGACGGTGTACGTTCGGTGTCCCATCAATCATGTCGTACTCGGCATATCTCATATCTACAACAATAGAATCTTTCATCTATACCTCCCCGAGCAATTCACTTGACCAGATAGGCTTGTCCAGCACTTTGGTATACTTGCAGTAATCACACTGCCCGCAGCGGATCGGCTTCAAGGATCTTTTCTTTAAAGCAAGGATATTCGGCACATTGTGCTCAACCTCTGTAAGGGCTTCGTCCAGAAGCTGCTGCTCAACAGCGATCACCTGTATGTCGGGTTCTTTTTCTTTCGACACTGCCGCAATAAAGAATGGAAGCTTTTTGCCGGTATTGATCTCCACTACTTTCTGATATACCGCGCCCTGAATGTAATACCCCCATTCAGCAAGGAAATTCAGATGTCCAATATCTGGGTGGGAAAATGTTTTTGTGATGCTCTGGCAAGTCTTCAGATCAACGATGCATCTCCCCGGATGGTAGCTGTCAATCTTGATCTTCCACTTTGCCCCGAACATCTCCGCAGTCATAATGACCTGCTTCTCTCCGCTCATGAACTGCATAAAAAGTTCATCCCGCTCACACCGCTGGATCATATAATTTGCTTTGATGTACTTTGCCATCAGTTCACCATTTTTTTTGAACATGCACGGATGCTTCGCCTTGAACAAATCAAGTGTGCCTTCAAAATGCGCATCTACATACGACCCAACCATCAAGGCATCGGAATCTTCCATATTTTCTTTCCATGTGCCATCTATCTTCGCAAGAGCACACTCTTCGCAACCTGCGCTCCCATATGTACCCATAAAATCCTTGTACTGACTGACAGAGAGAAATTCTCTGTTGGCTTCCAGACTGTAATAATTCTCATTATTCAACAGCATTGTCAAATACCTCCGATGCTTCTTTCTCAGCCTGTGCCTGTTTGGAATCTGCAAACGGATCCGGCACTGGCGTTGCAGGTACCTTCGCAATGTCTTCCGCCTCTCCCTCGACGGAGCATCCCATAAGTGAATTGGAAATATGCACCCTTGCGAAAAAAGCTGATGCTCGATAGGCAAGCATTAACTCCGGCATAGTCTGCCATTTTGATGTTTCATTTCCATACTTGTCTTTCTTCGAATACCACCCTTCATCCTTCGCCATTTTAATGGTAACTTCGACTCCGTGAACCTCTTCGCCATCCTCTTTTCTAATGGCACTGATATAGCACCCCCAGCTATCTGTATTTTTTTGCCCTGTATAAACAGGCTTCACACTTTTAAATAATGGCGATGCCTTTATCATTGACATACAAGCCTGCCCGCTCCACTGTGGTTTTCCTTTGACAACATACAGATTCTGCATTACAAACATTGGGGAAACGTTCATTCTGTTTGCCATATCGCATGCAATCGCACAGTCCATAGGTTTTCCCTGATATGCCTGTGGCACCAGGGAAGATGATGCAAACATCTTCCCAATATTAAATAAATTCTGAAAAGCCTCCGGGTCAGAAAATACATTTGTTGATAACTGACCGGTCTGCTCTACTGTCATGATCTCTGTGTTTTCCATGTCATACCTCCTACAATGTAACCACTGTCAAATCTTCATCATCCGTTGTCCTGGTGGCAATAAACTGCAAGCCTTTTTCCTTACACTTGGCATAAAGCTTCTCACGCAGATCGGTTGCCAGTTTCTCCACTCCATCAATCAATATGATGTTCAGACCATTCTGATTCTGAAGCGCAACATCAATGCAAAGATCCAGCTTCTCGCCCTCGGACAGATTGCTTACCGGTAAGCCGTTAATTAACGGAATGCCATCCTCCACCGTCAAGCCCTCAATCGGGATTGTGCAGTTTGCAAGGATCTCTCCCGGCAGTGTTCTTGCTTTTTCGATCTTGTCCGTAAGCTGCTGTGACTGCTCCTGCATATCCGCGATCTCGCTCTGCAACCGGAGCATCCGTTTATATTCGTTGATATGAGACTGCATTTTCTCAATCTCCTGCGCCTGTTCCTGTAACGGTGTCACATCCTGCGGCTGCTTGTCCGCATATTCTGCATACTCGGCAACCTCCGCGTCAAACCGTGCCACGTTCGCCTTATATGTCTGCTCAATCACTTCCAGCTTGTCTTTCTTTTTAGATGCGAGCTGTTCTTTCTCCGTCTCATATGACCGGATCTGTTCATTCAACGAAGCGATGGACTTGTCAATCTGGTTTGCCCGGTTGGCAATTTCGCGGTCCAACGCAGTGATCTCGATTTCACGATCAGCTTCAAATTTTCTGATCTTACTGTCGCGGCTGTCCATTAACAGCTTGGCTCTCTCAATGGTCTGGTTTTCTTTCTGCATACGCTCGATCTGACGGTAAATATCACCGGCACTTGCGTTCTCCCATTTCTCAACGTCATATCCTGCAGGAATTCCATTCGCGATTTCTTCCACGAATGCTTTCTTATTTCTAATATCCCGGTCGATGTTCCGGCGGTTCTGATAATAATCACCATTCTCCGCCTGGATATCATTCAGTACGGAAAGAATGCTCTGATCGTAGCTGACCCACGCCGGGATTTCGCCGAACCACTCTTTAATCTTGTTCATATCCCACGGATAATCGATCATATCAAGGATAATCGCGTTCTGCTGCTTCTTATCCATCTTCATGAACTCGATTGGATTCAGCTGCAGCGGCATGAATAACTCCCGCAGAAATGCTTCCGGGCTGCCAACCTCTAAGCCATTTCGTTTCACAGACTTGTAGTCTGCCTTGTTCGTTCTGGATTTGCGATCGATAGAAAGGCCTGTGTCAGTCTCTACAATGATCTCGCCCTCTGTCTCACCCTTGTGCACGATGTACTCGCGATCACTTTTGTTTGTAAGTGCATACTTGATCGCATCAAGCACAGAACTCTTACCTGTACCATTTTTGCCGGAAAGCTCCAAAGATCTTCCGTCTGCCTCATACTCTTTGATTCCAAAAAGATTCTTAATCTTGATTTTTGTTATATTCACTTTAAAATGTCCTCCATTTCCATCTGTTTAAAATCCGTCGACCGGATCATCCGGTCTAATTCTTCTCTGCGCTCCTGCCGCTCTGTCTCCCCGGTAACGCAGTCATCACACATACCGTTTCTACCCTCTCCCGGGTCCATTGGATGACCGCAGCGCTTACATTCTCTGAAAATCATAAAATCACACTTTCAAAAACTACTCTTTCGTGTTACAATAAACGCAGAAATACTTATGTATTCCTACGGTAAATAGCACCTGTGCTCGCCAAAGTCACTAGGGTGCTATTTTTTTGTCCTCAATCTCGATCCACACAACATCTGGCTTGTCCATCTGGATCACAACCTCGGTGTGCCGCAGCTCTGCCAGCATGTAGATCGCATAGCCCGCGCCGCCCAGAAAGCCACCGATGATACACAGCGCTCCCGCAAGGTAGCCGTACACATCCTGCGAGTCCAGACAGCATCCCGCGAGCAGTGCTGTGACCACGCCGACCGCCGTAACGATCTTACCTATCCTTTTCAACGTTCTCACTCCTTTCTTATGGCTTGTCCGCCGCTACCGCCTAAGCGGTTTCATCCTTCGTTATCCCGCGCATCTCTTCATCACGCTTCCGCTGATAATGAATCTTAACCAATGCCTTGGTAAGCCGTTCCGATGCTCCCTCGGTTATCGTTACGCTGCAGGTAATCTCCTTTTTCTTTCTCTTTGCCATACATTTCCACCTCCGTTAAATCATATGACAGCCTGCTTGTATCCTTTTCCTGCTTTGTGCATCATCTCCTCCTCTGTTAAACTATTCTTGTATGTTATTCTTCACTTGTGGTACAATCTCCTTACAGGACGTTGCCGCGTCCGAGTATTATGAAAGGAGATATCAACATGAACCTTACCGATAGGGACAAGATCACGCTGGCAAAATCATTCACTGAGTTAGCCATTGAGAACAACTTAATTACTCCTTGTGCAGACCCTGTAAAGACTGCAAATGAAGTAACTGCTTTCTTCAATACAATCATTGATACTATTGAAGGAAATACTGACAATCAGTAACTAAAGCACATTGGCTCTTGCGGAAATCAGCTCTGCGAGAGCCTTTGTTTTTTCTGAAATTTCTCCCTCGCATTCTTTTCCAGACGCGATTACATCACTAATATGCTCCGCCAGTGCTTCAATAAGTGCATCTACTTTTTCCATTCTTCTCACTCCCTTCTTATTTGCTGTCCAGATTATTGGACAGATGATGTGGTATCTTCTACGCTTTGCATTTTGAATACTTGTTCTTATGCACTCTCTTGGGCTTATAAGATTTTAAGTGCTTTCTCTTACTCTTCGTCTTTCCTGTAAAATGTGAAGAATTTGGTGCTATTCCATAGCCCATTCACTATCTCCTTTCTCTCCTCTCTTTAAAATGGCACAAAATATTTTTAACTTCGTGCTAAAATATGCTTGCTTCAAAATAAAGGCTTTCTAAGAAAAATCCTGCCTTGGAGAGGAGGTGGCAATTATGAGCGAACTTTCCATGAAAGTCTTGTCCGTTATCCGTTCTAATGGAAATAAACGAATACGTGAAAATATCTTATTAGGTCGTTTTTCCCAAAAAGAAATTGACATTGCACTGTCTGAGTTAGAAAAAAACGGACTTGTGAATGTAGAGTGTCAATATGTCAGTAAAATTATTGAACTAATCTAACATTCAACACGATAGTCCTGAGCGTTCCCAGCGCTTGGGACTATTTTTTTACTGGTTCTTTCTCTTCCACAAAATCTGTAGGAGAAGCACCAAGGAACTCACATATCGCAAGTAGCTCACTTCCTCTTAACTGCCTTTCTCGCTTATCGTTTAAAAGGCTGTCATAAAGCGACATATATGGAATTCCAGTTTCTCTTGACATAGCAGAAAGATTTACCCCTCTTTTCTTAATAAATCCTGCTATGTTGCGTTCTAGTGACAATACTTATCATCTCCTTTCGTTATAACGAAAAATTCGTTATATTCATAATAATATCGACTTATTCGTTTGTCAATAGTTTTTAACGAAAAATTCAATATTTTTATTGACTGGCTAATTTTTTAATATATAATAGGAATTAGAAAGCGAGGTGCACTATGGCAAGTAAAGAATTTTCGGATAGATTAAAAAAATTAAGAAAGCTCGCAGGATATTCACAAAAAGAAGTGTATGAACATTTTAATATCCCCCAATCAACTTTTAGTTCTTGGGAAGTTGGCAAATCAGAACCTTCCGGCGAAATGCTCATACAGCTGTGTGAATTTTATAAATGCGATATGATGAAAGAATTTTCTGATATAAATAAAGATATGGTCACCAATATTGACCTATCTCTTTTGGAAAAATACCACGCCCTCGACGAGCACGGCAAAGAAATGGTAGACTTTACACTGGAAAAGGAATATGAACGCTCTGTTGCAGAAAAGAAGAAAACGGATAACATTGTTCCTATGACAGTTAAGGAAACTTCTACTTATGAAGTCAATGCCGCTCATGCTGATGATTACATGAGCGCACCGGACGAACTAAAAAAGTTGGAAGAAGATATTATGGATGACGAAAACTTCTAGTCCAAAGAATTGGACACATAATGCGCTATTATATATCTCACAGGAGGGATTTATATGCCAGAGTTAAGCAGATTTTACGGAATCATCATTAAAATGTATTTCAACGATGTACAGCAGCATCATAAACCACACATTCACGCATTTTACGGAGACTATGAAGCCGTGATTGCCGTCGATGGCGAATTACTGGCTGGCTCTATCCCCGCCAAGCAATTAAAAATTATCAACGGTTGGCTTGCCATATACGAAGACGAAGTATATGACGCATGGAACAAAGCCGTCAAAGGCGATCACTTTGACAAGATCAATCCATTATAGGAGGTGCCTTTATGTTTGAAGTAAACGGAATTGTATATGCAAATGAATTTAAGGAATCATTGAAGCTTACAGATGCCAAAGTTACGGACAGATTGATGATGCTTCTTACATTTTCTACCGGGGAAAAGCGTGTGTTTGATGCAACTGTACTGACTGGGTCTGCCTTTGAACCACTGAAAAATGAATCCGTATTTGAAAATTTCAAAATCGTACATGGTGCTCTTACATGGATGGACGAGGAAATAGACTGTGCGCCGGAATATATGTATGAACACAGTTACGCTTACGAAGAAATGTGCGTTTAACTTATTGGGGGAATATATTTGACATACGAAGAACTTTTAATAGAAGCCGATAGCAATAACCTTACCGTAAAAGAAAAGCCGCTCCCTGTCAGCAAGGGACGGCTCAAAGGAAACCGGATCGCTATCAGAAAAGATATGACCGAAACTGAAAAAACCTGTGTCCTTGCAGAGGAACTCGGACACCACTATACCGCAACCGGTAATATTCTCGACCAGTCCACGGTTGAGAACCGCAAGCAGGAAATGCGCGGCAGGATCGTAGCCTACAATAAACTGGTCGGCTTGCGCGGCATCGTGGATGCCTACTTACACCACTGCCAGAGCATATCTGAATCAGCGGAGTACCTTGAGGTAACCGAGGAGTTTTTAATTGATAGCCTTAATTACTACAGAAATAAGTATGGTGTATACACGAAACTGGATAATTATGTTATCGTCTTTGAACCGAATATTGCGGTGCTTGAATTAGTATGATTGAATGCCATAGGAGATACAGCCATGTTCTTTGATAAAATCTTTAACAACAAGCAAAGCCATGCAGATATTTATATTCGTGCAAGCAAACTTATAGACGAAGCTCAAATTCTTTCAAATGTTATTAACACTACTACAAGTGAAAATGAGTTTTTTGCTTCTTACGACCGTTTGACTAATATTCTTCTGGAATTAAAAAGCTACGAGAGGAAAATAAAATTTTCCAATAAACCATCTGATGATTTAAGAAACATCCGAAAAAACAAGAGTAAAGCCATTGAGCGATTCAATGCCCGAAAAAATGCTGTGCCAATTCTATTAGATAATCCAGATCCGCACTTTCGGGATGCAGCTGTTCTGATAATAAAGTCAGATAAAGGTTCGGTAGGGTTACTACAACGTAATTTCAAAATTGGATTTAACAGAGCAATGCGCATATTAGAACAGTTAGAAGCCTTTGGAGTTGTTGGGCCCGAAAATGGAACCTTTCCTCGCGAAGTCCTTATGGATGAATATACGTTTGATACTCTATTCAAAACAGCACACATTACATACACAAAAGACAATAATGATTTACAAACAAGTGAATTTAATCTCGATCAACCTTACAGCAATAACTACGATGCGATGGACGGACATGATTTTGAATATTTTTGCGCGGATTTATTAAAAAAGAACGGCTTTTCTAACGTCGAAGTCACACAAGGTAGTGGGGATCACGGTGTAGATATATTTGCGGAACAAGGCGATGTGACCTATGCAATTCAGTGTAAACGTTACGAGGGCTCCGTACCATATAAAGCAATACAAGAAGCATACTCTGCTAAAGGAATTTTTAATAAAGATGTCGCTGTTGTAATGACAAATTCAACCTTTACCCAGCAAGGTATCGAGGACGCCAAGAGGTTAAGTGTGAAACTTTGGGATAGAGATAAGCTTAACGAATTCATTCGTAATGCCACCGAATAACCTTGCCATCAAATTACATCAATGGTAATATATGACCGTAGTTATATATTATTTTCAAAGGAGAATACGTTATGAAAAAAAGAATTGTTGCGACCATGTTGATTTTATCAATGGCTCTTTCCGGCTGCGGAAGCAGCGGATCAGCTGATACCGCTACTACTTCTACTCAGAAAGTAGAAGATACCAGCTCCACCGAAGACGCGTTTTCAGAGCTTGATGCTCTGGGGGATGTCGAAGTGGGCAAAAATATTTTCGATGTTACCATCACCGTCCCGGCTGATTACGTTGGAGACGTTACGCAGGAAGAACTTGATGCAAAGGCAAAAGAAAGTGATATCCACTCTATTACTTTGAACGAGGATGGAAGTGCCACTTATGTGATGTCAAAATCACAACACAAGCAGATGATGAAGGATCTCGCTGACAGTTGCAATGCCAGCTTATCCGATATGATTGGATCTGATGACTACCCGAATATCACAGATATCAAAGCCAACTCAGATTTTACAAACTTCACAGTCACTACTACCTCCACAGATCTTGATCTTGCAGAATCAATGTCCATTATTGTCTTTTACATGTATGGTGGTATGTATGCTATTTTCAATGGATCTGATGTCGGCAATATCCATGTTGATTTCGTCAATGCAGATTCCGGAGAAATCATTAACTCCGCAGATTCATCTGATATGGCAGCTGACAATACTGAAAATCAGTAAATAAAAAACCGCTCCTGCGAACCAGACGCCAGTCAACCGCAGGAGCTGCACCTTGACAATATAATACACCTACCAAGGGAACTGAAGGGGCGATATGCCGGCTGCCGGATACATAAGAAGGGAGCTGGTGCCAATGGTTACATACAGTGATTTATTCACTTTCGTGATTATGCTCTGCGCTGTTATAACTCTTGTTTTACATATCAAAAGCAGAAAAAAATAGCGCCCTCAGCCTGGTAAACTAAGACGCTATTTTTATAGAACATTTTTTACCGGCGGCTAGACTTCATCTAGCTTTCGGTTCTTTTGTTAAGTGTATTATATGTCACACAAATATTTTTGTCAAATACCTCGTTCTTTTTTAATTTAAAATAGTAACTTATAAATCTAAAATTTTATCATTAAATTCTAAGGAGATACTGATTTGAACAATTTACAAAATTTGCTTAAATTTGAAGATTCACTTCCATATCTTTTTGTTGGCTCTGGTTTTTCAAGAAGATATCTTGGAACTCCTGACTGGTTAGGACTACTTAAACATTTTAGTGATATATTACACCCAGATGATGCGCAATCTTACTTTAAACAAATTCAATTAATTGCTCATCAAAATCTGAAAAAAAATGGTCGTAATATAGATTCTGTAAATGAACTCAATTGTAATATCGCAGATATAATAGAAGACGAATTTAATTTAGCCTGGTACACTTTGCCTCAATTTGAAGAAAGCCGCAATCAACATATGGATTTAGTTTCACATGAAAACACCCCTTTTAAAATAGAACTATCTAACTATTTTAACAATGCGCTAAAGCAGCCTCGGCTTCTACAAAATGAATTAGAAAAGCTTAAACTTATTTCTAGTAATTCAATCGCGGGTATTATTACGACAAACTATGATGGCTTAATTGAGGAGTATTTTAATTTCAAAAAATATACTAACCAAGAGGAATTGCTTTTTTCTACAACACAAGAGCTATGTGAAATTTACAAAATACATGGATGTGCATCTGATCCTAAAACTATCATCATAAATTCAGATGATTATTCACATATTGCAACCAAGAGAAAGTATCTCGCAGCGAAACTATTAACTATTTTTGTTGAGCATCCAATCATTTTTATTGGCTATAGCATAGCAGATGAAGATATTACTACGATTCTTGAAGATATTGTTGATTGCTTAAATACAACACAACTTGAATTGCTTAAATCGAGACTTATATTTGTTGATAGATGCCCTGATACTGCTCCTGCTGATTACCAAATAGAAGAAATGAGCATTGTAATAAATTCAAAAGCAATTCCAATGAAAAAAGTACTTTTGAAAGATTATGGACTTTTGTATGAATTACTATCCCAAAATAAGTCAAAATACCCAGTACGAATTCTTCGGGAATTAAAAGAAAACATCTATGACCTAGTTACCACTAACGATCCTTGTGACAAATTAAAGATAATGCTACCATTAGATCAACTCGATAATTATAATGATGTAGAATTTGTTATAGGTGTCGGAATTTCAAAATTAGCAGAAGCTGCATATTCTTCATTTTCTGCTGAAGATATATATAAAGATATTATATTTGATGACAAAAAATTTGACCCAGATTTATTGCTTGAAAAGACAATGTATGACCATTTATCTAGAACCTCCGGTAGTATGCCTCTTTTCAAATATATTGCAAGTGCCAAAAACGAAATTCCAGAACGGATTAAACGATATATAAAGAATGATTACGAAGATTTCTATAACACAAATATTAGAAAATATCGTTCTACAGCTTACGGTAATTCCATAAACGAAATTCGCGAAAGACTTACTTACCCACAAAATCTATATTATATAATTCGATTGCCATATGAAAATTTAGAAAAAGAAGCATTAAGCGAATACTTAAAATCTGTATTAACTGATCATCCTGAAGATATTTGCAGTGGAACTAATCATCCACACTCTTCAGACCTTAGACGTTTAATTAAAATTTATGATTGGATATGTTATAGTGAACAGTATCAAAATAAAACAGCCAGCTTGTAAAAAGTTCGCTTTCGCAAACCTTTACAGGGGCTGGCTTTGTATCTAAATGCATTGTAGCATTCTGTATTATTGTTGTCAATATTTTTTTCATTATGTAAAACCGCCCCACTCTAAAGCAGGACGGTTATGCTCCCGATGATACGGTAGCCCTAGACAAGCATATTGTATCATTCGGAGCAGCCGAGTGCAAGCGGAACACCCGTTCTTTGCTGGCTGTTATTTTTATACCTATTTTTACATACACTGTATGAGAGCAAAGGAGTGATACTATGCTTAGAATCGGAATCTATCCACGAAAATCGGTCTACCGGGACAACAGTGACTCGGTGCAGGTGCAGATCACGGCGTGCAAGGACTACGCCCGGCTGATGTTCAAGGATCAGGAACTGGATTTCAGAATCTACGACAAGGACGAGGGGTTCTCCGGGAAGAATACGCACCGCCCTTCCTTTACCGAACTGATGGCGGATGTCAAGGCGGACGAACTCGATATCATCATCGTCTACAAGCTGGATCGTATCAGCCGAAGCGTCAAGGACTTCTCCGAGATCTATGAGACGCTGCAGCAACACAATGTCTCTTTCCTGTCGGTAAAAGAATCCTTTGACACTTCTACGCCTATGGGACGGACCGTTATGTACATCCTCTCGGCATTTGCACAGTTGGAGCGCGAGAACACCGCAGAGCGTGTTGCGGACAATATGGCAAGCCTGGGAGAAGCCGGGAAATGGACAGGCGGCACTCTCCCGCCGGGTATGACCTCTGTTCGTAAGAAGATCGGCGATAAGACGCACTCTTATCTCATCGTGGACGAACAGCGGATCAAGACGGTAAAATATATCTTCTCTCTGATGCTCTCCGGCACATCCATCACCAAGCTGGAGCGCACATTGCGCACGGAGGGAATCCGCACGGAGCGGGATGCCTTTTACAGCTGCAGCAAACTATATAACCTCTTTACCAATCCGGTCTACTGTGCCAATGATATGGATGCGTACTATTACTTTCTGGAAAAAGGCTACAAGCTTCCAGACCCGGCACTTTTTGACGGCAGACACGGGTTGATCGGCTACGGCCGCACCACACAGTCCAGCGGGACCACTGTCAGAAAAGATACCTATTCCATCGCCATCGGCATTCATGATCCGATCCTCTCTGGTGCCGACTGGATCGCCATCCAGAAGCGCCTTGGTCAGAACAAATCCACCCGGTACACCAAGTACGAAGCCGGGATTCTAAAGGGTACGCTCCGCTGCAAGTGCGGCGTGAAAATGAATATCCGTACATACAAAAAGAACGGCAGCCTGTTCTCCTATTACTACTGCCCCAAAATGGCGCGTGAGGGAGTGTCCGCCTGCGATACCGGCTATACGCGGGTAGATGACATTGACGACCGTTTTTTGCAGGAATTAAAAAAGATTAAGCTGTCTCCGGACAGCATTGAACTTGAGGAAAACGTCTCTTACGTTGATACCGGCAAAATGCGCGCGGATCTGAAAAAGACGACCGACTCCATCCGGAATCTGATGAATGCGCTCTCCGGCAGCGCCGATTCTGCCGCGGCAAAGTATATCATTGCTGAACTGGAAGCTCTGGACAAAGAAAAGGCCGTCCTTGGAAAGAAGCTTCGCACCGCCGAGCAGCGCAACCGCCGGGCGGCTGTGTCCGCCGAGACAAAAGAATTTGTGTATCACCGGATATGCAATCTGCTTGACAATATGGACTCCATGAGTTATATCGAAATTAACGAACTGATCCGCTCCATCGTAAAGTCCTGTGTTTTCGATGGCGATCATCTCGACGTTACTTTTTAACATCTTTCTACTTTTCGTTCTGATTGGGGTTCCGACCTGCCCCATCATATCATGTCCCAGATGTTGTCTTTGATATCCATAGCTTCTTGACACCCCGAAATCATCATAATCACTGTACTCAAACCCTTTTGCGATCGGTGAAAATGCTTTCAGACCATACTTTTTTACATATGACCCCTCCTCCTTTTCCTGGATCTCATATTCACCGACCATACCGCCAAGAACCGCTCCGTATGCCTCCCTGTAATAGGAAAACATCTTCATATCTGCGGTCATATGCTCCATCGTATCCTCCCCGCAGAGAATTTTTTCAGCAGCGGTACGCATGTCCTCCGTTGCTCCGGCTCCAAAATCTCCGCCGTTCTTTGCCCCGACGTACGCCAGAAGATCAATCCAGTCAAGATGCTGCTTTTCTCCGTAACTGCTTATGTCATACTCGTATGCCCTGGACAATGCCTCATACGACACATTAAAATCTACCCATTTGATATAGCCGTCCGCCGTTGTTTCCACGGCTGATTTTTGCGGCAGCTTTCCATTCTCCCAGAGGATTGCTCCCATCAAAAAAAGCAATGCCGCCTCAAGGATCACGGCCGAGCGGATCCGCCTGCTTCTCTCCATTCCTTTCTGTTCCGTTTTCCATTCCTCACTGTCATGGTCGTTTTGTTCATTATATAAAAAAAGACTGCAGACTATTCCCGTCTGCAATCTTTACAGATACCGTATAATATAGAATTTTTGCACTGTAGCTGAAATCCGTGGTCCTTTTGGATGTGCTCTGCAATCTCATCCATAAATCCGCAGTCGAGATGAATGATGCATCCACATTTGACACATTTCAGATGAAGATGCTCCTCGCAGTGCTGTCCCAGCTCCACGTACTGATACACTGCCTTTCCTCCCGCCTCCGCCACATATTTCATGACGGTGCCGTCTGTGGCAAGCTTATCCAGATAACGGTAAATCGTCGTGATATTGACGGCATCGCCGTTTCGCTTCAGATATTGATCGATATCCGCCACCGTCACGGTCCGGTCACTGTTGCTTTTTAAAAAATCAAGAATCTTTCTGCGGCTGTTTGTCGCATATCCACTCCCTGCCATCTCATCCCTCCGCAACTGCATCTATTTCCATTATATCATCTTTTCTGCGCCGACTTCTGCGCATCCGAAGTTCCGCAGGAACTTCTAATATGAAATCGTCAGAGTTCATTATATCAGCTACGCTTCGGCAAAAGTCCGGAAAAACTCCGTTTTCCCGGACTCGCGGGCGCGTTCACATGGAACATATCCGCCCGACTCATGCAAGCATGCGCGTCCGTCTTTGCTCCATGCTCACTTTTGCCTTCGCGAACATTATATCACATTTTTGCGCTCAGGCAAAAGTCTGTGAAACCATATCCCCGTCTCCTAAAATACAATTCCACATGCTTCAACCACAACACCCCAGAACACACCGAGCGCATACATGGTGGCGATGATGGCCGCATTCTGCTTATAGTCGCGGTTCAGCCGGAACAGCACCAGAAATCCCACACCGGCATTCACCAAAAGTCCTGCCATCATGGCGCCCGGCCGGATAATTCCATCCAGGTACAACTGTGTGATTACAACGGACGACGCACAGTTCGGGATCAGCCCCACGAGGGCAGCAATCAGCTCTCCCACAACCGGAAGTCCGGAAAACAGTCCCGCCAGCGCTTCCTCTCCGATCAACCCGATCACACCGTTTAATACCAGTGAAATCAGGAAAATAAAACAGAAGATCTTTACCGTATGCTTAAGCGCGGAAACCACAATCCCATCCTCGCAATGGCAGTGCTCCTCCTCACACACGACATGAATGTCCATCTCCTTCTCCTGTTTCTTCAAGAGTCTCACATATACCAGTTCCACAATCAGACCGGACAGCACAGCAATGATTACCTTACTGCCAAGAATTTTCACAATCGTCACTACCGGCACCGACTCCGAAATCAGAATCGGAAGCATCTCATCCGAAGCGGACAAATAGATAGCGACCAGAGTTCCGACCGTGATGACTCTTCCGGCAAAAAGGCTCGATGCCGCTGCCGAAAACCCGCACTGCGGAATCACACCGAGCAGACCGCCCCACACAGGTCCCCATTTTCCGGCGGACTGTATCTTCCGGCTCAGCTTGCTTCCCGTATGATGTTCCAATGCCTCCATAAAAAGATAAGTCAAAAATAAAAATGGCAAAAGCCTGACACTGTCAAGCACTGTATCCAATAATACATCCAGCATAAAATCATTCCTCCCGGGCGCTGTCATAGCGCTTTCCAAAGCGTTATCCCACCTGCATGCCGCACACATTTGCAACTCATTCGTTTTTGCAATTTACATGCATTTGCAACTCATTTGCATTTTGTATTATACATTGATATCGTGTTTTGTCAAGCTTTTTATCGTATTTCTTTCGAGTGCCACATTTGGTGCCACACTGCTGCCCGGCTATAATTCCATCCATTTCTTTGTGCTGCATTCTACACCAAACAGGAAGCAGAATCCGTCCAGGCTCATATTTGAAATCCATCCAGATACCCTCTGTCCAGATACAGTTCTCTTAATTTTTCGCAGTACACTTCCTTTGTATTGTACGGTCTGCCAAAATGAATTCCATCCGAAAACTGGTCCGCCGGATAATAGGTAATTTCAGAAAAATAATCCGGGAAAAGCCGATCCAATCCCCGTGTTTCAAAATCCTGCCGGATCTGCTCCACCTGCTTGCGGCGCGCCGGTGTATCTGCCAGCGGATCGGGGATCAGATAGCATGCCACCCCCTGCGTGTCGCACAATTCGTAAATTTTCCGCAGATAGCGCTCTGCCAGATCAGACATGCCGTCTGTCCGGTCATCTCCGCTTTTCCCCTTCTTCGCCGCTTCCTCCCGCTCCTTCACATAATTCAAATACAGCTTGCGGTTTACCGCCGAACCGGCGATCAGTTCTGCCACCGGCTTTTTCAGGAAAAAGCTTCCGAACGTCTCCTCCATTTCCTCTGCGGTCTCCTCGTCAAGTTCGCCCAGCAGATCCGCCTGCAAAAACGGAAGAACCACATAAGAATAGCTGTATGTGGCATCGATCGACGTCTGAAGCAGATCCGGTCCCGCCATCAGCCAGACTTCCGAGACATTCTCATGCGTCTCCAGAAATTCTTTTACTAGAAGATATTCCCCCGCCATGGTCAGCGCGCGATTATTTCCGACCAGACAGTATTGTTGATTACAATCATAAAACGCTTCCGTCATCTGTGCGCAGACACTGTCACCGACCAACAGCTTCGTGTAACTGCCCGGCGTTCTGCTCTTTGCAAGATACGCAGCCACTTCCCGCTCAGCTCCCTCCTCGTAATCACTGCTGTCCGTCAACGCGGCAAACACACCGCGAAATCTCTCCGTCGCCGACAACAGATCAAAGGTCAGAAGCAGTACCGCAAATATTCCTAAAAAGGCGATCAACTTTTTTGTAAAACGCTTCATGCCTTCCTCCTAAAATTGAAAATAAAGAAACTCCGCCGCCGCTCTTCCGTAATTCTGCAGCAACAGCACGACAAATCCCAGAAGAACCAGCATGTAAATACTCCAGCGAATCACAAGCACCTGCTTTGCAAGCCAGGCACGTATGGAAATCCCGGATTCATGCAGGATATCCACTACAAGCAGAACTCCGATGGCAAATGCCAGCTGATACACCTCCAGTCTGCGAAGCCCCATGCCAAATAATGTGCCATCGGTAAACTGTCCCAGCCAGTTACCGTTTTGCACAATCCGCCGAAGCATCGCCACAGCTCGTCCCAGATGATCTGCCCTGAAAAAAAGCCACGCAAAATCCGTGAGGATAAATGTCACACAAATCCGGGCAGCGCGCGTCAGTCCCTGCGTTTTTTCCGAAAAAAAACGTATCTTTTTCTCCGGCAGCCTCTTTTGCGCGGTCTCACTTACATATCTGATGCCTCTGCCCGCCACCTGATAGCTTCCATGGATTGCTCCCCACACCACATAGTGCCAGCCTGCGCCATGCCAGAGCCCGCTGACAAGAAATGTTATCATCAGGTTTATAGCGGTTCTCCCACTGCTGCCGCGGCTTCCTCCCAGCGGGAAATACAGATAGTCGCGGAACCAGCTCGAGAGACTGATATGCCATCGTCTCCAGAATTCCCGGCAATTCACTGCAAAATAGGGCTGTCGGAAATTATCCATCAGGCGGATGCCAAGCACCTGCGCCGCCCCGATGGCAATATGGCTGTAACCGCCGAAATCACAGTAGATCTGTACCGCAAACAGCACCGTGGCAAACACAAGCATGCCGGAGGAATAATTCCGGTAATCCTGATAGACCTGATCGACCAGAATCGCAGCACGGTCCGCAATCCACATTTTTTCAAAATACCCCCACAGCATCAGAAGCAGTCCGTCCTTTACCCTGTCATAGTCGAACTCAGCTGGCTCCCGCAGCTGTGCAAGCAGACTGCTGCTCCGCTCGATCGGCCCCGCAACAAGCTGCGGGAAAAATGACACAAACAGCGCAAAACGCAGGAAACTTTTTTCCGCTTCTGTCTTCCCTTTCCAGACATCGATCAGGTACCCGATGGTCTGGAACGTGTAAAAAGATATTCCGACCGGAAGAATGAGATCCGGCACCCTTAACGCTCGCACGCTTCCCACCGCACGGAGCAATTCGTTGATATTCTGCACTGCAAAAGCAGAATATTTGAAAAAAAAGAGGATTCCGACACACAGAAGAACACTGCCGGTCAGCACCGCCAGACGTCTCTTCCCTTGTCGTACTTTATTTTGTGCCAGCAAAAGTCCGCCCCCATAACCGATTGCGGTCACAAGCAGAATCAGACAGCCATACTGCACATTCCAGCTCATATAAAAATAATAGCTCGTCACAAGCAGCCATAACTGTTTTGCCCTCTTTGGTATCAGAAAATACATTCCCGTCACCAGAGGGAAAAACAAAAGGAATGAAAACGAATGAAACAGCACTTAATTCTCCTCTCATGAAATCAACAGACACCTTTCCTAAAATCCTTTGACGCAATACCCGTCAGCAAATTTTCTCAATCCGGCGTTCTTTGTATTTGCAAAAAGGAGACACGGACTCCACTCGCCATGTCTCCTCTGTCTAATGCTTTTTGTTGTAATGTTCCTACAGCATCTTAATGCGCTCTAACGCTGCCAGTGTATTCTCATAGCTTCCGAATGCCGTCAACCGGAAATATCCCTCACCGCTTGGTCCGAATCCGGAACCAGGTGTTCCAACTACGTTGGCACGTGCGAGCAGATCGTCAAAGAATTCCCAGGAAGTCATCTCTCCCGGTGTCTTCAGCCAGATATACGGCGCATTCACACCACCAAACACCGTGTAACCGGCATCCTTTAATCCCTGCTTGATCGCTTTCGCATTCTTCATATAGTAAGCAACCTGCTCTTTTAACTGTGCCTTTCCTGCCTCGGAATAAACAGCCTCTCCTGCCCGCTGCACAATGTACGGCGCACCGTTGAACTTGGTTCCATGACGTCTTGCCCACATGGCATTCAGCGATACCTCACCGCACTTTAATTCCTTCGGAACAACCGTATAACCCAGACGCACCCCGGTAAAACCGGCATTCTTAGAGAAACTCTTCAGTTCAATCGCACAGGTCTTGGCACCCTCACACTCATAGATGGAGTGCGCCACATTTTCCTCTGAAATATAAGCCTCATACGCTGCATCGTAAATAATGACCGCTTTGTTCTTATTTGCATAATCTACCCAGCCCTGCAGCTGATCTTTTGTGATGGTGGTACCGGTCGGATTGTTCGGCAGACACAGATAGATGATATCCGGTGTCTCTTTCGGAAACTCCGGCACAAAATTATTCTCCATCGTACACGGCATGTAGATCACATCGCTCCACATCTCCGTCTCCGGATCATAAGTACCGGTACGTCCCGCCATAACATTGGAATCCACATATACCGGGTAGACCGGATCACACACTGCAATGCGGTTATTCTGTGCAAAAATCTCCTGAATATTACCGGAATCGCTCTTTGCTCCGTCCGATACAAAAATTTCATCAACCGTAATATCGCATCCTCTTGCCTGATAATCGTTCTTCACGATTGCGCTGCGCAGAAATTCATATCCCAGATCCGGTGCATATCCGTGAAAAGTCTCCGCATGCCCCATCTCATCGACGGCTTTATGCATAGCTTCAATAATTGCCGGTGCAATCGGCTGTGTCACGTCACCGATGCCAAGGCGGATAATCTTTTTGTCCGGATTTGCTTCGCTGTAGGCATTTACCTTCTTTGCAATCGTACTGAAAAGGTAGCTTCCCGGAAGTTTCTGATAATTATCATTGATCTTGTACATGTCTCTCTCCTTATTCCTTCCATACAGAATTCGTTCTCTTTCAAAATGTCGCCAACGACACAACGCATTGCCACTCTCTGTCATCCATTATCTCATACTTAAATCCAATCCGCAAGCACTTTTTGATTCCTGGTAAACAAAATTCTCCTGTCTGCGACTTTTCCTATTCGCACAGGTATGCATCCCCGCGGAGCGTTTTTGTATAACAGGAACGATATTTCCTATTACAAAAAAAGGACCGCCGCATCTGCGGCAATCCTCTCTCTCACTCATCAGGCAAGCAAACTTAAAATCATCTGGGCTGTTTCTGTCAGACCGGTTCCATTATCCATGCTGCGTTTCTGTATGTACCGATGCGCCTCTTCCTCCGACAGATTGTTACGTTCCATCAGAAGTGCTTTTGCCTCATTTATCAGCTCCTGTTCCTCCTTCGTGCGCTCCTTCGGAATCTGCTTCAACTTTTTTCTGCGCCTGGTGATGGTATATTCCATCATCTCCACCGTATCTAACAGCTCGTTTACCTTAAGCGGCGTGGCAAGGCAGACCAGATTCTCCACATCCCGGTTTCCACAGTTTGCAGGAGACGCAACCAACAGCATTTCAAATTGTACCGGCAGATATTCGTGCAGTTCTGTGTACATCATATCCACAAAACGATACCCGCACACGACAATCCCGCCGCCAAGTTCACCGGCGCTCTGTAACACCTGCGCTCCGGTGCTGCAGACTGCATCGACATGATGACCGTTCTGCATCAGTATTTTTTTGATATTGCGGGCATTATCCTGTTTGGGAAATGCAACAATAATATTTGTCAATTCTATCCCCTTTGCATCCAGGCTCTATATTTTATAAAGGTAATTGTCAATTTCCCAGCCTGTCACCTGCGCACGATAATCTGCCCACTCTGCCATCTTTGCCTCGCTGTACTTCTCGCTGATGTGTTCGCCAAGCACTTCCCGAATGTAAGGATCCGCCTTAAATGCTTCGACCGCTTCTCCCAGATCCGCCGGAAGTGATTCGATTCCCTGCTTCTTAATCTGCGACAGCCGCATCTCGAATATATTCTCAGTCACGGCAGCCGGCGGATCGATCTGCCGGCGGATTCCATCCAGTCCGGCTTCCAGACACACCGCGAGCGTAAGATACGGGTTTGCCGCCGAATCCGGGCAGCGCAGTTCCACTCTGGTTCTGCTGCCGCGCGATACCGGAATCCGGATCAGCGGACTGCGGTTTGTCATGGACCATGCGATATAAATCGGCGCCTCATATCCCGGGACAAGACGCTTATAGGAATTGACAAGCGGATTGGTAATTGCAGTCATGGCTCTCATATGGTTCATAATGCCACCGATAAACCAGTAAGCTTCCCTGCTCAGTCCGTTCTCCCCGTCCGGATCGTCAAAAATGTTCCGACCTTCCTTGGAAAGCGACATATTCACATGCATTCCGGAACCATTCACCCCGTACTTCGGCTTTGGCATAAAGCTTGCAAACATGCCGTGCCGCTTTGCAATGGTCTTTACCGCAAGCTTGAATGTCATGATATTGTCCGCTGTTTTTAACGCCTCGTCATATTTAAAGTCAATCTCATGCTGCGCCGGTGCTACCTCATGATGGGACGCCTCTATTTCATAGCCCATATCCTCTAATGTCAGCACCATATCTCTTCTTGCATTCTCCCCGAGATCAACCGGTCCCAGATCAAAATATCCGGCACGCTCCGTGCTCATCGTTGTCGGCTGTCCATCCTCATCCTGATTAAACAGGAAAAATTCACATTCCGGACCGACATCAAAACGGTATCCCATAGATTCCGCATCTGCCACCGCCTTCTTTAAAGCATACCGCGGATCTCCCTCAAACGGTTTGCGGTCTGCGGTATAAATATCACAGATGATTCTGGCAACTTTTCCCTGCTGTGGCCGCCACGGAAAGATTACAAACGTATCCAGATCCGGATACAGATACATGTCCGACTCTTCAATTCTCACAAATCCCTCAATGGAGGACCCGTCAAACATACATTCATTGTTCAATGCTTTCTCAAGCTGGCTGGACGTGATTGCCACATTCTTGAGTGTCCCGAACATATCGGTAAACTGGAGCCTGATGAACTCCACATCCTCTTCCTCCACGATTCGGATAATATCCTGCTTTGTGTACTTGCTCATTTTCTTCTCCTCCATCTTCCACTGCCATGATCTTTCCTCACTGCCGTGATCTTTTCTCACTGTCGCGGTCTTTCCTCACTGTCGTGATCTTTTCTCACTGTCACGGTCTTTCCTCACTGTCGTGATCTTTTCTCACTGTCAAGTTCCTTCCTCACTGCCGTGATCTTTTCTCACTGTCGCGATTCTTCTCCTGCTATCTGCAATATTCTGTAACTTTTTCAAAAGGCATCGATCCTCCGAACAAATCCAGTGCACTTCCGATCGTCACATTCAGCCTGTCACATCCAAGCTCTCTCAAAAGTGCAAGGTCATCAAAGTCCCGCACTCCGCCGGCATAGGTAACCGGTATCCTGCCCCAGGAGCCAAGCAGACTTGCAAGTTCTCTCTCAATACCGTTTGCCTTACCCTCCACATCGACCGCATGTACTAAAAACTCGTCACACTCACTGCCGAGGCGTTCCAAAAGTTCTGTTGTCACACGTTCCCTCGTATCTTTCTGCCAGCGATCGGTCACAATATAATAACCATCCGCCCGCTTTGCACAGCTTAGATCCAGAACCAGATGTTCTTTTCCGACATTTTTCCTCAATGTTGCAAGCCGTTCATAGTCAATTTTTCCGTCACGAAACACATAGGAGGTGACAATCACATGACTTGCGCCCGCATCCAGAAACTGCTTTGCGTTCGCAGCATCAATGCCTCCTCCGATCTGAAGTCCGCCCGGATACTCCGCAAGCGCCTGCAGGGCCTGTGCCTTTGTCGCCTCATAGTACGCACTGTCTCGCGAATTCAACAGAATGATATGTCCGCCGCGAAGTCCCGCTTCCTTATATAGATGTGCATAATACGCAGCATCCGCTCCGGCGACAAAATTCTCCACTGCCCGGTCTCCCTCATCCGCAAGACTGCTGCCGACAATCTGCTTGACCTTGCCGTTATGTATATCAATACAGGGACGAAACTCCATACTGCCTCCTTATACACTGCTCTCGTAATATAAATTTAGGCAACGTACCCCCTGTAACAGTGGCTCCGTCGCCCACTGCCATCATAGCACACATCTGTCCGTTTGTGAATATTTTTATATATTAGTCTAACTTATCAATATATTTTTTTATCAACTGACACTTATACTACATTGACACACACATTTTTTTTTGCTATTATAGAGAAACTAATATACTTTTTTAACAAACATTTATACAAGGAAAGCGAGGAAAATAAAAATGGGAACAATTATCGGTGAAGGAATTACTTTTGATGATGTGCTTTTGGTTCCACAGTATTCAGAAGTAACTCCGAACATGATTAATTTAATGACACACCTTACCAAAAAGGTCGTGCTCAATATCCCTATGATGAGTGCTGCAATGGATACTGTCACAGAGCACAGAATGGCCATTGCCATGGCAAGACAGGGTGGTATCGGTATTATCCACAAAAATATGTCCATTCAGGCTCAGGCAGATGAAGTCGACAAGGTAAAACGTTCAGAAAACGGCGTTATCACAGACCCATTTTTCCTTTCTCCAAGCCATACACTGCAGGATGCTGAAGACTTGATGCGCAAATTCCGCATTTCCGGTGTTCCGATCTGCGAGAATAACAAGCTCGTCGGCATCATCACGAACCGTGACTTAAAGTTCGAGACAGATTTTTCCAAGAAGATCAGTGAAAGTATGACTTCCGAAGGTCTTATCACTGCTCCTGAAGGCATTACCTTAGAAGAGGCAAAAAAGATTCTTGCCAAGGCGAGAAAAGAAAAGCTGCCGATCGTCGACAAAGATTTTCATCTGAAGGGACTTATCACCATCAAGGATATCGAAAAACAGATCAAGTATCCGCTCTCCGCAAAGGATGAGCAGGGTCGTCTGCTTTGCGGTGCAGGTGTCGGCATTACCGGCAACATGATGGAACGTGTGGAAGCTCTCGTAAAGGCTCACGTAGATGTCATTGTTGTGGATTCCGCTCACGGACATTCCAGAAATATCCTTGAGGCTGTCAAGAAGATCAAGACCGCTTATCCGGATCTGCAGGTCATTGCAGGTAACGTGGCTACCGGAGAAGCAACACGCGACTTAATCGCTGCCGGTGCAGATGCGGTAAAAGTCGGCATCGGACCTGGTTCTATCTGCACCACCCGTATCGTTGCAGGTATCGGTGTTCCACAGATTACCGCTATCATGGACTGCTATAAGGTTGCAAAGGAAGCCGGTATTCCGATCATCGCCGACGGCGGTATCAAATACTCCGGCGATATGACTAAAGCTCTCGCAGCCGGCGCAAATGTCTGCATGATGGGAAGTATCTTTGCTGGATGTGATGAGGCTCCCGGAACTTTCGAGTTGTATCAGGGAAGAAAATACAAGGTTTACCGCGGCATGGGTTCTCTTGCAGCTATGGAGAACGGCAGCAAAGACCGCTATTTCCAGGAAGGTGCCAAGAAGCTGGTACCGGAAGGCGTCGAAGGCCGTGTGGCTTACAAGGGCAATGTGGAGGACACTGTTTTCCAGCTGGTCGGCGGTATCCGTTCCGGTATGGGTTACTGTGGCTGCCCGACGATCGAGGATCTCAAGGAAAAGAGCAAGTTCGTAAAAATCTCCGCTGCTGCTCTTCGTGAGAGTCATCCGCATGACATCCACATCACAAAGGAAGCTCCAAACTACAGTATTGACGAATAGACATTTTCTTTATATAATGTCATTCATATTACACTTTTGTATTCCGGCGCCCTGTGTGCCGGAATACTATTAACCAAAGGCATGGCACATACATCTGTGCGCATCCTGCTATTTAATGAGGTGAACATACTTGGATTCAAGTGACATATTTCAAATAATTTTCTTAGTGCTCTTACTTATGCTCTCTGCATTCTTTTCATCCGCAGAGACGGCTTTAATTACCGTCAATCGCATCCGGATGCGTACCCTGGCAGAAGACGGGAACAAACGCGCTGCCACAGTTCTTCGCATCACAAATAATTCCGGAAAAATGCTTTCTGCAATCTTAATCGGTAATAACATCGTGAATCTGTCGGCATCCTCGCTCGCCACTTCTCTGGCAATCAAGATCTGGGGCAGTGTAGGTGCAGGTATTGCAACCGGCATCCTTACCGTACTCATTTTGATTTTTGGCGAAATCTCGCCGAAGACACTGGCGACGGTCAATTCCGAGAAACTGGCTCTCACCTATGCAAATGTGATTGAGGTACTGATGAAAATTCTGACTCCGGTCATTTTTATCATCAATAAGCTTGCCAACCGCATCTGCAAATTATTCGGCGTTGATCCGAATGCCGATACCCAGAAGATGACCGAGGAAGAACTGCGCACAATCGTGGATGTCAGCAAGGAATCCGGCGTCATCGAGTCTGAAGAACACACCATGATTAACAATGTGTTTGATTTTGGCGATGCACAGGCCAAAGAAGTCATGATTCCGAGAATCGATATGACCTTTGCGCAGGTAGACAGTTCCTACGATGAGCTGATTCAGATTTTTCAGGAGGATAAGTTTACCCGGTTGCCAGTCTATGAAGATACGACCGACAACGTGATTGGTATCCTCAATATGAAAGATCTGCTTCTCTGTCACGACAAGGATCATTTTTCTGTTCGTGATATTATGCGTGAACCGTATTTTACATACGAGCACAAGAACACTGCAGAATTGTTTATGGAAATGCGTAAGTCCTCTATCTCACTTGCTATTGTTCTGGATGAGTATGGTGCTACTGCGGGTCTGATCACGCTGGAAGATCTTCTGGAAGAGATTGTTGGTGAAATCCGTGATGAGTACGATACTGACGAAGAAGATCCGATTGTCCAGCTTAGCGACCGTGAATACATGGTTCTCGGCTCCACCAACCTGGAAGATCTCTGTGATGAGATCGGCTTGAATTTTACATCCGAGGATTATGATACGATTGGCGGCTACCTCATCGGTCTGCTGGATCACCTTCCGGAAAAGAACGAAGTGATTATTACCGATGATGATGTGTTGCTTCGTGTGGAACAGATGGATAAAAACCGGATTGAAAAGATCTATATCAAGAAGCCGGAAGCTCCGGTCTCAGATGCAGAAGAACACACATAAGGGCTGTCCGTAATCAACAAGAATATATTAGGGAATATCCTCTCCGCTCTTCCTCACAGAAGAATGAAAGAGTTGCAGCCGGCAGGCAGGAAACGCCTGCCGGCTGTTTTTTATTTTCATCTTACACAATTTGGCACAAGATACCGATCATACATTTCCTGTAATGCTCCGGCTTCTCTGTTGTCTCCGAATCCGTGCGCATCCACATATTCGCGGATCTTCCGGCGCGTCTCACCGTTAATCATATAGGTTTCAACCGGTGCATCATTTTCCAGATTTCCAAACGCCGTCCGAAGTGCAGACACGTACGCAGTATCCGTCTTCCAGATCGAATCATCCAAAAGCCCTCCCCGTTCATAAGAACTTCCGTAATATTTTTCATCAATAAAGCGTGTTGTTCTCTCCGTTCGTGCATCTGCAGGCGTTGTATCCACCACATAAACCGTTATCTGCTTACAATAGATACTCCCAGCGCTGTCAACTACCGTGAGATTTTCCGTACAGCTTCCTCCACGCAAAAACTGAGTAAAATCCGATGCCTGATAATCCGGAATCGAAAAAGATGTTCCATTTTCATGAAATCCTGCCTCGATCGGGCTTCCATCTTCACGATCCGATGCAGTCGCATGGCTTAAAATCTCACTGTCTGTGATAACCCCCTGCTGTGCCTGCTCCAGTGTATAGTAGAGATTTGTGGCAACAATCCACGGACAGTCATCCCACGACGCATACAGCGTGATCATCGCACCGTTCTGATCTGCCACACCGGATGCTTCTATCAGATCCGCCACACTGACCTGCATTCCTGCTGTCCATTGCGGAACATAATTTTCTTTTTCTTCCTCTGTCACCCAGCCGGTATTCACAGACGCATATACACTCCGATCTGCTGCCGGTTCTGTTTCTATTTCCGTTTCCGGATTCGCTGTTTCTGCATTATTCTCCCCCACAGCCGCCACTTGCTCTTCCGTTTCTGTTTGTAAATCATCTGAGGGCTCTCCATCTGCCTGTGCAGCTCGCATTTCATTTTTTTCATCTAATATTGAATCATCTGGTTTCTCGCCAGTTGCCGGTGTTGCCACCGTCTCATCTTCTATCTCATTCTTCCGTTCATCCGGTAATATCGTTTCCAACGCCTCAAGCACTGCATTCTCCAAATCAAGTGACTCATATGTTCCTGCCGCATACTGCCGGATTGCTCCGCTCAACACGTCCTGCGTTACATTCTGACCATCAAATGTATATTTCACATAAGCTGCCGCTGCATCCGGAAGTATAATTTCCTCATCATACCGAATTACCATATCCTCTATATGTGCGGCTTCGACGCCACCATTCGGATCAAAATGCAGCGTATAACTGTTTGCCGTCCAGGATGCTGTCAAAACATCCACCGCACCGTCATCCGCTCCAAACGTATACACAGCATGATTCAGGCTTCCATGGAACACTTCCGATTTTACCCAGCCCGAAAACACATACCCCTGTCTCACCGGATCCGGAATTGACATTGCGGTTCCATAATTCTCTCTAAAACTCTGTATATCCGCACTTCCGTTCCAACTCCCGCCATTGGGATCAATCCTCAAGGTCGAGTGATTGATCTCTGCGTTCGCTGTCATAATCACATCCTGCGCCGGCATTTGGAATGTATAAGATTTTGTATTTGCCTCATATGTTCCCATCCAGCTTTTCCAGTGGTATCCGGTTGCCGGTGTTGCATCGATTGTCACTCTCTGCCCCATCGCATAACTTCCTGCTCCGGTGACGCTTTGAATGCCTGTCCCCTTCTGCAATATCACCCGATATGCTTCCTCGGGGATTGTGGCAACATCGCTTGTGACATGGTATATATCTGCCTGATATTCAATATCACTTTCTGTATAAAGGAACACCCCCTGTACTCCATCATAGTGATATGCTGCCGCCATTTTGTTGGCACACTCTTCGGACTGTGCAATCGCATTGATAACATAACCCATGCCGGAATAAATTAAATGCGTATGTCCCACACCATTCCCATCTGGGAATTCCATATACCTCGCCGGACCATTATTCCTTATATACTCATCATACCAAAATTCCACTTCATCCACTGACGGCTCTCTTTGCAGTAAAAAACGGTAACAATCTACAATCAGCTGCTTGGGTCCATTTAAAGTCTCTCCATTTACAGAAGTATTGTAATCTAACCGATTATTTTTATACTTTTTCATGTATTCATCGCTGAATACAATCTCCATGGCTACTCGAGCGGCTTCATTCTGCGGTGGCGTTTGGAGCATATCATATATTGTTACCAGATACTCATCCTGCGTATGTCCGTACAGATATGGCCACCAATGCTGAAATTCAGATGTAACTCCCTGCCTATGTAAAAATGCCTTATAGCATTCATTCATCAGTGAATAGGAATTATTGATTACGATTGTCACATTACATCGATACTGCCAACCGCATCTCCCAATCTTACTTACCGTATATGATGCTTCCGTCGCACCGGCAATGTTCTGCCATCCGCTTCCGCTGTTTTGCTGCCACTGATAATACACCTCCTGTCCATCCACAATCTGATCCAGCTCACACATAAATATCATATCACTTTGGCGCTCACTGCTGTTGATTCCCGCATGATATTGCAATGTTCCAGCTTCTCCCTGTTCATTTGGCGTTATAAAAAGCATCCCTACGGCAAGTACTGCCGCAAGGATGCCGTGCATCCACCACCTTTTTTGCTTTCTATCCCTACATTCCAATAAAACACTCCTCCCCTCTAATCAAGAACAATATTTCCGATAAAATTTATTTTTCCGACAGCTCCTTCGTATGCCACAAACGTATCCGCTTCTACCGTTGTTGAAGACCCTGGATAAAGCAAAATATCATCATTTAAATTATGTATTTCGCCCTCTGTCAAATAAAAGGTGTTCGAACGCCCATACACCCCATTTACATACTCATCTACCTGCACAAGCACCCTTTCCCCCGTGCTCACTCTTCCTGTCGTCCCATTATCCGCAATCGCTCCGCCAACTGTAATTCCGGCATTCTGGCAGAGAGCCGCAAATTCCGCACTCCCGACAAATCCATTGTATACCGCTTCCCGGGAAGATCCGTTTCTAAGCTGCAACACCCAGTCTGTAACGCCCGGTGTATCCGCCTCTCTTCCAAGCATGGTTCTATAAAGCATCAGCACATACTGTGTGTCGGATGCATCCTTATTCTTATATTCCTGACTGAAAATAAAACCGGATGCCACTTCGCTGCCCTCTGCTCCGCTTGCAAGTGCCCTTGACCAGTCATTCAATCCATCCTCCTCGGCAGACCGCTCCAGACAACAGGTATACAATCTCTCCACAAACGCCCGCATCTCCGACGTTGCCTCAATCCTTCCGTTTCTCTCGCAGATTGCGCATGTTCCATTGACCGGAATATCATCTGCACTCCAGTCCCCGGATCCCTGTGTGATTCCGTACGCTGCACACAGGTTTGCAAACTCCTGCGAATTGACAAATCCCGTCATGATGTGCCCTCTGGTCGCACCGCCATTAAGCTGTCCTAACCAGTCTGCTTTTCCCGCTGCATCTCCCTCCCGGTCAAAAAATGCTGCATACATAGAATCCACATAGTGTTCATTACAGAGATTCAGATTCCGGAATTCTTCGCTGAAAATAAAGCCGAATGCAGTATCCGCTCCCAGTTCCTGTCCCGTCGCAAGCCGGTTCGACCAGTCATTTAAACCAGCCTCCTCTGGCTCTCTGACAAGACACACCTCATACATCCGCGTCACAAAAGCCCGGATCCCCGCCTCATCTGCCGCCCTCACCGTCGTAGAGCTTCCTGCAATCACACTCATTCCGATCACAGCCGCCGCCAGTACAATCGCCATTCCTCTTTTCTTCATCCCCATTTTCTCCTTTTCAGTTGTTTTCCCGTTATTGCGTTCTTCTTTTATAGTATAAACTATAAACTACAATAAGTCTACAACTGCCTGTCATGATCCGGTGCCACGATCTGCACCATACACATTTGCCGTATTCCCTGCAATTCCCATATCTATTCCCAGGCGGCATAATAATCACGATTTTCTTCTATCGGCTGTGAAAAGTCCGCCGCGTAATCATTCCAGTCATGCCAGCCGGCAAATACCACACCATTGCCTCCCGGTTCTGCCGGTGGCTGCAGACATTGTCCCTCCTCCACAGTATATACCTTATAACAGCTTCCCTCACCGAGCATTCCCTCCCGGTTCCGGTAAAACCGCACCCGGTACTGCTCTTTTGATACATTCTCCCTCTCTTCCCGGATAATTGTTCTGACCGCTTCTGCCGTACCTTCCATTCCATTGGGATGTTGAAACTTTTCCTGTAATTTCATTGACAATACCCCCTTTTGCACATCATTCTGATAGACCTTCAAAACCACATCAGAGTCTGTATCGATTTCCGCCGCCAGAAGTTCCACACACTCCGCAATCACCAATTCTCCGGAAGAACCCCCCGCCTCCGCAAACGGCATCCCCTCGACCGTCTTTTCCATAGCGGAAGGAAGAATCGTCTCCACCTCACATCTGCGGTTCATGCTTCCGCCAATCGTCAGCACAATCCCGAGTATCAGAAATCCCATGATTGCACTAACAATGATCATCGCTGCATTTTTCACATATATCTCCTTTCCCGGCTTTCTGTCTTCTCATCGGTTCACGGGTATCTGAAACTCACAGACGCTTCTGCGGTTTGCTTCGTCTGTCGCGCAGACCCGCACCGTATAGATCCCCTCCACATCAAACACAACCTCACCTTGCTGTGATTCTATTGTGCAGCTGTTTCCATGCGGATCTGTCATCTCACACCACAAAACACTCCGTTCTTCTCCCATTCCGTCTACCGCAGAAAATAAGTCTCCCGGCAGATATGCTCCCCTGTGCAGCATACCATTGTACGCATACCGGATCGTGGGGTACGCCACCTCCCCCGCCTCCGCAAAAGCGTCGATGGCAGCGTTTTCTGTGATTGTCTCTTCCTCCGGTATCCATGTCTTTACGATGTTAATAATTCCCCGGTTGCCCTGCTCGTCACGAATTCCTGCAAACAGCAGTACCATGACTGTTATCAACACAATTCCTGCCGCAATTCCCTTTCCATAGCATTGAAGTACCTGCTCCATCTGATCACCTCTGCTCTTTTCCTGTTGGACACTTAACTCCCACAGATTCCCGTCATATAATACTGCAGGACCATACCGATCATCCCCTGCCCATCCACGGCATGGAAGAATAAGAGCAATGCCCCTATTCCGCCTGCAATCTGCAAAAATCCATTGCCATAAACCTCTGCGATCTCTTTCATCTGTACGCTCCTTTTCTCTGACACGTCCGGACACGAAATCTCCCTATAGCATGCCAGCCACCTGCATCCATATCTCCTGAATTGCCGTGCATCCAAACCAGCCCACCAGCAATACCAGCATTGTCATTCCAAGTTCTTCCAGACTCCATTGCATCCTGCTCCTCCTTTTACCGTGCGATTCCTCTCGTCACCCGCTGCTGCGAGACCCCTAACAGTGGTATCCGGTATCTATAATAGAGATTGATCCCCGCAATCCTGCGGTCGCTTTGTCCACCGTAGGTGTAGGACTGCACTTCCAGTTCATACCCTTCTGTTCCTGCCTGCGCCTTGCAGCCATCAATCACGTACGGATTAAAGTCACTGTTCTCAATTTCTGCAATCATTGCAGCTTTAAATTCCTTCGCCGCTGCCACATCGGCACTCACCCCGAGCATATTGACGCACAGCAGCAGATTAAAAACCAGCACCAGCATCACACTGAATACTTCTATGATATATTTCACTCACGCACCTCCCATGCCTCCAAGAACCTGCATCATCAACGCCATTCCGACCGTAAGATCTGCCAGCAGTTTTCCAGTGGCTGCCAGCACCGGATATGCAAAAATCAGCTTCATCCGGAATGCACGTTCTTCACTGCGCAAAACATCGGCGCGCTCCTGCATCAGAACCACACGCTCAATCAGATGATTCATCTGCACATCAATATCTCCTGTTCCGTTTTCAGAAAAAGCATGCAGCATTTTCATACAGCTTAACATCTCGGGGAGATCAAACTTTTTGCAAAAGTCCGTGTATGTCTGTAATTGATCCGGACGCTCGTCCATTCTCGCGCAAAGCTCCGCAAGTTCGCTCCCGAGCACCGCCGGGGCATGTTGTGCAGATTTTGTAATCGCCATCTGAACGTTATTGTTCTGTAAAAGTAATACCATCTCAAAAAGCCAGCGCGGCAGCACCTGATACAATTCCGCCGTCACGTCCCGCTCGGCAATGCGGTAACTGATTCTCGGCTGCATTGCAACCAGTAAACCAGTCACCAGCAGGAGTATTCCCGTAATGCGCCATCCCACAGTCCAAAACACAAACGCAGTCATAGTCACAATTCCTGCAGGAATCAGGCGCCGATACTGCTGTGCTTTCTTTTCATATCCCATTACCAGTTCATAGCTGTGTCTGATATATGCCGTGTCATACAGCGGCTTTTCCTCCAGCCAGTCAGCCGTCAGGCTTCTGACACTCTTCACATAAAATGCAAGCAGCAACAAAAGAAACACCATCGAAGATATCTGGATCACAGGAACGGTAAACACCGATACGCCAGCCTCTGATGTAAACATCTCCTGCATCTCATTTAAAAGATACAATGCAGCCGCGCACAAGAGCACTGCCACCACAATGGAAATCACATTATCTGTATGACTCTTCCGCTTCTCCGCCTGAAGCTGGTATCCACGCTTTTTGAACCGCTCAATATCCTCCAGAACAAGCGTGACCGATGCCTCCACATCCCCGCCATATTCCTCCGTATTCAGTAGAAGTTCATGTACCGTCGCCAGCTTATCACAGGCATAATACCGTTCGATTTTCTGTAAACCCTCACGCAGAACGCCCTGCTCTCCGACCGGATGCCCGTACTCCATATGCGCAATCGCTTCCTCCACGCAGAGTCGGATCTGCCCTTCCCCAAAAATTCCGCGCACCTCCTTCAATGCACTCACAATCTTTCCGGTCTTCTGAAACGCATAGAGCAGCTGTTCCATGTAGGCACATGCATCTCCAAAACGCTTCTGCTCATACATTTTCTTATACATGTCAAGTACCAGTACCGGGAATACGAAAAGCACTGTCAAAAGCACCCCTGCCAAAAACAGCGGTTTTAGCTGAAACACCATTCCAATCCCACCGATTCCAACCAGAGCGGCTATCACCGCCATAAGATGCGTCCTCCACGAAAAACGATAACCGTACACATGCACTTCGCGCTGCAAATTTTTCGGATTCAACAGCCGCAGTTTCTCCCACAGTCCTTCTCTTTTCATCTATTTTCCCTCTCTCCTGTATCTCTGCCAGTGTGCGCAGCAAAACGGATCCTCTATTCCCGCCTGTCCAAGGCGTCTCACAATCGCAGGCGGTAGCTCTTCCGAGAGCAGTTCCCCATCCTCAAGTATCATATAAATACGATTCTCATACTGCTCCCTGCTATAAAAACACAGCTGATCCATATATCTTCGGATCTTTCCGTCCGGCTGTCTGACGCAGCGGATCAGAATCCCCACATTCACATAGCGGTAGATCCGGTTCTCCATACGCTCTGCGTCACGCGCATCGCTCATCATATTCTGAATGCGGTCCGGAAGCTTTCTGACATCATCCAGGTGGATCGTCGTAAAGCCGCTCACGCCGGTACTCCACTGCTCGAGCAGCGACGTCACCTCCACCGACCTTGCCTCCGAGAGGACAAGCCACTTCGGATTCTGCCGCAGGCTCGCCTTGATGGCATCCGTGTAGGAAAAATCTTCTCCGACACGAAGCTCCACCGCATCCGCCCCCGGATTGATGTCCCGGTAATGGATCTCGAGCGAATCCTCAATCGTAATTACCCGCTCCTCGCGCGGTATAAACTGCATAAAGAATTTCGCACACTCCGTCTTTCCCGCACCGGGTTCTCCTCCGAACACAAAATTCATGCCCGCCAGCACACAGTTCATCAAAAGCTGTAAAATCCGTTCCGGGCAATAGGATTCTTCCAGCATTCTCTCAATGTTCATGCGCACCATGCTCGGCGACTTCCGAATACAGATACTGGTGCCGGATGCGGCCGCCGCCTCATGGATAATACTGATACGCAGTTCTCTGGTATCAGCCTCCAGCACCTTATTGGCATTATTGAACTGACGATTCACGCAGTTGGAAATATTGTGCGTAAAAGTGCTGATAAATGCATCGGACAGATGCTCTTTTACACGATACCTTCCGATCTTTAAGTCCGTAATCCACAATTCGCTTCCGTTGTAGTCCACATCGGTAACATTCGGGCGCTGCAGATATTTCCAGAAAACCCCAAACTGCGCTTCCGTTGGTTCAAATGTCATGATCTCCCCCATGTCATCCTCCCTATGGCGTTAAGCCATTCATGCGGGAAAAGAATCCCGTCAGCGCATTCTTGAACTCCGTCGCCACATATCCGTCCGAGGAGAGCGCCGCAATAATGATTGCGCCGAGTGCAAGCAATACAATAATTGCAAGGATTGCATTTCCATAATGTTTCATTACCTGTTCCATAATAATTTCCTCCTTCACCCTTCTGTTGTGTCTTTTTCTTTTACCAAACATGTCCGGTTTTATCGATCTTACATACCTCCCTTAAAATACGATCCGCCGCTTTTACTAATCCGTCGATAAACTCCTGATTCCTGCCGCTTCTCGCAGACCCGTATTCCTCCGCTATAAAAGAGCTGCCCAGCCCGCGCTTCAATGCACAGTCATACGCTGCATTGTACCGCACGATGCCAATCTGCCCCTCATCCACCCGATATACTCTGTTTAGCACATCCGGCTCCGGTGTCCCGATGCAGTTGGCATACAGATACACCATGCGCTTCTCCAGATACATATGGCGCAAAAAGAACTGCTCCATTCCGTCGTAATCCTGCGGTTCAAAATTTACCACCACAAGATCCGCTGTCAAAAGGAGCTTCTTTTGACCCGCCGGACTGCACACTCCCGCATCCCACAAAAAGAGTGCCGAATCCTCGCATCGCTCCCTCTGCAGGCTGCCGCACACAATCTTCCTGTCCGGGCATAAGTGCGGCAAAATGCCTGCCATTGCAGTATAGTTCGCCGTCGTACCGCTCCGGTGTGTTTCTCCCCAAAATACAATATTCATTTGTTCCTCACTTCACTCTGTGCTGTGTGATTGTCCTTACTGGAATTATGGATGAAACTGCCTCCATATAGCGTGATACTTAGAAATGTGGATAAAATCCAACTATTTGATAAAAGATGTGCTTATTTTACATCGTTTTCTTACATATGTAAATAGCATTTTTCAAATTTATATTTTTTTTAGAAATTACTACCGGAAACTTTTCTTTTCGCATTGCTTCCATTATAATAAGTACAAATACATGTATCAGGAGGTCTTATGAACAATTTTATCATTACAACCGATACCACGTCTGATCTGCCGGCTGCTTATGTTGCGCAGCATCAGCTCGGCATGCTTTCTCTTACATATACGATTAACGATACTACTTATTCTTGGGAGCATCCGCTTCCGGTAAAGGAATTTTATGACTGCATGCGTCAGGGTTCTCTTCCCACGACCTCCCAGGCCAATCCCGAGGAGGCTGCCGCTGTTTTTGAAAAAATAATCAACGAACAGAATGCCGATATTCTTCATATCGCCTTTTCTTCCGGTTTAAGCGGAAGCTACAACAGCGCAAGGCTCGCGGCGGAGGAGCTTTCCGAAAAATACCCCGACCGGAAAATCATCGTCATCGATTCTCTCTGCGCTTCTCTCGGCGAGGGACTTCTGGTGCACAAAGCCGTCACCTTAAAGGAGCAGGGACATACACTGGAAGAGACCGCAGACTGGCTTGAGTCAAACAAACTTCACCTTGTACATAATTTCACCGTCAATGATCTGTTTCATCTCTACCGCGGCGGCCGCGTGTCAAAAACCGCTGCTTTTCTCGGTACAATGATCAGTTTAAAACCACTTCTTCATGTGGATGATGAGGGACATCTGATTCCGCTCTCCAAAGTGCGAGGACGCAAAAAGTCGCTGATTGCTCTCGTGGATGCCATGGAAAAACAGATCGGCAGCTGGCGTGACAAGAATGACATCATTTTCATCAGCCACGGCGACTGCATCGAAGATGCACAGTATGTTGCTGATCTCATCAAAGACCGTTTCGGCTATGAAAGCTTTCTGATCAACCATGTCGGTCCGACCATCGGCGCACACACGGGTCCGGGCGTCGTTGCACTGTTTTATATGGGCGATTACCGTTAATCGGAAGCGCCTTTTTTGTGGAATTGTCGCAATAAGCATGGATCTCTTTGGGTTGATAAGTAATATTATCAGAAACACACTTCGGGATTTCATGTGGAAATGCAGATGGAATATTTGTTTGAGAAAAATGTGAGAATTTCTTCCAGCTGAATGTCTGCATCGGATTCCGTGTCGCTTCCACTTTTGGACAATCCGACGGGTGCATGTCCGGCACACCGGAGACAATGGGCGGACTTTCTGGTGTCCCTAATGGCACCTCTTCACAG
>ERZ836441.93-NODE-93-length-101191-cov-18.658401_pt1 | contig 101191 bp, 74 predicted proteins | sample MGYA00519686_ERZ836441 | MGnify/ENA primary metagenome ERZ836441 (study PRJEB31850, sample SAMEA3708800) | human gut metagenome | biome: human gut; feature: human-associated habitat; material: faeces | place: China | collected 2014 ...
GTACGCGCCGGCAAGTACGCTCTGAAAGTCAGAATGTAAGACGTAAAAACAACAATGGGGGCGAGACCACGCGTGGCCTCGCCCTCTTTTGCTTTATGGTCCGTGGAAACTGAAAATGGCGGCGGAATCGCCCCAAGGATGCGCGTGTGGATGAGAAAACAGGCTGACAAGCCCCCTTATGCCATTCATGACCGTTCAGCGACGCGCCCCCTTCGCGGGCGCATCGCATCAGCTTATAAGATTTCTACGGACAGTAATATTTGCTTTATGGCTATCCGCATTTTGCTTTGGAGTTGCCGTTACGGACCGTGCGTCCCTACATTCAGCGACTGAGCACGAAGCTCAGGGAGTGTGGATAGTCTTCTCCGTAGAGCTCGCGGTAGATACGACAGAAGTGGTCGTACTCGCGCTTGGCCATGTGCTGGCGCCGCATGTCTTGATAAGTGCGGCATTTCAGGCTCAGAGCCGCCTCATTGGTGGCATCGAAGCTGAATACGATGTCGCTGATCTGCAGGTTGGCGGCATAGTGGTCCGAATCGTCGTTGTCGGCGGCATATTTCAGCAGAGCATTGGTGATGTGGTCGGCCAGGCGGCTTTTGTAACGGTCAAGCCACAGATAGTCGCAATGCGGCAGGAGTCCCCCCTTGGCTGTCATGGCTGCCAGGATGCGTATGCGGTCGGGAGTGAGGCTGTCGGGACGCAGGCGCTCGTCGATGCAGGAGTAATAGTCCACGTAGACGTTCTCGAGACGTATCAGCCATTTGCCGCCGGATTTCTCTATGGCGGCGCCCGGCACGCCTGCAAGCGCCGTGCGCAGCTTGTGCAGGTTGACGGCGCGGTTGTTCTTGGCACTGGCCTCGTCCTTGCCCGGCCAGAGGATCTCGGTGAGCTTCTTGCCGTCGATGCCGCCGTGGGGCGACGTGAGCACGAGGAGCAGGAAGAGCTCACGTGTCAGCGGCGACATCCGTGCCGAGATCTCCTCTCCTTCGTGGTCGAGCACCCTGAACTCGCCCAGCAGGTATATGGCGTCGGCCTGTGGAAAGGATACCGCTTCGGCCGACGTGGCGGACACACCGGGATAAGTCCCTACAGGCTGGCGTCTATGGCGACGCCTCCTCAGATATACCACCAGGAACACCAGGGCGTCGACCACCAGCACAAGCGTTACCCAAAACCAGGCCAGGGAGCCCGTCCGGCTGTCATTCTCGCTGAGCGTGCGGAAGCCGCTGGCATTGCCGATGTCGAGTCCGAAGTCGGCCGAGGGTGTGCCGACATGCACACGGTAGGCTCCGTCGCCGCGTATGCCGTGCCCCGAAAGGCGGATGACGGTGTCGGGCAGGGCCAGGGCCGCGCTGTCGGCGCCGAACGAGAACGTCAGCCGCGTGGAGCCGACGGGGAAGCGACCTGGCAATATATGCCGCTCCACCTCCGAACCAATCACCCACAGCAGCTCCGGTGCGTAGCCGGGCGTGACGTTCAGTATCAGGTTGTAGCGCTCCCCCTCGTTGCCCTCCAGCCGCAGCAGCGACTCGAAGATGCGACGTGTGCCGTCGGCACGGGTGATGTCCATCTCCACGTGGCCGCCACGGTCCCAGTAGATGTAGTCGGACTTGCTCAGGATGCGGTCATCGCGCTCGCAGGCGGTCTGGCCGTCGGGCGCCGGACGACTCGACGGACCAGCGGCCATGGAGCACAGTCCCGACAGAAGGAGTGCCAGGACCATTAATAAATGTATTTTCCCATACCGCGGAATTAGCATGCACAAATTTAATGCTTTTCCGCGATATGGAAAAATTCATTAGAGAGTCAAGAGTTGAAAGTTGAGGAGGGTGGATCACAATCCGCGGCAGTGACCGCGAAGCGGTAGGTTTTGACACACTACCTGTAAGTCAGTACATCATCGTTGCGGCGTCGGCGGCCATGCGGGCCTGGTCGTGGCCCACGCCGGGGACCTCGCGACGCGTCCAGCACAGGGTGATGCCATGGGCGGACGCCGTGGCCTCGGCGGTGTTGAAGTAGAAGTTGCCACGCTCGAAGCGGTTGCGGCCCTGGGCCTCGGCACCTGCGGTGGTGTTGAGGCCGTCGCGACCTGTGTCGGCGGTGCCGAGCTGGACTATCAGCTCGGTGGCGAACAGGCGCCGCAGCGTGGCCTCGTCGTCACTGCCGGAACCCTTCAGCCCGTAGGGATACGTCACGCCGGGATCGGGAAGAGTGTACCAGCCGGCGTTGGCGCACACGGCACGGTTGACGCGGATGCCGGGGGTGAACGTCACGAAACGGTGCACGAACTGGGCACCGGCGGAATGGCCCCACAGGTCGTAGCTGTCGACACGACTTCCCACACACTGGCGGATGTAGTCGAACAGCGGCTCGATGACAGCGAAAGTGCGCTTCTCCGGCGCCACGAGGCTGCCTCCGCTGAACATGCCACCCTCGATGTACTGCGACGAGGAATAGGCATCGGCGGGAAATTCGAGGGCGAAGACCATGAAGTGTCTGCGGTCGGCGGCCTGGCGCCACGAGGCGAGGTAGTCGGCGGCGTTGCGCTCCTGTCCGGGCAGCACAAAGAGCACGGGCATGGTGGCACGATCGCCCTTGGCCGGTATGTAGTAATGGACCTTTACCGGGCGCGAACTCAGGGGCGCGTAGCCGTTGTAGGAGACCATGCCGGTCGTGGAGCCGAAGTCGGCGGCCGGCTCAGGTTCCTTGTCGTCGCTCCAGCAGCCGGTCAGGACGACCAGTGCCAGGAGCGACGCAAGGATGCAGTGAAGACAATAAGGTTTCATTCCCTTCCTTAGAATACAAGCTGCATGTTGAGCTTGACGGCGAAGTTCTGGTATTCGTCGCCTAACTTCTTCTCGAAGCGGGTGTACTCGCCGGCCACCTGTAGCTTGATGCTGTTGCCCAGGAAGTACTTGCTCACGCCGAGCTCGTAGTTGTCGGCACGCTTGAGATAGCTGCTTTCGTCATCGAACTCGGGGCGCACCAGGCTGTAGGCGGCATCCACGGCCCACTTGTGCGGGAAAAGGTATCCGGCCTGCACGTCGAAGCCGTTGCCCAGGGCCAGGTAGTCGGCGATCTGACGCGGCTGGATGGGATTGCCGCCGTTAGGATCGGTGTAGATGCCCTTGACGCGGGTGGCGGAGGTGTTGATGTAGTCGGCAAGCAGCGAGAAGCCGCGCCATTTCAGCAGGATGTCGGCGGCGAAGCGGCGGTAGTCAGGATAACGGGCGTCGCCCTGGCGGTTGTAGAGCTGGAAGTCGTTGTGGCCCTCGCCGACCCAGCTGCTGGCGCCGCAGTTGTAGCTGAAGGCGCCGCCAATGCCCAGGCGCAGGTTCTCTTCGTAGGCGAAGTCGTTGAATACCAGCTCATTGCCTGGCTTGAAGAAGCCGAGGGGATAGAAGCTCAGACGGACACCGTACTTGAGGCCGCCGCAATCAGCGTCGGTGCTGGTGGAGCCGAATGAATTACGACCGTCGCCGGAGGTGACAGAACCGGTGATGTCGAAGCCGACGCGGGATACCGGCAGGCGGTACTCGGCGAAGATGCCCAGCTCGCGACCGGTGGCGAAGAAGGTGCGACTGACGTAGGAGCGCTGATCGAAAGCCTGCCCCTGGTCGAGCATCATCATCTGGCGCGTGTCGGTCACTGACTGGCGCTGGCCGACGGTCAGGCGCAGACCCCTGACGGGCGAGTAGCTCACCCAGGCGTCCATGAGCGGGTTGGAGTAGGCGAAGTCGGTCTGGAGAAAGAAGCCGAGCTTGCCGTCGAGGAAGGAACCCTGCACGCCGATGGAGGCGTGAGTGATGTCGAAGCCGTTCTCGGAGTCGGCGTTCTTGATTTCCTTATGGTAGCCGGTAGCGTCGAGGAAGCCGCCGAAGCGGATCTTGTTGGCACCCTCGTTGCCTTTCTTGCCGAGGTTGAACTCGAGCAGTCCGCCGTCGAGCTGCGGGTATGAGCTGTTGCCCATGGTCTGTCCCTGGGCGGCGACGGCTGCGGCCAGGGCGAATATCGTGATTGCTATATTATTCATTGCTTGGTTGACTTCAGGTTATTTTTCGCGGTAGATTTTGAGGTCCTCGCCCTGACGGGCCTTTATGACGCCGTAGTTGACGAATCCGTTGGCCGACTCCGGCTCCATCAACGTGCCTATGAGGGCTGCCAGGGGTTGGTCCATGGGCACCCGGTATGACCCTGCGGGCAGAGTCATGGACTTGTCAGTCAGGGTGGAGGTAACGGTCACTGGCACTGTGGCTCCCATGGGCTCGTAGTCGCGGACCACCTTGTCGATGGTGTACGTGCCGAGGGTGGCCGACAGGGGCGCCTGGAGTTCCTCCACGGTCACGCCGAAGAGGCGCAGAGTCTCGGCGGCCCGTTTCTCCTCAGGTGCGAGGTAATAGGCTCGAGGGCGCGGACGCGACAAGGTGACGGTGCGCTCCGGGGCCAGGCGGGCGTCGACTTTCAAGGTGACGGGCTTGGCGGCGAGGATGTCTATGAACTCTATTGGGTAGCCCTCCACCTTCCGGGGGGCGAACCGCACAGCGAGGTCGGCGCGGTTGCCGACGGCGGCGTCAGCAGCGGCACGCACACGGTCGGCATGGTCGTAACTGGTGCGGGCGAACTGCTCGGCGAGCTTGTAGGAGGTGTAGGCGCGACGCTTGAAGGAGGTGCGTCCTAAACCGATGCCGCGGATTTCCATGAGCATCGACACGGCACCGCGCAGGGCCATGGAGTTGCTGGTGGAGCGGGGCGAAGAGCCGCCCACGTTGAACACCACGTCGCCACGGTCGCTCTTGGTGGTGAAGTATGTGCTGTTGCGCAGGCCTGCTGCGACGGCCATCTTCTCGGCCTCGGGCACGAAGAGCCCGGTGACGGCCTCTGTCAGCTCCGACGCCACGTTAGGGTGGCTGCTCCAGAGGAACATGAAGTCGTTGGGGTTGGTGACGAGGCGGTCAGAGACGTCCTCGTAGCTGGCACGCAGGGGCTTGTATTCGTGGAAGTCGACGAAGACGTGCGGGCGGACGGTGCCTGCGACCCGCTGCAGAGTCTGGGCCTCGGGCGTGGTGAGAAGCGTCAGGTTGCGGTTGAGGTCGGTGCCGTCGGCGGTGACGCGGCGATTCTCCTCGGCGCCGTCGATGTTGACCATGGGCAGGATGTAGAAGTCGAGTCGGTCGAGCAGGCGGTTCACGGAGTCGTTCTCCGCCAGCTGGCGCAGGAAGTGGAGCAGGCCCTCTGCGGCGGCCGGCTCGTTGCCGTGCACCAGACCGGTGTACATCACTCTCAGCTTGTCGTTGCACTGACCTGGGCGCGACACGTGAATCATTGGTATCTCGCGACCCTTCTGGGTGCGGCCCACGATCTCGAGCTTCATCAGGCCGGGATGGGCGGTGATGAGGCCGTGCAGGTAGTCCATCAGTTCGGAGTAGGTGGTGTAGCCGTGCTTCTTGTGGAATGCGGGGGTGTCCATCTCCACGTCAGGGTCAGGGAAGAAGGTGCGGGTGACCTTGCCCGTCTGCTGCGCCCAGGCTCCGGAAACGAGCGTCAGCAGCGCGGCCATCATGGCGAGTAGTCGTTTCATGGCTTGTCAGAATTTGAATTGGAAGAGTATGTTGGCCGTCCATTCGTTACCGCTGAAGACGTTGCCGTCGGGAGTGCGGCAGTCGCCATGCGTGCGTGCCAGGCCGGCCGTGAACTGTATCTTGGCAGCGTAGTTACGCAGCAAGTACTTGGAGATGGCGATGTCGTAGAAATGGTGGCGGTTGTTGTATAGGTTGTTGTTGAGGTAGGAGTAGCGGTCGGGGCATAGACGGGTATAGCGCAGAGCGAACTCCCAGAGGCTGCGAAGCATGTATCCTCCCTGGATGTTGTAGCCCCAGCCCACGTTCATGCGGTTGAGGATGTAAGCCTCCTTGTCATCGCGGTCGTCGATGGGGAACGTGGTGGCCGAGGAGCCGTCGTTGCGGACGCGGCTGGCGATGGAGGAGGGCACGTACCCCCAGGTCTTTACGAACTCGCCCAGCAGGGAGAAGCCCCGGTACTTGAAGTGGACGTCGGCAGTGAGCTTGGCGTAGTCGGGCAGGTCGATGCGGCCTTCGGCGTCGCGGTAGAGGATGTCGCCGTTGGAACGCCCTCCGCGGCGGTCGCTGACGCCGTCGGCGTAGCTGTAGCCGACACCCACGGCGAGCTTGGGAGTGAGCTCATAGGCCATGTCGGACTCCCGGTTGCCGCCCATGGAGCGGAAGGTGCCGAAAGGGAGGTATGTCACTCGTGCGCCGTACTTGAGTCCGCCGTAGCGGCGCCCTCCGCCGGTGAGCGGGCCGGAGCCGTCGGTGATGGCCACCTGGGGGCGTATGTAGCCCTCGCTGCCCACGCGCAGGGAGCTGCTGAGGAAAAGGCCCAGTTCGCGGATGGTGCTGAAGGCGCCGGTGAGCTTGCTACGCTCCACGAACTGGAGCGTCTGCGAGCTCATGGAGAGTTCCAGGTTGTCGGTGGGGGTTGCGGCCTGGCCGAAGGTGATCTGAAGCTTGTTTCCCCAGGGGCGATAGGCCACCCAGGCGTCCCAGAGCAGGGAGCCGTCCTCGGAGTCGGACTCGCTACCGCGCACGAACTCCATGCCCAGGCGGTAGCGGATCTTGTCATGTGCCGCCGAGCCGTCGAAACGCAGGCGGGCACGCCGCACCCGGAAGCGGCTGTAGTTCTTGTCCACGCCTTCGTAGCGGCGTGTCTCGAAGGTGGTCTGCACCAGGCCGCTTACTGTCAGTTTTGCGCCTCCACGGGCGCTGAAGCGCAGGCCGTTGCCTATACGGTAGCGGTTGAGGAGTATCCGCGGCTGCTCGGCATCGGCGGACTCGGCGTTCTCCACCTGGTCCGACGCATCGGTCTCTTCTATCTCCTGTGCCGTGGCCACAAAGGGGAACAGGGTCAGGAGGGCGAGTATGATTCGTTTCATGGTCATTGTTCAAAGTTTCCTTTTCTGATGATTTCTCCGCCGCGCATGAAGCGTGAGCCACGCGCCCAGACGTCGGTAAGTTGCCAGTCGTCGGTGAACAGGCAGAGATCGGCGTCGAGGCCCTCGGCCACGCGTCCCTTGCCGGTGAGCTTGAGGTTGCGTGCCGGGTTGGCGGTGATGAGGCTGAAGGCCTGCGAGGGCGTCAGACCACCGTCGGTAATGAGCCGCACGGTCTGCTCGAGGTTCTTGTCCAGGGGGGCGATGCGGTAGATGTCCTCGCCTGTGGCTGGGTCGCGGCGACGCACGCCGGCGTTACCGTCCGACGAGAAGGTCATCCGCTCCATGGGCACACCCAGCTCCAGGCCCTCCATGACCGTCTCCCAGGGCTCGGCGTACTTGGTGCCTCCGGTGGAGATGTCGATCATGCCGCCCATCTTGGCGAACTCCACGCCCTGGAGAAAGAGGTCGTGTGTGCGGCCCATGTGCGTTGGCGAGATGTAGGGTATGAGGGTGGGATACCGGCGGGCGATGTCGAGGAGCAGTCCGATGCCGCCGGGCAGGTTGCCCAGGTGTACGTGCATCACGCCACCCTTGGCGGAGGTGAAGCCTCCCAGGCGCACCTGCTGGATGATGCGCAGCAGCTCGGTGGCGTCGGGATGCGAACTGCGGTCGTCGCTGAGGGCTATCTTGCAGCCTATCACCTTGTCGATGAAGATGAGGTCCTCGGCCACGCTGGCGGTCAACGTGGGGGTGGGCAGGCCGTAGAAGCCGGTGAGCATGTAGGCGGTGATGCCGTCCTGGCAGAGCGCCTTGGTCTTGGAGTAAAGCTGCGGCAGGGTCTTGACGAAGCCGTCGGTGCCGAGCAGGCCGACCACGGTGGTGGTACCGCAGGCGACCAGGCGGCTCAACGGCACCTCGGAAGCCAGGGAGAAGAAGCCGGTCTGGCCTCCTCCGCCTATTATGTGCACGTGCTGGTCGATGAGGCCCGGAGTGGCGTTGAGCCCGCAGCCGTCGGTGACCTCCACGCCGAGGCCGGTCGGGTCCAGGTCATGGCCTATGGCCACGGTCTTCTCGCCGCACAGCAGCAGGTCCGTCACGCCCAGGTCCTCGGGTGCGTACAGCCGCACATTCTTTATCAGCTGGAATTTCATCATGGTTTTCGTTGTAGGAGCGCACGGGCCGTGCGTCCGTTGAATTGGAATTAGACGAAGAAATGGATTACTATCATGGCCACCAGTGCGACCGAGAGGGGTATGGCGTTGCGCTTGGCAAGTGCCGCAGGCTCCACGCCGGCCACCTCGGCGATGGCGATCACCACGCCGGCGATGGGCGAGATGGCACGGCCCATGCTTGACGACAACTGCATGGGCAGCACCATCTCGATGGGATTCATGCCGACCTTGGCCGCGATGCCTGGCACCAGCGGGCCGAACGAGAAGAACGACGCGTTGCCGCTGCCCATCAGTATGGCCGCCAGGAAGATAATCAGGATGATGACGATGGACACCACGATGCCGGACAGTCCCACGCCGGTGCAGAGCTCCACCAGGGCATCAATGAAGCCCAGGCTGATAAGACCCTTGGCGAAGATCTCGGCGCAGACTATCAACGTGACGACGTTGGCGAAGACCTTGCCCATGCCCTCCCAGAAAGTCTTAATGTTGGCAAGCATGCCACGGAATGAGCGCAGGCGTATCAGCTCGAAGACCATGGCCACGCCCAGCGACACGAACATGGCCGTGGTGGTGTCGAGCGTGATTGGCGGGTCGAAGAGCTGCAAGTAGGCCGAGAAGATGATCAGCAGCAGCAGCGGCAGCACGGGCAGGATGGCGTATATAAGAGGAACGCCGGCCTTGAACTCGCCCTTGTGGGCCACCTCGGGCCTCGCCTTCTCGCGCTCCCTGTCCTTGCGGTCGAAGTAGCGGTTGGTGAAGTAGTACAGCACCATGAGCAGGATTGTCAGCGGTATGGTCAGCGGCAGCTGGTGCTCCACGAAGTAGAGCATATTGTTCTGGCCCACGAGTTCGGCGGCGCGGGCGGTGTTGGCCGAGCCGGGACCCATGTCGAAGATGGTGCAGGCCGAGATCACCGACACGGCGCTCAGGCGGCTCACGCCCAGACCTATCAATATGGGGTAGATGGAGGCCACCAGCAGCAGGCCAAGGCCCGTGGCGCTCGGTGTGCAGATGAACAGCAGCTGGCCGATGGGTATCACCGTGCTCGCCGCCACATAGGGGTACTTGCGGAAGAATGCCAGAGGCTGCATGGCCACGTACACCAGGGCGTCGCTCGCCTTGATCTTGCGCATGTACGCCACGTAGCCGCCGATGGTCATGATCATCAGGCCGATGCGCTTGAGGTTCGACGAGAACGTGTCACGCACCACCTTGAACAGGTCGAAGACCACGCTCCCGGTATTCTCCTCCATCTCCAGGGCGTGGAGACCGAGCACCAGGCTCAAGGCTATCATCAGCAGGCCCGGAACAAGCAGGGCTCCCTGCGGGTTGACCTTCTTCATAAGCAGCCACGCCACCAGGATGATGACCTGAACCGCTATTATGGCACCAAGGTATATCATATCACAGTCGGATGGTGTCGGGTGAGGTTATTCCGGTTTTACGCCTTTCTTTGTCTTGAGGTTGTTGTAGATCTCGGCGGGGATGGGAAAGTCCGCGCCCGGGTTGCCGCTCAAGTCTACCTCGGTAAGCTTGAGCAGCCCTGCGAGGCTGATAGTGGCGAGCTCGTTGTTCTTGAGGTTGAGGGTCTGGAGTTCGCGGTTGGCACCGAGATCTATAGCCTTGAGCTTGGCGTACTTCGACGAGCCGTTGCAGTTGAGCACGCGCAGGCGCGGGTTGCCGCCGAGGTCGAGTTCGCTCACTCCGGCGGTGTTGACCTGGAGCACCTCCAGGTGGGCCAGTTTGGTCAGAGGCAGCGGCGAGGTGAAGTTGTTGGAGGTGGCGGTGAACTCTGTCAGCGCGGTGAAGTATTGCAGACCCTCGGCAGAGCTGATGGGAGTGGCTGCGGTCTTCAGCCCGGCTTCGGTGAGCGTGGTTATCATCTTGGCTGTCTTGGCGACGTTGAGCACGGTGACGGTGGCGGCCTTGGCAATGTCGAGGGTGTAGACGCCGCCATTCTCCGTCACGAGTCCCTCGGGTAGCGTACCCTGGCCGCAGAGGTAGAGCAAGTACTCGCCGAACGCGGCGTCGGGTATGGCAAAGGAAGTCTCCGGCTCGCCGGGCTTGTCGCCACCGTCGCTGACACCGTTCTTCAGGGTGAGCTGGGCGAAGAGCGCGGAAGGCACGGGGAAGGGGGCGCCGGGGTTGCCGCTGAGGTCCATCTCCTTGAGGTTCGTCCACGACGAGGGCAGCGTGAGGGCGCCTTCACCTATGTTCTGATTCTTGAGGTACAGGTGCTCGAGCGACACACAGTTGCGGAGGTCGGCCGCGGAGAGCTTCTGGGCCTCGGTAGCGTCGTCCGACGCTCCGTAGCGGAAGCGCTTGAGCTTGGTGGCGTGGCTGAAGTCCATGACGCCCACCAGGTTGTTGTTCATCTCGATGGTCTCGATGTCGGGGCAGCGGGTGATGTCAAGGACACGGACGTCGTTGCTGGTCAGCTTGAGGGTCTTGAGCGAGGTGAAGTAGACGAGCACGTCCATGTCGGTGATTTTCTGGGCGGCGGTAGTCAGTCCGGCAGCCGTCAGCTTCTTGATCTGAGTCTCGTTCTTGACCAAGTAGAGGTTCTCGGCTGTGGCGGCGATGTCCGGGTTGAGGTAGTATTTGCCGTCGCGCTCTACGGCCGTGCCGCCGGGCAGGCGCTCGTCGTCCGTGCGCTGGCAGTTATATATAAGGTACTGCCCCAGGGCCTCGTCGGATATCTCCACGAGATTATCCCCTTCGCCGGGCACGATGGGCTCCACGTCGTTGGTGGAGCAGGCGTTCAGCAGCACTGTCATCGACAGCGTGGCCGCGAGCAGGCCGCTGATGGAATTTTTCAGTTTTGCCATGTTGGTTCCGGTTAGTTGTTGATTTCCGATTGCAAAGTTATGGTTAACAGGTGAATAAAAAGATTAACACTACGGGGTTAACAAAACATTAACGTACGATTTTTCGGTGGATTTTTTGTTCGCAGCAGAAAAAAGAGGATGCGAAAGCGGCATCGCTCTCACATCCTCTTTGCCTTGACACAGCCGCCGTACTTACGTACGAGTGATGGACGGCATAGCTCTATCGGGCAATCTCAAAACATATTGTAGTGCACTTTGGCCGGATCCCACTTATCCTTGGCAGGGTTGTCGCTGTCGGGGTGGCCGATGCAGATGATGTTGAGGGGGATTATGCCCTCGGGTAGTCCGAGAGCCTTGGAGACCATCTCCACGCGATCCTGCACAGGGTAGACGCCCGTCCAGACGGCCCCGAGGCCGAGAGCATGCGCCGCCAAGAGGATATTCTCCGTGGCGGCAGAGCAGTCCTGCACCCAGTACTCGGGGGCATCCTCGATGAACTTCGCCTTGTCTCCGCAGACGGCTATGAGCAGCGGCGCCGTGGCGGCCATCTTGCAGTACGGCAACTCGGCCGCCATGGCAGCTCGCCTGGCGGCGTCGGTGATGACCACGAAGACCCACGGCTGGCGGTTCATGGCCGTGGGGGCCGCCATGCCGGCTTTCAGGAGCGTGATGACATCGGCGGAGTCCACCAGCTCGGCGGTGTACGTACGCACGCTGGAACGCGTCATGATGTTCTCGATGGAGGCATTGCCGCCCTTTGGTGTGTCTTTCATGTCATTTTCGGTTTCGGCCTTTGCGGTCACGCTCAGGCGCACGGACAGTATCACCAACGCGGCGCAAAGCAGCAGTATTATCCAATTCTTCATTTCTTTGGTATTTGTAGTTTGAGTATTGAGCCGGTGGGACAGACAAAGCGGCAGAAGGGCCTGGGGATGAAGACAGACAGCAGCACGAAGCCTATGCCGGTGCCGATCACGGCCCACGAGGCGCTATTTACGATAAAGGCAGTGAAGATCTCGTAGTCGATCCACGATGCTCCCCATCCGGCCCAAAGCAGGCAGAGCAACACCAGCCACAGCGCCATGCGAAAGCGGTCGAGCCAGCGTGTCAAGGCCGGGCTCAGGTGCAGCTTCCGCTTGGAGCAGTGCCCGGCCAGGTCCTGCAACGCTCCGTAGGGGCACATCCACGAGCAATAGTGGGCCGAGTGGCCGAACAGGGGGTATATGAAGCCCACCACCAGCAGCGCCAGGGTGGTGAACCAGGCCAGCGTGGCAGTGAAGCCCGACGCCACGAAGCGCTCCATCATGGCGTAGTCAATGAACGTGCCGCCCCAGAAGCCGAGCACGCCCACGTTGAGCAGCTGCTGCACCAGGCGGTAGCTCGGCTTGTGGACGAACAGCGGCAGAATGGCCCCCAGCAGTATCACTATCAGCACGCAGATGCCCACCACCGACACACCCTCTTTGCCGACCGGGGCCATACCTCTGTCACCGCCGCCCACAGACGGCTTCGCCCCCCTATCTTCGCTGCGGCGAGCGTCGTATTTCTGCGCCTCGGCCACGCCTGCGGCGACGTTGGCCAGGAAAGCGTGCGACGAGAACGTGGCGCCGCTCACGGCGTCGGGGTGCATGGCGGCAGCCTCATTTAGCGTCCTGCCATTGAAGGCCGTGGTCAGTCCCTCGGCGCGGAGCTGGTCGAAGAACTCCGGCGTCTCGGAGTTGGGAAGCGCCTGGATGGAGTCGATACGCCCGGCGCGGACGAATATCTTCACCGGCACCGGACCGCCATAGCCGAAGACGCTGCGGCAGAGCGTCGTGGTATTGACCACCAACCCGTCGCCCTGGCGGCTCTCCACCGCCCCGGACGCCTGGGCCGAAGCCTCTGCCTGCCCCGCTTCCCGCTCCCGGCTGTTTTCCACCTCGGCGCCGAAGAAGCGTCCGTGGCTGACAATGGCCAGCGACGCCAGTATCGCGAAAACAACTATAAAGGAAAGCACACGAGGCCATACCCGCGCACCATTTTTCGGCATAGACGCATGCACACTCCCGGCGGTTGACCGACCGGCAATACTTGGCGTATCTGTCATTCGTTTTTTATTATTTTAACGCGAGTCATGCGCAAATGTTGCCAATGAAAGTAGCACACTGGGAATAATCACGCACAATTCATTATTATAGGGTATACCCATGGGCGTTTTAGACAAAACCAGGAGCTGCATTGAAAAGATTATGCATAAAATCATTATTTTTAAGTAAAATCTATATTAAAAACGGCATAAATGCTATTTGAGTAATCGAGATAAGTGGCTAACTTTGCGGAGGTTAATCGTCATCGCCCTCGTCGTGCTCCTCTTCTTCGGGGGCAAGAAGATTCCCAACCTCATCACCCTCGATTCATACATTTCCACCCTGCTGCTGATATGCCTGAGCATGGGCATAGTCTTCGAGATTCCCGTCCTGTCGTGGCTGCTGGCGCGCATGGGATTGCTGAGCGCCGCCTACGTGCGCCGTTACCGCCGCCACGCCGTGGTGATAATCCTCGTGCTGGCGGCCATCATCACCCCCACCTCCGACGTCCTCACCCTCCTGGCCGTCTCGCTGCCCATGTGGCTGCTCTACGAGTTCAGCATCCTCCTGGTGGCCCGCACGCGCCAAAAAACCGCCTGAACGATTCACTCCGACACCATGAATGAAAGAACCTGCTGCTGACTGCTGTCAAAGGGCGTAGGGCAAGCTCATGCCTCCATCCCGCCGCTCTCATCTATTTGATGCGGAGCTCGACGGGGTCGCTTTCGCGGTTCATGCGGTCGAGGGAAGTTACGACCAGCACGGAGCCCTTCTCCAGGACGCCCGGCAGGGCGCAGCGTGTGCAGGGGGTCAGGGCTACGATGGCCTCAGCATTGTCGAGGTCCACCTTCTCGCCCGGCAGAAACTCGTAGACGACGAAGCGGATAGCATCGGTGGAGGCCGGTTTCTTGCTCAGCGGGGGCTGGTGCCAGGACAGCATGGTGTGCCCCTTCTCGTCCTCCACCTTGAGACGCGAAGGAGCGTGGGGCCTGACTCGCTTGTCGCCGTAGGCGGGAGGCACGGCGATGGTGGACTGGAAGTCCCTTTCCAGGCGGTCGCGCACGCCCTTGTAATTATCGGTGACCCAGTAGCCGTGCCACCAGATGTTGCCTCCGACGTTGGGGAGGCTGCGGCTCAACTCGATCTTGGTCTGCAGCTCGTCGGAGCGCCCGGCGCGGCTGTCGGCCTTATCCATGGTGCGCTTGGTGTCCTGGCCGATGTAGAGGTCGACGCCGTTGGCGTTGTCGTTCCACCACTGCACGAGCTTGCGGCTGGGAGCCTGGGCGTGATCCAGCTCCCAGTAGAGCTGCGGGGCGATGTAGTCGACCCACTTGTTCTTTGTCCACAGCAGCACGTCGGCGTAGAGGGCATCGTAGTTCTGCAGGCCGTTGCTGTCGGAGCCGCGCGGATCGGACTTCTTGTTGCGCCAGATGCCGAAGGGCGAGACGCCGAAGCGCACCCACGGCTTGGTCGACTTGATGGTGGTGTAGAGTTCCTCGATGAGCAGGTCCACGTTGTGGCGTCGCCAGTCGTTTTTCGGCATTCCGTTGCCGTACTTGGCGTATGTGGCCTGGTCGGGTATATCCTTACCTGCCACCGGGTATGGGTAGAAATAGTCGTCGATGTGTATGGCGTCGACGTCGTAACGGCCCACGATGTCGCGCACCACGCCCTCTATGTACTTGCGGTTCTCGGGTATGCCTGGGTCGAAGAAGAGCTTGTTGTCGTACTTGAACGTCCGCCAGGGCTCTCGGGCGGCGATGTGGCTCTGCGGCAGCACCTCGTTGGCGTTGGTAGAGATGCGGTAAGGGTTGAGCCAGGCGTGAAGCTCCATGCCGCGCTTGTGTGCCTCGTCGATGGCGAACTGCAGAGGGTCCCAGTGCGGGCTAGGGGCCTTGCCGCGACAGCCGGTGAGAAACTGGCTCCAGGGCTCGATGTCGGAGACGTAGAGGGCGTCGGCGCAGGGGCGCACCTGGAATATGACGGCATTGACGCCGGCCTGCTGGAGCTTGTCGAGCTGGTCGGTGATGAAGCGCTTGGCACCCTCGGTGCCCTTGTCGGTGTAACGCACCGGACCAATGACGTGCAGCCAGGCGCCGCGGAACTCACGCTTTGGCGACGACTGCGCGAAAACGGCGAGGGAAATGAGGGATAGTATGAGGGTATGGAGGATTCTTTTCATAGATGGAGATTGAGGGAAAGCGCCGAGCTGAAGCTCGGCGGCAATTTCAGAGTAATGTTTTTTTGCGGTCGCTGCTCTTGACTTTTATCGGGACGCCTGTTCACTTGACATCGAAATCCAAGTGGTTGCGATACCTCCGCGGCCCGTACTTGTTGCGGTAGACGAGCTCCTGGACGGGGTTGTAGACATTCTTGTAGCCGAGGAAACGGTCGATGTCAGCCTTGCGCAGGATGTAGTGCATAGGGCGCCCCTTGTCCTGGCGCTTGTCGAACATTGTTCGCAGCTCGTGCTCGGCCAGGTAGCGGCTGTCGACCTGTATGGCCAGCTCGCCGTCGGCCAGCGGGGGCGTGTTCTGGTCCAGGTGGTTGTTCTTGATCTTGTAGACGCCGCCGGGGGCGGGAACGAGCCGGAGGACGCCCCTGGCGCTTAGGCGGAGCTGCTCCTCGCGGGCCTCTTCCAGGCAGGCGTCGAGGTCGTTCAGCAGCCGGGCGTCGAGCTTGTGCCCGGAGGCCTGCAGGAGCGCGTCGAGCAAGTCAAGGGTGGCCAGGGTGTCGTTGGTGGCCGAGTGGGCGTCCGACTCCTCGGTGAAGTCCAGCCCCGCCATCTGGGCGCACTTTGACAGCGACGGCACGGTGCCGTAGCGCAGGTCGCACTCCTTGCCCTTGACCATGTAGACGAGGTCGCGGACGTCGAGCACTGGCTTCTTCTCAGGGATGTTGACGCCGGCGCCGCGCAGGTAGCGGAGGTCGTTGTCGATGGCAAAGCCCACGATGAGCTCGCAGGCGTCGATGAGCTCCTGCACCTTGCTCCGCTCCGAGGCGAAGCGTGACGCGTCGGCCACCATCGCCGGGGTGATGTGGTGAATGGCCTCGGTGGTCTTCCATTCCTTGGACTTGACCGGCTTGTAATAGCTGTGATAGGCCTCCTTCTTCTCCGGATACGAGAACATCGACAGCTCGAGCATCTCGCCACGGTCCGTCGCCTCTATGTCAAAACAAATTGCCTTCATCTGAACAATGTACAATGTACAATGTCGCGTCGCATAGCGATACATTGTACATTGTACATTCTCTTTGTCGGGGTGAAAGGATTCGAACCTTCGACCCCCTGGTCCCAAACCAGGTGCGCTAACCGGACTGCGCTACACCCCGGACAATCAATTCCGGCTGCAAAGGTAGTGAAAAATTCTGATATCAGGAGCCGCGTTCATAATTTTTCACAATTATTAGCGTTTCAAAGACATGGCACAGACGCAAGGAAAGCTCCGAGGATACCTGCTGGGCGTGATGGCGGCCGCCTCCTACGGCACCATCCCGCTCTTCACGCTTCCGCTGTATGGTGTTGGCATGAACGCCGACTCCATACTGCTGCTGCGCTACCTGCTGGCCATCCTCATCCTGGGGGTAATGCTCAGGGCGCGCGGACACAGCTTCCGCGTCGGCCGGCGAGACCTGCTGTGGCTCGCGGCCGGTGGCGTGATGATGTCGCTGTCGTCGATCACGCTGTTCGCCTCCTACCTCTACATGCCGGCCGGAATAGCCTCTACGCTGCTGTTCGTCTATCCCATAATGGTGGCGGTAATCATGGCCGCGCTCTTCCACGAGAAAATAGGTCTGAGCACGGTCGTGTGCCTGGCGGCGGCCTGCGTCGGCATAGCCCTTCTCTGCCGCGCCCCGTCGGCCGACCAGCCGCCAGTATCGGCGCTCGGCGCCCTGCTGGCGATACTCTCAGCCCTCACCTACGCCATATATATAGTGGGCATCAACAAATCGAGCCTGGACCGGCTGCCGACGCTCAAGGTGACGTTCTACGTGCTGGTATTCGGCCTGACGGTGTTCGCGCTGCGGTTCGCTTTCGGTCAGGAGTTGCGCCTGCCCCCGGTCTCCGGCTGGCCGCTATGGGGCAACATCCTGGCACTGGCGCTGATACCCACGGCCATCTCGTTCCTCTGCACCACGGCCGCCATCCAGAGCGTGGGGGCCACGGTCACGGCCATCCTCGGCGCCTTCGAGCCGCTGACGGCCATCTTCTTCGGCATCACCGTATTCGGCGAGACGCTCATGCCCCGCCAGTGGGTCGGAGTTGTGCTGGTGATAGGCGCCGTGATGCTGGTGGTGGCCGGCGGAGCCTCGGCCCGCTACCTGATGCGCCTGCGCAAACTTTTTCCCCGCATACGGCGTCATAAGCTCTGACCATGAACGACCACGAGCTCACCCCCCTGACGCAGCAAGGCCAGGCACTCTACTCGCTTGCGCGGCAGCTCTTTCCCTTCGCCCCCACCGACGAGCAGGACGAGGTGCTTACGGACCTGTGCCGCTTCGCCACGGACCGTCTGCCACGCGACGTGTTCCTGCTCAACGGCTTCGCCGGCACCGGCAAGACGACCCTAATGGGCGCATATGTCAACGCCCTGCGCCGCGCCGGGGCCAAGGTGGTGCTCCTGGCACCCACCGGCCGCGCCGCCAAGGTCTTTTCCAATTCATCGACACTGCCTGCCGGCACCATCCACCGCCGCCTGTTCCGCCCCACCGAACAGGGAGGCTACACCCTGGCGCCCAACCGCAGCGAGGACACGCTGTTCGTGGTCGACGAGGCATCGCTGATAGGCGACGCCCCGGACCTGCGCCGCTCGCTGCTGCAAATGCTCGTCCGCTACGTCAACCAGGGCTCCAACTGCGGACTCATCCTGATGGGCGACACGGCCCAGCTGCCCCCCGTGGGCCAGGAGCAGAGCCTGGCCATGAACCGCGACCGGCTCGTGAGCCTCGGCCTCGCCCCCTGGCACCACGTCCTGAGCACGCCCCTGCGCCAGGCCGCAGAGAGCGGCGTGCTGTACAACGCCACCCTGGTGCGCCGCTTCATCACCGGAGAGCCGCACCCGGAAAGCCTCATCCTCGAAGCCTCCCGCTTCCCCGACGACGTGACAGTGGTGCCCGGCGAGGAGCTTGAGGACTACTACACCTCGTCGCTGAGCCGCGTAGGCCACGACGGCACCATCGTCATCACCCGCTCCAACTGGCGTGCAAACCTCATCAACAACGACATCCGGGTGCGCATCCTCGACACCGAGGAGGAGATCGGCAGCGGCGAGCACATCCTCGTGACGCGCAATAACTACTACTGGGCGCGGCAGGAACGCAACGCCCTGCTGGCCAACGGCGACATGGCCACCGTCAACTGGATAGGACAGGCCGAGGAGCGCTACGGCTACCGCTTCGCCGACGCCGAGCTCACCTTTCCCGGCCGCCAGGGCCCCGTCGCCGCCAAGCTCATGCTCTCCACCCTCTACACCGACACACCCAACCTGAGCCCGCGCGAAATGGCCGACTTCCACGGCAAGGTCCTCTACAGCTACGAAGGCGACCTGAGCGAGAAAATGCGCCAGGCCGACAACGACCCATACTACAACGCCCTGCAGGTCAAGCACGCCTACTGCGTGACGTGCCACAAGGCCCAGGGCGGCCAGTGGCGCCACGTATACATCGACATGGCCGGCATCCGCACCGACGCCTTCGGCGAGGACTTCTACCGCTGGCTCTACACCGCCCTGACGCGCAGCACCGAGCGCGTATTCCTCATCAACCCCACCTTGCCCGTAACTTAGTCGAGAGTTATCGCCCTCCTCGCCCCGCACCTCTCAACACTCAACCCTAAACCCAAACACACACTAAATCGTTTAACAGTAAACGAACCCAAAAAATCCTTCACAAAAAAACACACGATCATGAGAACCACCTTTAAAGCAATGCTGGCGCTTGCCGTCGCAGCCATCTTCGGACTTGGCGCACGCGCGCAGGATGTGGCTATAAAGACCAACCTGCTCCACGACGCGGGCGCCGTGGCCAACCTCGGCCTCGAATTCGGTCTTGCACCCAAATGGACTCTCGACATCTCCACCGACGTCAACTACTGGCCCGTCAAGCACGGCTGGTGGGGCCACGGCAGCCACCAGGAGCGCCGCTGGGAGCGCTGGTGGGTACAGCCCGAGGCCCGCTACTGGTTCTGCGAGAAGTTCCAGGGCAACTTCATCGCCCTACAGGTCATGGGCGGCATGTACAACGTAGGCAACATCGGCTTCATCCCCAACTTTCTCAACAACCGCTTCAAGCAGCTCAAGGACGAGCGCTGGAAAGGCTGGGGCGTCGGCGCCGGCATAGCCTACGGCCACGCCTGGACTCTCGGCACACACTGGAACCTGGAGGCCGAAATCGGCATCGGCTGGATCTACTCCCGCTACGACCGCTGGAGCATCGACAAGGCCAACGGCGGCAAGCTCCAGAACAAAATCCAGGACAACAAGGTCCACAACTACGTCGGCCCCACAAAACTCGCCGTAAATCTGGAGTACGCCTTCTGACCGTAAGCCCGAACTAAGACGGAAACACCTAAAAAACCAAAAAACACACAATCATGAAGACAAAGATATTTCTGGCAATGCTGCTCTGCCCAATCCTGGCACTTGCCGGAATCCGATACAGCGAAAGCGAGCTGCAGGTGCAGAACGTGCAGACGGTCAAGAACGGGCAGAACCTCGACATCTCCATGGACCTCGATTACACCAAGTTCCCCATCAAGTCCAACCAGGAACTGCGCGTCACTCCCATCCTGCGCAACGGCGCCAACGTTCAGGCTCTCCAGTCCGTAACCTTCGCCGGCCATAACCGCTACTTCTACCACAAGCGCAACGACGACGGCACCGTCAACCTCATGCGCAACGGCAAGAAGGCCATCTTCGACTACTCCGCCTCCGTGCCCTTCCAGCCGTGGATGAACAACTGTGAGCTCGTGATGTCATACCAGGTCAACGGCTGCTGCGGCAACACCGCCGCCACCTTCGAGACCCCCGTCAAGGACGTCAGATTCGCTCCCCCCACGCTCACACCGGCCTTCGCCTACATAGAGCCGGTGGCCGAAAAGGTCAAGATCCGCAACGTCAAGGGCACCGCCTACATCGACTTCATCGTCAACAAGACCAACATCGACCCCACCTACCGCCGCAACAAGGCAGAGCTGGCCAAGATTACCAACACCATCAACCTGGTCCGCGACGACAAGGACGTGACGCTGAAGTCCATGGCCATCAAGGGCTACGCCTCGCCGGAGGGCCCGTACGAGAACAACGTGCGCCTGGCCAAGGGACGTACCGCCGCCCTCGAGGAGTACGTGCAGAACCTCTACAAGTTCCCCGACGGCTTCATCACCACCAGCTTCGACGCCGCCAACTTCCAGGGCCTCAAGGCATACCTCGACACCAACGAAGTAGCCGACAAGGCCGGCATCCTCGACATCCTGGCCTCCGACCTCCAGCCCTACGACAAGAACCAGAAGATCCGCACTACCTACCCCAACGAGTACGCCTGGCTGCTCAAGAACGTCTACCCCAGCCTGCGCAAGTCCGACTACGAGGTGGAATACACCGTGCGCAGCTACACTGACGTGGCCGAAATCATCGAGGTCATGAAGAAGAACCCGCAGAAGCTGTCGCTCCACGAGTTCTACCTGGCTGCCCAGAGCATGCAGCCCGGAAGCGACGAGTTCAACCACGTCTTCGACGTAGCCGCCGCCATGTTCCCCGACGACCCGACGGCCAACCTCAACGCCGCCAACAGCGCCATGCAGCGCGGTGACCTGGTGAGCGCCGGACGCTTCCTGCGCAAGGCCGGCAACAGCAACGAAGCCCGTTACGCACAGGGCCTGCTCGCGGCACTCAACAAGGACTACGACACCGCCATCGCCACCATGAAGATCCTCCAGAACGCCATGCCGCAGGCTCAGCAGATGCTCCAGCAGCTGCAGGCCATCAAGGCCTGGCAGGGAAAGTAAACCGTCGGGCTTAAAGCCATCTAAGTATAGGGTGCGCCGATTCAGGTCGGCGCACCTTTTTTGCGTTTTATGGAGTTACGGAGGAGCGGGAGGCGCTTGAGTAAGTGACCGAGGGCGACGATGGAGGCAAGCAGGCCGAGAATGTAGTGCCAGCGGCCCAGACCGGCACCTTCGCCGGGCAGGGGCAGGAGGATGACGCCGGTGATGGCGGCGACGGTCCAGAGGAGCATCAGCAGCACTGTCACTCGGCTTTTCTTGCCAAGCCCGGATCGAAACCACGAGCGATACCAGCCCCGATGCGACTGCACGTGCAGCCCGACGGCGACGAGGAAAAGCAGCCCGCAGACCACGTGCGCCACCGCCCAGTCGTGCCATATCTCGTGCGGCCCGTCACCGGCCACGTGGAGTCCTATGCCGGTGGCGAGCACGGCGGCGAAGGCCGGAATCAGCGACCAGTCAATCACGAATATCCTTTTCATGCCGCAAAGTTACGCCCACTCCCCCACTGGTGCCAATAACAATTGTAAAGAATTGAACGGGTCAGTGGCGGGCGCGGATGCGGCTGAGGGAAACGGGGGTGATGCCAAGGTAGGAGGCGATGTAGTGCTGGGGGATTCGGCGCAGGAGGTCGGGGCGCGTGCGCAGCAGCTCTTCGTAGCGCTGGCGGGGTGTCAGGCGGATGCGGCTGAGGAAGAGCTGCTGGTATGCGCGGAAACGGCTCACGAGCTTTTGCTCGAAGTATCGCCGTGCGTCGGCGTCGGCATCAAGCAGGTGGAAAAAGTCGGCGCGGGGCAGCACACGTAGCCGGGAAGGCTCGAGGGCCTGTAAGGTGAAAAGGGATGGAGCGCGGGTATAAAGGCTGTCGAAAGAGGCGACGCACTCTCCGCCGAGAAAGAACTGGAAGGTGATGTCGCGACCGGAGTCGAGGAAGCCGAGACGCAGACAGCCGCAGTCGATGAAGTAGAGTCGGTCGGCGACGTCGCCCTCGCGAAGGAGAATGGTCCTGGCAGGAACCTCTACCGGCTCCAGCTGGCTCAGAAATTGACTCATCTCATCATAACAGTAACAATCTGATTTCGGCTGCCGTCTGGCCCGTGATGGCGTAGTGGAAGCGGTTCTGGACCATGGCATAGAAGTCGTGAGTGGTGGATTACGTGTTTTACCTTGCAAATTTAATGCAAAAGGCTGAGATTGACAACAAAAACGGTGGCGCCTATCTAAAGGTGCCATCGTTTTTGTTGTTTATCTCGATATGAAAAGAGGTTGGACGCCTCAGAAGCCGAGGTCCTGTCCTTTGCGGACGGGGTCGATACCTTCCTTCATCCAGCGGGGCATTGGATCGCCCTTGAGGTAGTGGTCGAAGAAGCCCTGGAGGCGCTTGGTGATGTCCTTGCGGTTCTTGCGGGCGCGGATGTTGTGGGCCTCGCCGTTGTACTGTAGCATCCATACGGGCTTCTGCAGGCGACGCAGGGCCATAAACATCTCTATGCCCTGGTACCAGGGCACGGCGCCGTCGGCGTCGTTGGCCATGATGAGCAGGGGCGTCTCGACACGGTCGGCGTAGAAGACGGGAGAGTTGGCGATGTAGAGCTGCGGGGCCTCCCATAGGTTGCGGCCTATGCGGCTCTGGCCAAGCTCGTACTGGCCCTGGCGGGAATCGCCGCTGCCCCAGCGGATGCCGCCGAAGGCGGAGGTCATGTTGGACACGGGCGCGCCGGAGCCGGCGCAGGCGAACATGTTGGTGCGGGTCACCAGATAAGCAGTCTGGTAGCCGCCCCAGCTCTGGCCGTCGATGCCGATCTTTTCCTTGTCGATGAAGGGGAAGCGCTTGCAGAGGTCCTCGACGCCGGAGCATACGTAGTTGTATGCGCTCTCACCGGGAATACCGGGAGCGTACTTGATGTCGGGCACGAAGACTACGTAGCCGCGGCTGACGTAGAAGGGGTAGTTGACCCAGCTCCACGAAGGCTCCATGGTGTAGTGGAGGTAGAGGTTCTCGCTGTTGCGCTCGTAGAAGACCACGAGCATGGGGTACTTCTTGTTGGGGTCGAGGTCCTCGGGAGTGTAGAGAACGCCCTCGGTGAGATCTCCATTGTAGGCGTACCACTTCACGAGCTGTGCGTCGCCCCAGAAGTAGTCGGCCATCTGGGGGTTGGCGTCAGTCACCTGGCGGGCCTTGGCGAAGTTGTTGTCGGTGGCGATGAATACCTGCGGAGAAGTGGAAAAGTCAGCCTTCCGGAAGGCGTAGACGGGAGCGTTCTTGGCACGGGCAATCTGGGAGAATGTCTTGGGTTCGATGGATAGAATCTTCGGAGCGGCGGCGGTGCCGGCCTTTGCCAATGCGAGGCCATTCTGCTTGTCGTCGTGGCGGAAGACTCTCAGGAGCATGTCCTGACCGGGTGTGAGGTAGCGCTCCTCGCGGTCGGTCTTCAGGTATCGGTAAGTGACACCTGCCTTGCGGCCGGCACCGGCTGTGAAATTGACGGGTTTTGTCTTTCCGGTGGGGTCGAGGCTCCAGATGTCATAGCGGTCATATACGAGGAAGCGACCGTCGTCCTTGGTCCAGCCGGCGAATCCATAGGGCATGCGCTGCATGGGTATGTCCTGGTCCTCGTCCCAAAGAGGATATTCGATGTCGGCGGTGAGATTGACGGTCTTGCCGGTGGCGGGGTCGAAGGCGTAGTAGTCACGGTCCTTGAACATCACCACGTACTTGCCCATGGGCGACAGCTCGTTGAGACCGGACTGGCTCTCTCCTACCGACGTGGTCGCACCGGTGCGGAGATTAAGAATGGTGAGATCTTCGGGGGCCACGTAGTCCCACTGGCGGGTGACCTGCCACTGGCTGGGGTCGCGGAGCAGGACGTTGTCGCCGGCCCAGAGGTCGGAAGGCACCACGTCCACCAGGGAATTGGCGGTGACGAGGCGTTGGCTGCCATCACTCAGGTCGATTACCAAAGGCATGGTGTGCTCGCGGAGCTTCTTGCGATTGACTTCCTCCTGGGGCGGCGTGTAGGGGGCGTCCCAGCGCCAGATGTCGAGGGCTGCCTGCTCGAAGTCGACGATGTTGGTGTCGTTGGGCAGGACTGTCGGTGCGACGCCGACGATGAGGCGGTTGCCATCGCGCGAGAAGCGTAGCTCGGAGTACTGGTTGATGAAGAGGCTGTCGCCACGGGCGGCTCGCTGGGCGGCCTGCCAGGCGCGGAGTATGGAATCGTTCTGCTCGGGGGTGCCGGTCGTGGGCGGACGCATCAGGCGCACCTCAGGGTTGGGCACGAGGGCCACCTTGTATTCCTGCTCTGCGGGGACGCCGGGCCTGCGCAGGTCCACACGATAGAGGCTGTTGCGGCGCGTGCCGGTGTCGTTGGAGTCGTTGGAGGCGATGAATGCCATCTGGTCGGAGGCGCGGGAGAAGACTGGCGTGCCGTAGTGCTTCTGTCCGCGGTCGAGCAGAGTGTAGGAGGTGTCTCGCAAGCTCAGCAGGGCAACGCCGCGCCGGGTGACGGAGTCTTTCTTCTGAGGCTCGATGACGATACCCACATGCTGTCCGTCGCGACTGACGGACCAGTTCTTGACCCACTTGGTGACCTTCTGGCGCCCGGTTGGCAGGTGGCGGGCAATCAGCGGCTTGCCGGCTTTCTTGTCCTTCAGCGCCTTAGGCTTGATGTAGGTGGTGTCGGAGGTGGAGTATACCACCCAGTCGCCGCCGTCGAGGCCTACTCGGTAGCGCTGCACGTTGGCTATTTTCTCGACGGTGCCTTTGCTCAGGTTCACGAGCGCGAGGCTGTCCTGGGGCAGGTCGAAGTCCTTCTTCTTCTTGATTTTGGCGGCACGGGTGTCGGCGTAGAAGGGCTTAATGAGGGCGATGGCCCACTGGCCGTCGGCGGTGAAAGATGGCTGGTAGCCACGGGCGATGGAGACTTCCTTGCCGGTGCGGGTGTTGCGGAATGTGAGGACTCCGTCGCCCTCCTGCGGATTGACCATGTAAGCGGCCCACTTGCCATTCTGGCTCAACGGCGCCACGCTCACCGACTGCCACGAGTCGAACGAGTCATGGTCGAGCGGCTTCTTGGCGCTGACGCCCAGGCAGCAGCCTATGGCCAAGGCGAAGAGAAGAAATCGATTTTTCATATTTTCACTTATAGTTGAGGGTTGAGGACCCGAAGCTCGCCGAGCTAAGCTCGACGGCAGCGCCAAAGTAAATGCACTGCCTGCGGGGACAACTCTTGACTCTTAACTTTTTATGCGGACGCACCAGGGTGCGTCCCTACAACTTGAGAATCAGTCTACTTTGTGGAGATCGTGGCCCATGCGCGCCTTCTTGGTGTGCATGTAGAAGCGGTTGTAGTCGTTGGGTTCGATTTCCAGAGGTACCGTCTCGGTCACCTTGAGGCCGTAGCCGTTCAGGGCGCGGCGCTTCATGGGGTTGTTGGTGAGCAGGCGCATGGAGCGGATGCCGAGCTCATGCAGAATGTTGGCGCCCACACCGTAGTCGCGCTCGTCGGCGCGATGGCCAAGGTGCAGGTTAGCGTCCACGGTATCGAGGCCCTCCTCCTGGAGCTTGTAGGCGCGTATCTTGTCCATCAGGCCGATGCCTCGGCCCTCCTGGCTGAGGTAGACGACGGCTCCGCGTCCCTCCTTCTCGATGAGCTGCATGGCGGCATGTAGCTGCTCTCCGCACTCGCAGCGTCGTGAGGCGAAGGTGTCGCCGGTAAGGCATGAGGAATGCATGCGCACGAGCACGGGTTCGTCGCCGCTCAGGTCACCCTTGATGAGGGCCACGTGCTCCAGGCCTGTGGCGAGCTCGCGGAAAGGGATGAGACGGAAGTGCCCGTACTGGGTGGGGAGGTCCACTTCCTCTCCGCGCTCCACCAGGCTCTCGCGGCGGAGGCGGTAGGCGATGAGGTCGGCGATGGAGATGAGCTTGAGTCCCCACTCGTCGGCACGGCGGCGCAGCTCGGGCAGACGGGCCATGGTGCCGTCGTCGCTCATGATCTCCATGAGTGTGGCGACTGGCTGTAGGCCGGCCAGGCGGCAGAGGTCGACGCTGGCCTCGGTATGACCGGCGCGCTGGAGCACTCCCTTGTCCTGGGCGTAGAGGGGATTGATGTGGCCGGGGCGGCCGAACGTCTCGGGACGGGATGCGGGGTCGGCGAGGGCGCGGATGGTGGCTGCGCGGTCGGCGATGCTCACGCCCGTGGAGCATCCCTCGAGCTTGTCGACGGTGACGGTGAAAGGGGTGCCGAGTACCGACGTGTTGTCCTCTACCTGCTTGGCGAGGTCGAGCTCGCGGCAGCGGCTGATAGGCATCGGCACGCAGAGCACGCCGCGGGCGTTCTTGAGCATGAAGTTGACCTGCTCGGGGGTAATCATTTCGGCGGGGACGATGAGGTCGCCCTCGTTCTCGCGGTCCTCGTCATCGACGACAATCACGAATTTGCCCTGGCGGAAATCCTCCAGTGCCTCCTCTATACTGTCAAGCTTTATTTTCGAATCCATGCTTGGTTTTAGAAATTTATTGCAAAGTTAATTTTTTTAGCCGTGACGGCCAAATGCAGCACGCTTATGCACACGTCCCGATTTTTCCGGCGTTGCCGCTCCCGCAATATCGGGACAATCCATTAACGCGAGTTCGGGATAAGTAATACCCTGAACTCGCGCTACTAACCTTTTGCGCAGACGGATGCCGCGCCCCGGCGGCAGTGCTGCTGCCTGCGGGAGCGCGGCATCGCGCTGACGGGAGGGTGCGGGAGCAAAGTGTCTCGTCCCTACATCTCCTCGCCGTATCCGGAACCGTCCTGTATCTCGCCGCCGTCGGATTGTCCCGGCTTGCGCTTGGCCTTCATGTTCCCGAAAGAGTACTTGACGGTAAAGCGGACCGTTCGCGACGAGCGCCAGCGCTTGTTGTCCTGCGTATAGCCGAGTCCATTGGTGACGTTGTGCATACGGCGCGAATCAAATACGTCGCGGCAGTTGACGGAGAATGACCAGTTGCCCAGGTTCTTGCGGATGCCCAGGTCCACGTTCCAGGCGGGCTCGTGAGTACCCTGCGCCTCCTTTTGGCGTGAATGATAGCGTCCGGTGGCCTGGATGGACATGGACCAGGGCAGGCGCACTGAAATCATGGATCGGATATCCCAGGCGAAAGAGTTCTGCTTGTCGCCGCTCAGGGAGTAGGTCTGGCCGTCGCGGACGAAGTCCTTCTGCCAGGCCTTGAGGTGGCTCTGGTAGACGTTGCCCGTGGTGGTGATCTCCAGCACGCGGTTGAAGAGCTGGTTCTTGACCACGAGCTCGGCGCCGGAGTTGAAGCGCTTGGAGACATTGTCCCAGGTGGTGTACATGACGTTGTCGGCGGTTATGTAGCTGAGGCGCGTCATGATGTCATCGGCGGTGCGCAGGTAGCCGCTCAGCGAGATCATGTGGTTATCCCAGGTCTTGATGTAGTTGAGTTCGAAGGCGTTGGAGTACTCGGGCTGGAGCTCGGGGTTGCCGTAGGAGATGTCGGTGGGGTTGGAAATGTTCTGGAAAGAGTTGAGCTGTCCGCCCCAGGGCCGGCGTATGCGGCGGGTGTAGTTGATCTGCACCTCATTGTCGCGGGGCAGGGAGTAGCTGAGGAAGATGCTTGGGAAGAGGGCGAAACGGTTCTTCTTGAACATGGGCACGTCGTCCTCGGCCTGACCGAAGTTCAGGGAGCGTGTGCGTATCTGCCACGCTTCTGCGCGTACGCCGCCGGAGTAGGAGAAGTTGCCTACGCGGCCGCCGAGAGTGGCGTAGAAGGCGGTGATGTTGTTATCGTAGATGAACTTGTTGTAAAGGTCGCGAAGCAGGGTGCCGTCGGTGTGTTCGGGGGCACCCCAGGTGGTGACGGGGGTGTTCTCGTGGCTGTAGGTGCCGTTATAGCCGGCCTCAAGCTTGAAGTAGTCGTTTAAGCGGACGGAGTAGTCGAGCTTGGCTTCGATGGACGAGGTTCTGATGTCCTGCCTCTGCGCCTGGTAGACATCCTCGGCATCCTCCTGGCCGGGGAACTCCTGATGCTGCTCGTAGACGTTATCGTTGGGACCGCCCCAGTGATTGTATCCCACAGTGGCCTGCAGGGTATGGACGTCAGACCACTTATGCAGGTAGCCGAGCTCGGCGTGAGTGCCGAACATGTCAGACGAGGAGCTGGAGTAGTTGCGGTTGAAGTTCCAGTGGTTGAGGAGGTTGGAACTGTAGAGGGTGGTGGTATGGCCCCAGCGGTGGCCCATCATGCCGAAACCGGACAGGGAGAACTCGTCTTTGTCGGTGAGGTGGTAGGTGGCGCCGAGGCGGAGGAAGAGGTTGTTGCCGTGGTTACTACTCTCGCCGTCGGAGTTAAGGAAGTAGTTCTTGCCGTCGGCGTCGAGCTCGTCGTAGGTGCGGCGCGATTCGGAGCCGCCCTTGTTGTGGCGCATTCGGAATCCAAGGCCGCCGTAGAGTTCCCAGCGGGCATCGGAGTAGTTGATGTTGAAGGAGGCGTTGCCGCCGCCGCGTGTGGTGGCGCCTATCTCGGCACTGCCGAAGTAGCCGCCGCGACGGTCCTGCTTGAGGATGATATTGATGATGCCGGCGGTGCCTTCGGGCGAGTACTTGGCAGAGGGGTTGGTGATGACTTCGATGCGCTCGATGCTCTCGCCGGGTATCTGCTCGAGAATCTGGGCGCGGTTGTCGGCGGTGAGGCCGGACTCCTTGCCGTTAATCCATACGGTGACGGAGGAGTTGCCTCGCAGGGAGACTTCGCCGTCCTGGTCCACCTCGACGGAGGGGATGGACTCGAGGAGCTCGCTGGCGGACTGGCCGGCGGAAAGGATAGAGGCGTCGACGTTGAAGACGCGGCGGTCGAGGTCGAAGCGCATCTGGCCTCGAACGCCGGTGACGACTACTTCCTCAAGCATCTTGGTGTCCTCGGCCAGGGTCACGTCAGGCAGCTGGACGTCGGTGTCGGCGATGACGATGTCGCGTTCCTGGGGCACGTTGCCCTCCATGGTGATGAGGACTGTATACTTGCCGGCCGGGATGTTCTTGATCTCGAAGGTGCCGTCTTCGGCTGTGGATGTGCCTATGGCCAGGCGCTTGCCGTTTTCGTCGGCAAGCTGGATGTTGACGAAGTCCATGGGCTGTCCTGACTTGCCGACTACCTTCCCTCGCAGGTTGGCGTCGGCCATAGCGGCGGAGCCGCACAACAGGGCCGTCAGCGCGACGGCGCACAGTTTCTTGGTTATACTCATTGCTTTCGTGGTCTCTTACGAGAGTGAGACACGGGAAAAAAGGTAAGGTTTAATTTTGAGTCAAAAGTTAAAAGTCAAGAGTGCGACGACGCCACTCGGAACGCCATTCGACTCTTGACTTTTCAACTCGCAACTAATCTTGGTCAGAAGCGGAGCTTTGCGGAAGTGCTTCCGCACACTGCGATGTAGAGGCCGCGGGCCGGGACGACAATGTCGGTGCCGGCGAGGCCGCGGGCTGCGACGCGGCCGTCGGCGGTGTAGAGGATGACGGTCTGGCCTACGTCGGCGCCATCGACGCGCAGGGTCATGCCATCGGTGGCGAAAGTCACCTGGCTGTCGACATCGATGCCGGCCACAGAGTTGAAGCCGGCGCGGGAGTAGGCGGTGAAATATACATTTCCTGAACCGAAAAGCTCGTCATCGTCGGTGTCCTCGTCCTCGGTGATGGAAGTCAGAGTGATGTCGGTCAGGGAACCGTCCCAGGCCTTGAGCGCAGGGGTCGTGTTCTCTGTAAAGGAATGGTACTGCATACACGGGAAGCAGACGAACATTGAAGAACCTGGCCTCTTTTCATTGCCGTGTGCTTCCACGATATTGGCGTACTGGTGATCGGCATCGTCGTTGACGATGTTGTAGTTCCAGATTCGGGGCTGATAGTCGATATGCCATACGAGCATACCCCAGGATGGAACGTAATGGTCCCAGTCGTCCCGGTTCCACTGGCGGTTCTCGAGGGTGAAGTATTCGTTGGCCTTGTTGGTGGGGATGACGTAAGCCTGGTTTGTGTTCAGCAGCGAGGCGGGGAGCTCATAGTCGGCGCCGCGCTCAAGGATGATGGGCTTGAGCCATCCCAGAGCGCTGCGCTCCCAGGCCGAAAGTGTGGGGGGCGTCTTGGAATCGTTGACGTAGGAGCCGGATGCCATCAGAGCCCAGATGCCAGGGTGGTTTTCGGCTTTGTAGCTGGTGGAATAGAGGTCAGGAAGGCCGAGCACGTGGCCGAACTCGTGACAGAAGGTGCCGATGGCGTCGACACCGGAAGCCGTGAGCTCGTTGCCGCAGGCGTAGGAGCCAAGCTTTACACCGTCGAAGACGGGCGACATATCCTCGGGAATTACCCAAGAATGGGGCCAGATGGTATTGGCACCCCCGCCGCTGGCCTCGCCGCGGCCGGCATAGATGACGTAGACGTTGTCAACAAAACCGTCGTGGTTATTGTCATAGTCGGCGAAGTTCACCTTACCCAGGGCGCCCTGGCAGCCGTGGATGACCATCTCGCGAGGACGGACGTCGCTGCTGCCATCGGAACCATGCGCGCCGTAGTAGGCCTGCGTGTTGGGCAGTGTGATGGGGCCTACGACGTCGAACTGCGGGGTAAACTGGCCTTTGGAAGCGTCGGCGTAATAGTCCAGGGCCGAACCTGTGAAGCCACGCTCCTTGTAGTTGCGCTGGGTAATCTGCGCCTTGATCATGTCGGTAGAACCGGTGGAGAAGTGGACGTCGGAATACTGCACCATGAGCACGAGCACCTTGGGAGAGCCGATGGTGGGGAAATCGCTGCCTGGGAACAAGCCTGGCAGGCGGTCGCCGGGATACACCATGCCGTTTTCAAGCTGCCGGACGGGCGCCTGGCGCGTTTCGGCCGTGCGGTTCACATAAGGATGCCTGGCCGGGACGGCGGAGATGCCGGCCTGCGCCTTTTTTATCATGGCGGCCTGCTCGGCGGGATTGGCGGCAAGGCGGGCATTGCCGTCGGTGACAAGCTCGCCGGGCGTGAAGACTCCCTCGGCGTCGAGGCTGGCATAGCGGAAGCCATCGGCGGTCTCAAGGACCATGCGACCGTTTTCGGTGGTGTAGTAGTGTCCGCGCTCGTCGCCGTACAGGCGCACGCGAATTGAGGAACCATCGGGCTGCGTCATGGTCAGCACACCGGGATATGCCGGCACGGCCTGCGCCCCAAGGGCTCCGCCGACGAACAGGGTAAGGACTGTCGCGACCTTAGATATTCGTTTCATAATATGGTTATGTAGGGGTTTCTTTTCAAATTGCGAAGTTAATACATTTTGTCTTCTTCTGCAAATTTCCTGCTAAAAACACATGCGGGGCGGAGTCACAAAACATTTGGGTATCTCGCCAAAACAATATCGCCTCACCAAACTTACGATTGTGCCGGACTAACGAAAAAACTGACCACAACAACATGCGAACGCGAGTTGTCTCTCAACTTTTACCACCGCACATTGTTTATATTAGGAGCGCCGGAAAGGGAATCGTACACGCGGCAGGCGTTTTTTTGGCCCAGTCCCACTCCGTTTCAAAAAAAATCACTAATTTTGCGCTCTGAAAAGTACGAAAGGTAAAAACTCTTAAAGAAACACACAAGCAGATGAAGATTGAGAAAATCGTAGGCCGCGAGATACTCGACTCGCGAGGCAATCCTACAGTGGAGGTGGACGTCACCCTGGAATCCGGCGCCTTCGGTCGCGCCGCAGTGCCCTCGGGCGCCAGCACCGGCGTCAACGAGGCCCTCGAGCTTCGCGACGGCGACCCCAACCGCTATGGAGGCAAGGGCGTCCTTAAGGCAGTGGCCAACGTCAACGGTCCCATCGCCGAGGCTCTCGTAGGCATGAGCGCCCTCGACCAGATATCAATCGACCGCGCCATGATCGAGCTCGACGGCACCCCCACCAAGTCCAAGCTTGGCGCCAACGCCATCCTCGGAGTATCGCTGGCAGTAGCCAAGGCCGCTGCCGACTACCTCGACCTGCCTCTGTATAAATACATCGGCGGCGCCAACAGCTACGTGCTGCCCGTGCCCATGATGAACATCATCAACGGCGGCGCCCACTCCGACGCCCCCATCTGCTTCCAGGAGTTCATGATACGCCCCGTCGGCGCCTGCTGCTTCCCCGAAGCCATCCGCTGGGGCACAGAGGTCTTCCACGCCCTGAAAAAAGTCCTCAAGGACCGAGGTCTCAGCACCGGTGTAGGCGACGAGGGCGGCTTCGCCCCCGCACTCAAGTCCACCGACGACGCCCTCAGCGCCATCATCGACGCCATCGTGGCCGCCGGCTACCAGCCCGGACGCGACATCACCATCGGTCTCGACTGCGCATCCTCCGAGTTCTACAAGGACGGCATGTACGACTACACCTGGAAACAGGCCGACGGCAAGAAGCTCACCCGCGAGCAGCAGGTCGACTACTTAGAACAGCTCATCGACAAGTATCCCATCGACAGCATCGAGGACGGCATGGCCGAGAACGACTGGGAAGGCTGGCGCCTGCTGACAGAGCGCATCGGCAACCGCTGCCAGCTCGTCGGCGACGACCTCTTCGTCACCAACGTCAAGTACCTGCGCCGCGGCATCGAGGAAGGCTGCGCCAACTCCATCCTCGTCAAGGTCAACCAGATCGGCACCCTGACCGAGACCCTGCAGGCCGTGGAGATGGCCCAGCGCAACGGCTACACTGCCGTCATCAGCCACCGCTCCGGCGAAACCGAGGACAGCACCATAGCCGACATCGCCGTAGCCACCAACTCCGGCCAGATCAAGACCGGCAGCGCCTCCCGCTCCGACCGCATGGCCAAATACAACCAGCTTCTGCGCATCAGCCAGCAGCTCGGCGCCGACGCACAGTACGGCTATCCCCTCATCCGCCGCAAGTAACCGTTGCCCATACATCGAGCGGCGCGACCCCATCCCGGGTCGCGCCGCTCCGCATTTCAAACATTTGTCCGGCTCGCATTTGGGCGATTGCGCGGATTTGCGTACCTTTGCGCCTGATTAAGGTAATTCAGCCCAAATGGATAAGAGAAAAAGAAACACCGGGACGCTCCGCTTCACCAAGATGGAGGGCCTCGGCAACGACTATATTTATGTGGACTGCACTCTCGGCGAGCCGGACGTGGACTGGCCGGCGCTATCCATCGCCATGAGCGACCGCCACTTCGGTGTCGGAGCCGACGGCATCATCCTCATCATGCCCAGCCTCAAGGCCGACTTCCGGATGCGGATGTTCAACGCCGACGGCTCCGAGGGCAAAATGTGCGGCAACGGCTCACGCTGCGTCGCCAAGTTCGTACATGACCGCGGCCTGACGGACAAGTCGTGCGTCACGCTCGAAACGCTGGCCGGAATCAAGGTCCTTGACATGCACTTCGGCTCCGACGGCCAGGTAGAAACGGTGACTGTCGACATGGGCGAGCCGGTGCTCCGCGCCGCCGACGTCCCCGCCGTATGCAAAAAGGAGCGCATGGTGGAAGAGCCCCTGAATACTCCCACCCGAGGCAAGTTCGAGGTGACGGCCGTGAGCATGGGCAACCCACACGGCGTCATCTTCGTGCCGGAGGTCACCGACGCCTTAGTGCTCGGCGCCGGTCCGCAGCTGGAGCGCCACGAGGCATTCCCCGACCGCGCCAACATCGAGTTCGTGCAGGTGCTCAACCCGCACGAGGTGCGAATGCGCGTATGGGAGCGCGGCAGCGGCGAGACTCTCGCCTGCGGCACAGGTGCCTGCGCCACCGCCGTGGCATGCGTGCTCACCGGCCGGACAGGACGGGACGTCATCGTGCATCTCACCGGCGGCGACCTGCACATCCGCTGGGACGAGAAAGACAACCACGTATACATGACCGGCCCGGCCCGCTTCGCATTCGACGGCGAGTGGGCTCTGTGAATAAGGAAGCGCCACGCTGAGACGGGCGCCAAATACTAAGGAAAAAACCCACTACCTCGCACGTCCTCAACTCTCAACTAAAAAACACCATGTTCAAAGTAAACGACAATTTCCTGAAACTGCCCGCCTCGTACCTGTTCAGCGAAGTGGCCAAGCGCATCAATAAATATACGGCCGCACACCCCGAGGCCGAGATCATCCGTATGGGCATCGGCGACGTCACCCGTCCCCTCGCCCCCGAAGTGATAAAAGCCCTCCACGAGGCCGTCGACGACGAGGCACGAGGCGAGACCTTCCACGGCTACGGCCCCGAGCAGGGATACACCTTCCTGACCGAGAAGATCGCCGAGACCGACTACCGCCGCATCGGCGTCGACATCGCCACCGACGAGATATTCGTCAGCGACGGCGCCAAGTGCGACACCGGCAACATCGGCGACATCCTTGCCATCTCCGACCGCGTGGCCGTCACTGACCCCGTCTACCCAGTGTACGTCGACACCAACGTCATGGCCGGACGCAGCGGAGACCTGCTCGCCGACGGTCGCTGGAGCGACATCGAATACCTGCCCTGCACCGCCGACAACGACTTCGTGCCGGAGCTGCCAAAGACAAACCCCGACATCATATACCTCTGCTATCCGAACAACCCCACCGGCACCACGCTGACCCGCGACCAGCTCAAGATATGGGTCGACTACTGCCGCCGCCAAGGCTCGCTGCTCCTCTTCGACGCCGCCTACGAGGCCTTCATCACCGAGTCCGACGTGCCCCACTCCATCTTCGAGATCGAGGGAGCGCGCGAGTGCGCCATCGAGTTCCGCAGCTTCTCCAAGACTGCCGGCTTCACAGGCATCCGCCTCGGCTACGCCGTCATACCCAAGGAGCTGAAGGGCGCCGACGCCAAGGGGAACCCCATCAGCCTCAACGCCCTCTGGAACCGCCGCCAGACAACCAAGTTCAACGGCGCCAGCTACCTGACGCAGCGTGCCGCTGCCGCCACCTACTCCGAGGCCGGACGCCGGCAGCTCCAGGATACCATCGACTACTACCTGCGCAACGCCCGCATCATGCGCGAGGCCCTCACCGCCGCCGGTCACAAGGCTGTGGGCGGAGTCAACTCCCCCTACGTCTGGATCAAGACCCCCGACGGCATGAACTCCTGGCAGTTCTTCGACTGGCTGCTTGAAGAGTGCAACGTCGCCGGCACGCCCGGCAGCGGCTTCGGCCCAAGCGGCGAAGGCTACTTCCGCCTCACCGCCTTCAACACCGAGGAAAACACCCGCCGCGCAATGGAGCGCATCAAGAACAAAGGATAAACACGAGGTGCCGGACGACACACGCTCCGGCACCTTCTCTTTTAAAGCATATTGCAATGAATAGTCCTACCTTAACCTTCCACCAAGCCCTGCGGACTGTCATTCTGACTGTCGTGCTACCCCTCGCCCTATCCGCTTCGGCGGACGTGCAGTTCCGCAACAGCGACATACTCTATGTCGGACGCCCGGCGACGAAGCAGGCCATCGTCAAAGCTTACGTCGGCACCCCGAGAACGGATGTGGAGATAAACATCCCGGCGCAAGTGTCGGCCGACGGCGTGCAATACGACGTCGTGGGCATCGACCAGGAGGCTTTCCAGGCCCAGCACCGCATCACCCGCATCAGCATCCCCGCCACCGTGACCTACATCGGTGACTACGCATTCCGCAATTGTTCGAACCTCACAGCCATCGAAGTAGCGGCAGGCAACGAGAGCTTCTGCTCCGAGGGCGGCGTTCTCTTCAACAAAAACAAGGCGTGGTTGCTCGCCTTCCCCGCCGGGCTGCACCCCAACGACGCCTACACCGTGCCCGGAAGCGTGCGCTACATCGACAAAGGCGCCTTCTACCACGCCACGATCACCGGCATCAACCTCCCGGCCAATATAGAGAGCATCGGCGAAGAGGCCTTCTTCGGCTGCTCGTCGCTGACGTCCATCGACTTCCCCGCCTCCCTGCACGAGCTGGGCGACGGGGCCTTCGGATACTGCAGCTCGCTGACCACGCTCCGTCTGCCCGACGGACTGCCTACAATTCCCGCAGAGGCTTTCATGCACTGTGACAAGGTCGCCACCCTGACGCTGCCGCAGCGGCTGCGCACCATCGGTCCGAACGCCTTCTCCCAGTGCGAGGCGCTGCTATCGGTGGAGCTCCCCGCCAGCCTCGACAGCCTCGCCCCAGGCGCCTTCGGCGACTGTAAGGCCCTTACGACAGTGACCATCCCTGAAGCAAGCAATAGGTTCCGCTCCGTCGGCGGCATCCTCTTCGACAAAAGTGCGTCCACCCTCCTTCTCTACCCTGCCGGACGCGCCGACTCGACATACACGGTGCCGGAGGGCATCGAGGAAATCGGCTCGCAGGCCTTCTACACCAACCGCCACATAACCAATGTGTCGCTGCCGCAGTCACTGCGCCGTATCTGCCGCGAAGCCTTCCGCTTCTGCTACCGGCTGGCGTCAATGGCAGTACCCAATGGAGTGACTGCCATCGACGTCGGCGCCTTCCAGGAATGCATGAATCTGTCCTCCGTCCACCTGCCTGAGAACCTGACCGAGATCGCCGACCGACTGCTGTACATTACTGCCATAGAGAGCCTCGACATCCCGACGCAGGTGCGACGCATCGGCGAGTACGCCTTCTATCTCGCACCGCTGCGATACGTCTATATCCCGGACGAAGTGGAGGAAATAGGCAAAAACGCCTTCTTCGACAACGCCTCCCTGCAAGGCGCCACCATAGGCGCCGGAGTAAGGAAAATCGGCGAAGGCTGCTTTGCCCAGACCGGCTTGCGTCGCGTGGACTTCCGCGGCTCTGTGCTGGCCGAAATCGGATCCCTCGCCTTCCGCGCCTGCTGGCACCTGCAAGAGATGAACCTTCCCAAGGGCGTGACAACCATAGGACAGGACGCCTTCGGTGGCTGCATAGCCATGACAAAAGTGGTGCTGCCACCCTCCCTGAGGGACATCGCCGCCTACGGTTTCGCCGATTGCCATGCCCTGCGCGACATCTTCTCCCTAAGCGACACGCCGCCGACGCTGGGCAAGGAGTCCTTCAGCATGGAGCAGGCGGCCGTGCGCCTATACGTGCCCACCCGGAGCGAGAATAAGTATGCCTCCGCCAGCATCTGGAGCGGCTTCACCAACCGCCGCGGCATCGGCTACCTCCACCTCCAGGCCGGCAGCAACCAGCTTGAGACGTACACCGACTCCATGACGCTGTTAGTTCCCCCGCCCGTGCAGACCACCGCTCCCATCCTATCCTCGCACTGGGTCAGCGACGACCCCACCATCGCCTCGATTGACAGCCTCGGCCTGATGCGCGGCCTCACACCCGGCACCACCTCGGTGTGGCACGTGACCCAGGACACGGCCATGAATGAACAGCGCACCCGCTGCGAGGTCACCGTGCTTCCCTGCGACGTCGAGGGCATCGACGCCGATTCCCCATCACTCCTCCCCGGCGACGGCGTCTACACCCTCTCCGGCCTGCACATGGCCGCCGACCCGGACGACACCTCCGCACTTCCCTCCGGCATCTACATCGTGCGCCGCAGAGGCAAAACCCAAAAACTTATGATAAATGCGCCGCAGAGAAGATAGAGACGAAGCCACCCGCACACGCCAATTGCAAAATAAGACCCCGTTCAATAAAAATAGCTTCGCCTGACGTTGCTTCCCTCTTAAGTTCTACAGGTAATACAGAAGAAAAAATGGACACACTGAGATTCAGGGCCGTGGAAGCGGCCGCCAACCGTCAACCGGTATCCGCCGAGATGCCCTCCAGGCGCCCCAGCGACTATTACGCCTCGCTGGTATTCAACCGCGAGACGATGTACGAGTACCTGCCGCTGGAGACCTACCGCGCCCTCACGCACGCCATCGACAACCGCGAGCCGCTGCCGCGCGACGTCGCCGACGCCGTAGCCGACGGCATGAAGCGCTGGGCCATCGACCACGGCGCCCGACACTACACCCACTGGTTCCAGCCCCTTACCGAGACGACCGCCGAAAAGCACGATGCCTTCATCGACCTCGACGGCAAGGGAGGGGTGATGGAGGAGTTCACCGGCAAGCTGCTGGTGCAGCAGGAGCCCGACGCCTCCTCCTTCCCCAACGGCGGCATACGCAATACCTTCGAGGCCCGCGGCTATTCGGCATGGGACATCTCCTCGCCCGCCTTCATCCTGCGCGGCACACTCTGCATACCCACCATCTTCATCTCCTACACAGGCGAGAGCCTCGACTACAAGACGCCGCTGCTGCGCGCACTGGCAGCAGTGGACCGCGCCGCCACCTCCGTGGCACAACTCTTCGACCCCAAAGTGCAGCACGTGCAGTCAAACCTCGGCTGGGAGCAGGAGTACTTCCTCGTCGACGAGGCACTGTGCAACGCCCGCCCCGACCTCATGCTCACAGGCCGCACCCTCATGGGCCACGAGTCGGCCAAGAACCAGCAGCTCGAAGACCACTACTTCGGAGCCATCCCCGCCCGTGTCGAAGCCTTCATGCTCGACCTGGAGACCGAAGCCTACCGCCTCGGAATACCCCTCAAGACCCGCCACAACGAGGTGGCTCCCAACCAGTTCGAGTTCGCCCCCATATTCGAGGAGACCAACCTGGCCAACGACCACAACATGCTCGTCATGAGCCTGATGGGCGACGTGGCCCGGCGCCACCACTTCCGCGTGCTGCTCCACCCCAAGCCCTTCGCCGGCGTCAACGGCTCCGGCAAGCACTGCAACTGGTCGCTCAGCACCGACACCGGCGAACCACTGCTCAGCCCGGGCAAGGACCCGAAGCAGAACCTGCGCTTCATCACCTTCGTGGCCAACGTCATGGCCGCCGTCCATCGCCACAATGCCCTGCTCAAGGCGTCCGTCATGAGCGCCGACAACGCCCACCGCCTGGGCGCCAACGAGGCCCCGCCTGCCATCATCAGCATCTTCGCCGGCACACAGCTCAGCGACATCCTGACCAAGGTCGCCGCCACCACCGACGATCAGCTACTCGACATCACCACCAAGCAGACCGTCACCCTCGGCCTGAGCCAGATTCCCGACCTGCGCATCGACACCACCGACCGCAACCGCACCTCACCCTTCGCATTCACCGGCAACCGTTTCGAGTTCCGCGCCGTCAGCTCATCGGCCAACTGCGGCGCCCCCATGATCGCCCTCAACGCCGTCGTAGCCGACCAGCTCGCAACCTTCCGCCAGGCCATAGACAAGCGCGTAGCCAAGGGACAGGACACCATGCACGCCATCCTCGCCGAAGTCCGCCGCCTCATCCGCGAGTCCGAGCCCATACACTTCGACGGCAACGGATACACCGACGAATGGAAGGCCGAGGCCGCACGCCGCGGACTCGACACCGAGACAAACCCCGCACTCATCTTCGACGCCTACCTGCGCCGCGAGAGCGTGGAGATGTTCACCCGCACCGGTGTCCTCACACCCCGCGAGCTCCAGGCACGCAACGAAGTCAAATGGGAGATGTACACCAAGAAGATCCAGATCGAGGCCCGCGTGCTCGGCGACCTCGCCATCAACCACATCATCCCCGTGGCCACCCGCTACCTCGGCATCCTGCTCGACAACATGGACAAGGCGCGGCGCGTCTTCGGCGACATCAAAGGCACGGCCATGACCGCCTCCGACGCCGAGAGTGCCGAGAGCATCATGCGCCACACCTCCGAAATCCGCACCCTCACCGACGAAATGGTCGAGGCCCGCAAAGTCGCCAACCGCATCACCGAAGAGCGCGAAAAGGCACTCGCCTATTCCCGCACCGTCGCACCCAAGCTCGACGAAATCCGCCGCCACATCGACAAACTCGAACTCACCGTCGACAACCAGCTGTGGCCGCTGCCCAAGTACCGCGAACTGCTCTTCACCCGCTAACGCGAACTGCAGCTGTTCATACGCCAAGCCGCAGGGTCGCATGGACAGAGCGTCCCTGAAACCCGACAACCTGAAAATAAGGTTTTACGACGCAGCCACTTTTTATTATCTTTGCGGCATGAAAAGGATTCTTGTCGCAGCAGTGTGCGCGCTCGGGGCAGTACTGAGCCTCGGCGCCGAGACCCAGGAGGAACGGATGCACCAGGGTGCATACCTACAGTTCGCGGCCGTGCCGGGGCGTACAGTGGACCATGTCAGGGAAAACCGGGGCGTCGTCGTCAATCCCACGCCGGTGAGCATACGCTGGCTCGGCAGGGATTCGGTCGACGTCAGCCGCGGCTTCAGCCTCGAGAAGGTACCCATGGCGCTCCGGGCCGAGTTCGAGGCAGCAGCGACGTCCAAGAGCATATACGGCGACAGTGTAGGGACACACGGCCCATGCGTCCGTTTCGACAAAGCCGGCCTGCCGGTGAAAATCACGCTGACAAAGGCGAAAAAGGGTGAGCTGCCGGGCGCATATACCCTGGCAATCAAGTCGCACGGGGTGAGCATCCAGGCCAACGACGCCGTCGGGGTGTTCTATGCCGCAGGCACGTTGTGTCAGGTGGTGGAAAGCGCGACCAAGAACTCTCAACTATTTCGCACACACGAGCCGTGCGTCCCTACAGCTCTCGACTCTCACCTCGCCTTCGTGCCGGCCATGGAGGTCTCGGACCGGCCGGAGTTCCCGATACGTGGCGTCGTAGAGGGCTTCTACGGCACTCCATGGAGCCACGAGGTGCGTCTGCGGATGCTCGACCATATGGGCCGCAATAAGATGAACAGCTACGTCTTTGGTCCCAAGGACGACCCCTATCACCGCACCCCGCACTGGCGCCAGCCCTACCCCGCGGCCGAGGGCGCCAAAATCGCAGAACTCTGCCAGCGCGCGGCCAAGAACCACGTCAACTTCATCTGGGCCATACACCCGGGCGGCGACATCCGCTGGGACCGCGCCGACTACGATTCGCTGCTCAACAAGTTCGCTTCCATGTACGACCTGGGCGTGCGGCAGTTCGCCGTCTTCTTCGACGACATATCGGGCGCCGGTACCGACTCGCACCGCCAGGCGGCACTGCTCAACGCCCTCAACCGCGACTTCGTGCAGAAAAAGCAGGGCGTAAAGCCGCTGATTGTCTGCCCTACGGACTACACCCAGGCGTGGGCCAATCCCACCGACTCCGGGCAGCTTGCTGTCTACGGCCGCGAGCTCGACCCAGGCATCGAGGTATTCTGGACCGGCTCCAAGGTCTGCTCCGACGTTGCCCGCGTCGACCGCGCTTTCGTCCGCGAACGCATCAATCGGCCATCGCTGACCTGGTGGAACTTTCCCGTCAGCGACTATGTGCGCACCAACCTGCTTATGGGCCCGTCGTACAACCTCGACACCACGCTGACCCGAGCCGACATGAGCGGCATACTCTCCAACCCCATGGAACAGGGCGAGGCCTCCCATGCGGCCGTCTATTCGGTAGCCGACTACGCCTGGAACCCGCGTGCCTACAACGCCCTCGACAGCTGGGAACGCTCACTGACAGACCTCGAGCCGGGCGCCACGCAGGCTCTCCGCAACTTCGCCATCCACGCCACCGACCCGCAGAAAGACTACCGCAAAATCGAGTCGTGGGAGACCGACACCTTCCGCTACGACAACTACACCGAGGAGCAGTTCGAGGCGCTGGCAGAGACGTTCTCCAACCTGGCATCGGCGCCGATGCAGCTGGCCGTGGGCGGCGCCAACACCGAGCTCTTCAAGGAGATATATCCGTGGCTGGAACAGGGTGCCAACCTGGGTGGCCGCGGCTTCATGGCCCTGCAGCTCATCAAGGCATACGAGAGCGGCGAGAGCGATGAGTTCCGCAACACCTACCGTCTGCTCGACCTCGTCAACGAAGTCCAGCGCCCCGCCTGGCTGCAGCACCGCGTCGGCACCCAGCGCCTCCAGCCCTTCATTGACCAGGTCCTCCGCGACCTCCGCCCCTTCTACGAAAGCGTTTCGACTGGCAGTGCAGGGACGCACGGCCAGTGCGTCCGCTAAGTGCAACGGGATTAATACTGCCTACTGGTAGAGCAGCTGAACGCTGCGCTTGATGAGTCGGCGGATGGTGCGCCACTTGGGGAAGATTGCCTGGGGACGCAGGGGGCCGTAGCTGACCAGGAGAAACAGAAGGCTGAAAAGGGCCACGATAAGCAGCCAGCCGTAGATTTCTTTCATCGACAGCAGCATGGCCGTCGGCAGGGACAGGCCCACGGCCGTCGTCTCGCGAGCCAGCACGTGGTTGAACCACTCCCCTACCAGCGCCGGGCCGAGGCAGGCGCCCATCACGGCCCCCGTGAAGCCGTTGATGGTCAATGCCTGCGGAAAGACCATGAAGGGCAATCCGCTCTGCACTATCGACGTCAGATAGACGATGGAAATGGTCACCGCCCCGGCACCGCGCATGAACAGCGGCACCAGCAGCGCCTCCTTCTCCACCCCGTAGCCGATGCCGAAGTAGAACCACGCCAGGTATCCGGCCGCCAGAGCGAACCCGATCACCGTCATGGTCTTATAGCGCCACTTGCGCAGCGCGAAGGTGACATAGGTGAAGAGAACGCCCACGACTATACCCGCAAACACGTACCAGTTGAGGTCGATGAGGTTCTCTTCGTCGAAGCCGAGGATGTGCTCGGCGTATGAATGCTCGAAGACGTGCTCGGTGGCCATAAGGGTGAAGAAGACAATATAGACGAGCGTGGCGCGGACCACGTTGCGGTTCTTCAGCGCCATGAACGAGATATACGGATGACGCAGGAACGTAGCGCGCCAGAGGTTGAGCGCCGCCGCTGCCAGGCCAATGAGGGTGGCGTAGCGGATTTCCATGGCGTTCCACCAGTCGAAATAGTTGCCGTAGACGCACACAAAGGCGAAGGCGAGTATGAACACTCCCCAGAGCAGCGACCCGATCCAGTCGATGCCCAGCAGCGGGATGTACATCGGACAGCGCACCGGCCGCACCAGCACCATAACCGCCAGCATCATCAGCGCCAGGGAGCCGACAATGCACCAGTTCATGTACTGCCACGTATAGAACTCGGCGAAGTAGACGGCAGCAATGCCGCTGAGCTGGATAACGCCGTCGACCACGATATAGACGTAGCAGAAGAAGATGGACATGTCGCGGTAAGGGGTGAGCCAAAGCTGGATGGTGGAGTTGCAGGCGAAGGTGCCCTGCATGCGGAACCATCCGGCCACGAAGCAGACGCCCACCAGCAGGGCGACGTTATCGGTCAGTGCGCAGACCACATTGGCGGCAATCAGCACGGCGGCGACGGCGAGCAGCTGGGTGCGCGTGGAGAAACGGAACTTGATGCGGAACATGACGGCGAAGTTAAGCGCCATGCCCGCCAGAGAGGCGTACCCGGCCATGAGGATGTCCTGGGTCATCAGCGCCTGATCGCCGACCATGTTCGAGGCGGCCGCCAGGTAGACGCCGCCGGAGAACTGAATCACCAGCACGAAGACCACGAACAGCCAGGGCTTCAGCCGCCGGGGCACGAAATTCGGGACGTCGGGGATGTCGAAGCACCCCTTGGGAACGAGTCGTTCAGCCATAGCTTAGTTGAGGGTTGAGAGTCTATAGTTGAGGGTTGAGAATTGCGGAAGTGTGAGTGCGACAACCCTCAACTATAGACTCTCAACTTCTAATAGACTTTGCATTCCACGTTCATGCCGGCGCGGAGGCGGGTCATGTCGGCGGGCTTGTTTGCGGGGGTGAACTCGATGCGCACAGGAACGCGCTGGCGCACCTTGACGAAGTTGCCGGCGGAGTTGTCCTGGGGCATGCGGGCCAGGGAGGCACCGGTGGCAGTGGAGATGGACTTCACCACTCCGGCGAAAGTTACGCCGGGGATGGCATCAACAGTGATCTCGACCCGGCTGCCGACGGCGATATGGCGCAGCTGCGTCTCCTTGTAGTTGGCCGTGACCCAGATGTCGCCGGCGTCGACTATGTCGAGCAGCGTCTGTCCCGGCTGTACGAGCTGCCCGACCTGTATCTCCTTGCGCGACGCGTAGCCGTCGCACGGCGCCGTGATGACAGTGTAGCTGAGATTCAGCTCGGCCGTCTCGACAGCGGCGCGGGCCAGCTCGATGCCTGCCTGCGACTGCGACACGCGTCCCTGACTGACGTTCACCACCGTGGACGCGGCGGAGTGCTGACGCCGCAGCGCTTCATAGCGGGCCCGCTTGGCCTCGTAGTCGGTCTTGACTCGGTCATATTCCTGGCGCGTCACGGCGTCCTTGGCCAGCAACTTTTCGTATCGGGCCAGGTCGGTGGCGGCGTTATCCATCAGCACGCGTGCTTCGACCACGGCGGCATCGGAGACGGCGGCATCGGAGGCGGCGGTAGTGACGGCACGGGAGGCGACGTCGCACCCTGCCAGCGCGGCCTGGTATTCGGCGCGGGCGCAGGCAAGGGCCAGACGCAGGTCGGAGTCGTCGATGACGACAAGCGTGTCGCCCTTTCTCACCGGCTCGTACTCGCTAAAACGGATCTCCTTGATGTAGCCCTGCACACGGCTGTTGACGGGCGAGATCTGCTGGTTCACCTGCGCGTTGTCGGTGAACTCCACGTCGTCCAGATGCACGAACTTGACACACACCCATGCCAGGGCGGCGCCGATGATTATCAGTGTCAGTATGTAGGAGAGTATCTTCTTGGTTCTTTTCTTGCTCATGATTTTAGTTGATAGTTGACGCGAGCAGCCATTACCATGGAATTGTCGCCCGCTTCAGCACGGCGCTATATTTTCCCGACGGTGAATAGCAGCCGATAGTAATTGTATATTATGTTTATCCGTGCGTTTACAAGCTGCTGCTCGGCATCGAGGCGTGAGTTTGCGGCGTCGAGCAAGTCGGTGATGAGGGCCATCCCGGCGGCGTAGCGGGTAGAGACGATGTCATAGTTGCTGCGGGCCAGCTCCACGCCCTTTTGGCGCGTTGCCAGCTCGATGTGGGTCTCCTGCCAGCGCACATAGGCGTCGTTGACGGCCATCGCCACCTCCTGGCGGGCATCCTCCAGCTCGGTCTGCGCAAGGGCAGTGGCCGCACGGCTCCGCGCCAGCGACTTGTCGGACTTGAACAGCGACGAGACATTGTAGCTGACGCCCACGCCCACGTACCAGTAGCTGAGGTTGCGATTGATGGGCGGCACCTCGGTGAGGATGGGGCCGTCCATGGTCCAGCCGGCCTGCAAGCCGACCTTGGGCAGGCGCCCGGCCCGCACCAGGTCCTCGGCGCGACGGCTTATCTCCACGCCCGAAGAGGCCAGCTTCAGCCTGGGCGACTCGGTGGCCGCCTCCTGCTGCCAGCGATTGGCGCCCGGACTCGGCATGGCCTGCCGAAGCAGAGAAGAATCAGGAATCACCACCGTCCCGGCAGGCAGGCCCGAGAGCGTCACCAGGTCGGTGTTGAGGATGGAGATGGTGTTGCCGATGCGGGTGAGTTCCAGGTCGAGGTCCGAGACCAGCAGCTCGTAGCGCGTGATGTCGTTGTGCAGAGCGGTGCCCTGTTCGTAACGAGCCTGCATCTCGGCCAGAACGCGCAGAGCGGCCTGACGGTTGCTGTCAACGACCGCCCGCAGGTTGGCGCACTTGTAGATGTCGAGGTAGAGGCCGGTCAGGCGCATCCGCAGGTTGTCGCGCTGCAGGTCGGTGGCCAGCCGTGCCGCCGACGACTTCAGCTCCGCCAGGCGGATGGAGTTGGCAATGGCGCCGCCGGTGTAGAGGGACTGCGTCACATTGACGCCCAGACCCTGGCCAAAGTGTGGGATGGGGGCACGGTGCAGGTCAGTGAGGTCGCGGGCGGTTGTGAAGCCGTCGCCGAGGAAGCTCACCGACAGACTGGCGTCAATGTCGGGAAGACGGGCCATGCGGGCTTCGTCCACGGCCATATCGGCCTCGCGCTCCGAGGCCAGTGAGGTGCGGAGACGGGCGCTGTTGGCCTCGGCGACCCTGAAAATCTCGTCCAGGGAAATGGCACGCTGGCCCCAGGCACCCTCTCCGACGCCCGCCAGGACCGCACACAGCAGCCCCGCGAGCAATCGCAGATTGTTCATTGGGTATTGGTTGGGAATTGTAGGGACGCACTACTTGCGCATCCGTATGATATTCAGAAATTGTAGGAGACGCACGGCTCGTGCGCCCTTATCACATTCGGGTTGACCCTTGCCTCCTAAATGGAAGCGGTGCTTTTCCAGTTCTCCTTGAAACCCCAGTTGCGGACCGGGCCAAGAGTGTAATTCGCTTTGCTGATATTGGAGTTCATTACAATGCAGCTCTTTGTGAACCGCACTGCAAAATTACAAAAAAAATGCCGACATGGGCAAATCGAAGCCGATGGCTGAGAGCTCGTCTTCTGTAGGGACGCACCCTGGTGCGTCCGTTAACCGATTGTCGTGGACTTGAAGCGGACGCACCCTGGTGCGTCCCTCTTTATCACCGCCGTCGACGCCCGGTTTTCAGCTCCTGCGGATATGGCGGTATGCCTTTTCGGTAAGCTCCTCCTTGCTGGGCAGGAAGCGTCGGCTCTTGGTGGCGTCGCGTATCGAGTCGGCCTGTGCCGTCGGCACTGCCAGCTTGGCAAAAGTAGTGTCGCTGTAGAAAGGCACCAGCTCATAACCGGGTGCCAGCGGCACAGAGTCGGGCAGTTCGCGGACGCGGATCCCGGCCTGCCGTATGGCATATGCCTGGCTCGGCCTCAGGTCGCGCACGGCCACCTCGCGCCCTGCCAGTACCTCCCGTATGGCGCCGCGTCGGGCGCACAGCTCAGTAGTCTCCATGGCCGTGCGGGCCAGGCTCAGAAGCAGTGTCACCGCCGTCAGACACACCAGCGCCACACGGCAGGCCTTGGCCGCACGGCCTCGGAAAGCCGTCAGCGCCAGGTAGCCCAGCGGCACCACCAGCCACAGCTGAGGCACGTAACGCGCCCACCACGACTGCGCGAAGCAGAAGCAGCTCAGCGTGGCCACCACAGCCGTGTAGGCTATCCATCCGCCACTCTTCCGCCTTGCAGCATACACAGCCACGGCGCCCCAGCTCAACACGAAAAGCAGCAGGCTGAAAGGCCCGAAACCGCCCACACGCTGGTCGACGGCCATCGTCGCCGAATGGCTGTCGGGCGTCAGGTACGACCGCACAAATGCCGAAAAACGGTCCATGCCGACCACAGCGGGGTCCGTGTTGCCTCCCATGATGTCCACCGCCCCCCGGCCCATCAGCGGGTAGAGCGGATGCGAATAATGGAGCGTGTTGGTGACGTACGGATGATAGCAGACCAGCAGTGTGCCAACCACCGCCGACCCGACAGCCGTAAACAGGAAAAGCCTCCAGGCTGAGAGCTGTCGCCTCCTGTAGGGACGCACCCTGGTGCGTCCGTTAACCGATTGTCGTGGACCTAAAGCGGAGGCACCCTGGTGCGTCCCTAAATATGGACTCGACTCTCGACTCTCGACCCTCCACATAATATAGGCAATGGCCAGCACCGTCAGCCCCTCGTAGAAGAAGGCGTTAAACTTGGTGGCCACGGCCATGAACACCGTCATCACCAGCACCGACAGCCACAACGCCCGACTCTCGCCCCGCACCAGCCCCCAGGCCGCGCAGATAGTGACGAGGATATAGAAATAGGCCGCAAAGTCGATGTAAAAGGTAAGCGCCTGGCACAGGAAGACCGGGTTGGCCACCGCCAGACCCACCACCAGCGCCCGTTTTTTAGCTGAGAGCTGAGAGCCGAGACGTCCGCTGGCGTGCCAGAGCAGCAGGCCGGTGGCCGTAGCCAACACCAGGTTCACGGCCCGGCCCGACTCGATGTTGCCGGTCATGGCCATGACACAGGCCTGCATCATCTCCATGCCCTTGGCGTAGTGGCGAGTCCAGAGCGTAACGTCGCCGCACTCGGTCGGGTGCAGGTAGAAATTACACCCCCGGAAGAAGGCGTAGACGGCATCCTGGTGGTACGACACGCCGTCCACCGAATAGTCGTACGTGCAACCGGCCAGCCACAGAGCCACTCCCCACACCGCCACCTGCACCAGCAGGCAACCGGCAACGAACCATGAGCGACGAGCAATAGACTTGGCAGCAGCCGCGTCGCTGCCGCCGCTCAATAAGAATACACCTGCACCGGCCAGCAGGAAAGCCGCAGGCATAATCCAGGCATCCACCTGGCCGCCGCATAGCTGCGTCAGCGCGACCAGCACGAGCGACAGCCCGAGCGTGCCTACCATCCACAGCCCGGAGCAGAGAGATTTCGATTCCATGCTACAAAATTAATAAAATTTCGCCATGCACTTGCACGGTTCGGGAAAAAGCATTAACTTTGCAGCGCAAAATGGGGAATACCCTTTGCCGGTCCTATAGCTCAGTTGGTTAGAGCACCTGACTCATAATCAGGGAGTCCTAGGTTCAAGCCCTAGTGGGACCACCACTTGAAAATTAAGCAGTTACGAAACGAATCGTAGCTGCTTTTTCTTTTACTTTGAACACAAATCTGAACACAACTCCGCGCCAACTCGTTTCAACCGCCAATGGCAACCCCCTGTGTTCACGCCCTTGTGTTCAAATTCTGTGTTCAGATAGTGGCTGATGAAAAGAAATAATAAGAGTGTCACGTTCTTTGGAGCGGTGGATTTTCCGGTGTTTGGCTTTCTTTTGCCCAGCCCTCTATATACTGGTTTAGGTTTAGTCGGGCATATATAGAGCCCGAACCAAACCAAAATGATATCGACTAAAGTCGGCTATATTTCGCTCTAATAATATTTTTCTGAAATTCCATGCAGTCTTTTTGCCAATTTCTCATCTATTATTAGTATATTTAAATCAATGGACACAGTACAACTTGTCAAGCAATGTCAATCAGGAGATAGAGAAGCCTTCGGGATTCTTTATCAGACCTACCTTGCACCTATGCGTGAGGTAGTGGCATACTATATTCATAACATTGATATTGAACAGGATGTGCTCCATGACGGCTTTTTAATTGCCTTTACTGCAATAGGCTCATTGGAAAATGGTGCAAAAATAGAAGCATGGCTTACCACCATTATGAGAAACTTGTCGCTCCAATATCTGAAAGATGAGGCAAGTCATATTTCCATTCCTATGTCAGATATTGCAATAGATGATATCAGTACAACCTCAGATGAAGTATATGAGCTGACATGGGAAGAATTGGACAAGATAATAGACAAACTGCCAGAAGGCTACGGCAAAGTCTTTCGTCTTGCCGTGCTGGACGGACTCTCTCATAAAGAAATTGGCGAACTGCTTGGAATCGCTCCACATTCTTCATCCTCGCAACTCTCTCACGCAAAAGCAATGTTGCGCCGCATGATTAAGGAATACCGTATGGAGATGGGATTACTTTCCTTACTTGCTGTTATTGCGATTATATGGCATTTTATTCCAAAACACGAGGAGGTGAAACCGTCCGATTCCGTCATAAGCAGCAATGACGACAACAATCACAAAATTTTGCCGGACACAGCCACAGTCATTGATGATTCTGACAGTATCGAAGTCAGCAAAAAAACGATTTATGAGGTTCTGCGAAATCAAAAAGCGCAGGAATCGGAACTTGTCACCGAAGTCGTAGTTAAGAATGACACCATACCTTCTGCCTCAAAGGACAGTATAACTGAAGATGATAAACAGACTGTTATCAGGTTGAAAGACTGGGATTATCCGATAGCAGAGCAAAAGACTCCAGTTCAACAACATACTTCAAACCCCGATTGGAGTCTGTCATTGGCATATTCCGGCATCGCAGGGCAGAATAATGACAATAGATATCGAATTCCAGACCCCAACGCACCAGATCTTCCTTCAGGAGAGCCTGACGCTGAAATAGAAGTCAGCGAGAAATCGCATCACAAAATGCCGGTAATTATAGGTCTGTCGCTCAGCAAGGCTCTGACATCGCGTTGGAGTATTGAGACCGGAGTGCGTTATTCATTCATGGAATCTGACTTCCTCTCTGAGAGCAAACTTTGGGAACAGCGTGTGAATCAGCAGATACACTATATTGGTGTGCCGTTGAAATTCAATTACCTCATTTATTCTGTGGGAGGATTCTCTCTGTATGGTCATGGAGGCGGTGCATTGGATATTCCGGTGAGCGGGCAACAGTCTGTCTGGAAGTCCTCTATTGATATGCCGACGCCACAAACTGATAAATTCAATATACATGCCCCGTTGCAATGGTCGGTTGAAGGTGGTCTTGGAATACAGTATCATTTTACACCGTCGTTCAGCATATTCGCTGAGCCGTCGCTTCATTACTATTTCAATCCCGGTGGTGAAATCAAAACAATCAGGCAAGAAAAGCCTTTTGAAATCTCCATACCTGTTGGTTTGAGATTTAAGTGGTAGAGAATTTTAATCTCAGCTATATCATGCAGTCTTTAGCCGTTGTGTGCATCTATATGGTAAAACATATCCAAATAACAGCATGATGACTGAAAATAAAAACTCTCTGATTAGACAACTGTCCATATTCATTGTGGCACTGCTCCTTATGTCATGCACTGAGGACAGTCTGGCTAATGAACCCGAACCACAGAGTCCGAACACGGTTTCCGGCTCTATACCGGCTTTATACATCGAAACCGAAAACCACGCTCCGATTGTATCAAAGACTGAATACCTTAATGCTACATATTGGCTTGACCCTATGGGAACTGAAGGCATTGCGGCTCTCGGAAGTAAGGCCCAGCCACTACCAATGCAAATTCGCGGTCGCGGACATTCTTCGTGGAAAGGAGCGAAAAAACCATATAAGGTAAAACTTGATAAGAAAACAGCAGTGATGGGAATGCCCAAGAACAAACATTGGGCACTTCTGAAACCAACCGAAAATACAGTGGCAGGTTTACAGTTGGGTAAACTCATGAATATGGCATGGACACCGAGTTTCCGTCCCGTTGAAGTCGTTTTGAACGGAGATTATATAGGGTTGTATTTCCTTACGGAAACTATCCGAATTGATGAAAACCGTGTAAACATATATGAGCAACAAGATCAGGAAACCAATCCGGAACTTATAAAAGGAGGATGGCTTGTCGAAGTTGACAATTATTATGATGAAGATCAGATTACTATTCCCGAATGTAGCAAGTGGAACCTGACTCTGCGATACCACTCGCCCGAAGATTTGTCCAATGCTCAGTTGCAGTGGCTCACGGATGAGTTCAAATCCATCAATGCTGCCGTCTATTCATCCGACAAGACATCGACGGAGTGGGAAAAATACATTGATGTTGAAAGCATGGCGCGGTTCTTCATATTACAGGAAGTCATGGATAATCCCGACGGATTTCACGGGAGTTTCTATCTTCACAAGGACTTGACGGACAATGCCAAATGGATAGCCGGTCCGATATGGGATTTAGTCTGCTACAACCGCGAGAAAATCGATTACACCTTCCTGATGAAAGTCCATTACGGATTTACACCTCACTGGATAGGCGAGATTATTCAATACGACAGTTTCTGTAAAGCTGTTGAACGAGTGTGGCGTGAGGTTTATCCAACTCGATTGTCAGAGATATATAATCAAATCGACGAAATTGTATTGCCGCTTGGAAGTGCATGGGCTAATGACTGTGCAAGATGGAATGAAGACCCGACCCAGACGGCTCAACTCCGCGCAGACCGTATCAAAAACGCTCTCAGACGCAACATCGAATGGTTTGACAATCATCTTCCCGTAAGTCAATATGCTTCCGTGCAAATGCCGGTGGAAGGCAATCCAGATGCATCTGTCACGGTCTATAACCTTCAAGGCATCTTTATCGGGAAATTCAAAAACGAAGTGGAGGCTATTTCAAGTCTTAAAAAAGGAATATACATCATAAACCAAAGAAAATTTCGCATTGAATGATGAAACTCTTTATCAAATTGCAGGTTATAACAATCGTGCTTGTTCTGGCACTCACATCGTGTTCCAGCATGGAGGAAGTAATATCCAAAAATCCTTACCTCTCACAAATCACCAATACGGAATGTTTGGGCATTGCTGACACTGATGCCCCACAAAACCGTGGGAATGGTACCCACGGTTCTTTCGAGATGATAATGGACGGCACCACGGCACAATGCAGATTCATGTCTCTTGAATATCCTTGTGATTTCGAGAAAGTAAATATAAATATCAGTTTCAATGATGGTGTACTGACTATCGTTGAGTATCCATCTTCGGATGAAGCTGATTGCCGTTGCGAAATCGATGCGACATTTATTATCAACGATTTACCTGATACAGATTTTATGTTGAAGATATATCACGGCGATACAAATGGTAATTTCAATATAGCGGCACCCAAATTCAGTGGTCGAGTCAGAGTTAAGGATGGCTCATTTTCGACACCATATTGCTGCAATGATGTACCCGATGTCATCGAAGATGTAGGACAGCTAATCGTTTATGTTGCCCATGATGATTCAGAAATTGTCGAGATTGATTACTCCGATTATCATATCACACTTACGCCGGAATGTGGAATGGGATGGTTTACCCCAAAATATTCAGATGTATCATGGCCGATTGATGTAAAGGTCGGAACATATACCATAGGTGTGGTCTCACCTCTTATCTTGGAGACAGCAACAACCGAAACCTATTACTTAGGAGAAGTGAAAAATGTCAAGATAGACAAAGATATAACTACCCAAATTACCGTCAATGTAAAATTGACCGAATTTCAAAAAGCTATGAACCCACTATAAAATCGGCTGAGAAACATAGCGAATACGCCCCGACAAGAGAGATTTTCTTGCCGAGGCGTCGGTTGATGCGAGAGGCTTATTTCTCAGCGGCGTTGTGGTTAGTGTAGTTTAGGTCCTTGTCGGCGGCGTTTGGCTTTTTGTTCTTCACGATAACGGTGAAGGGCCTCTTCTATGGTAAGTCCGGGATGGCGTCTCAGCCATAGTTTGAAATCGTCGGGTAAAGCACTCCCATTAGTGAACCCTTCTTGCGATTGTGTGGTTCCTGCGGCTGAGACATGGGATAACCGAGTGCCATAGCTCTGTGACTGGGATGCGGCTTGTCCGGCTAAGTCAGGATTTGATGAATACACACCCGGGATCATGTGCTGCGGGCTGAATTTGATCCACACGGTTGAAGCATCTCCCTGACATCCGTCAACTCTGATAGCTTTACCTGCAACGTAATCATTGATTTGTTGCGTCGAAAACCGCACACCTTTGTATGATGCAATAGGCACAATGGAGCCGTCTGCATACATCCACCGGGACTGAGGATGTAACGGTCTGTTGTTAGCCAGATGCTTGGAGATGTTGCCCAGACTGAATCGCCGATCAATCTTCGATGCGACGAAACGCTTGCCTTTTCGGGTGTACCATAGGCCCTGCAATTCGTTGCTGCCTCGCTTGTATTTGTACTCTATGCCGACACCAGCAGCCTTTAAGCGAGCCTCAAATTGCTCGAAAGTATGGACTGACTTATCGTTCCATACCGCGTCAACGGCGTTGAAAATCTCATATCGTATCTTTTCAGTGCCACGCAATTTATTGACATTGGTCTGTCGTTTATCTTCTGAAATATGCAGTCCATACTCCTTTGTCAAGTCAAGACAAGCAGCCCTGTTGCAGCTGAAATCATTTTTATCAGAAATGGTTTCTGCATGGTTGTCTATTCGACTGAACACGATATGACAGTGTGGATAGTCCTTGTCGAGATGGCGGACGATGATGTAAGGAGTATCCACGATACCCATTTTCTTCATATATTTTTGAGCAATCTCGACCATTGTCCTGTCATCAACTTTATCCTTATCGTTGGCATGGAAGTTCAGAGAAATATGTCCGACCGGATTTTTCAAGCCCGGATTCAAGGCAAGATTATCCTCAAAAGAGGCGATAATTCCATCTCGCCCCTCCATAGCTGACACATCTTTATGGTTGATAAGACGCCATTCTTTGCAGGGCGTGCCGTCGGGATTATCCTTCTTTTTACGAGTGACATAATCGACACAGCCGCCAAAACTACCACCTTTTGAAATCTTGCCCATCATACGCTGTCGGGTCTATTACGATAGATTTTTATCAGTGAAAGAACAAAATCTTTGCATTGAATTATCTCTCTATATGTGCGGACAAACTGTTCCTCCGAGGCTCCACCTTTAAGAATGGCACCAACAAATTTAGCCGTGCGGTTGAGATTTTCGGCGATTCCCTGAAGGTCGCGGATTGCCTTGACATCTCTTGGCGTGAGCCTTTCCACGACTTTGCAATGCAGTGCCGACTGCCGGATGTATTCCGAGCGGTTGAGCCCTGCCATGAGAGCTTTGTCCATCATTACCTGATACTGGTCTATGTCGAATTTCACCGGCACCAGGATGGACTTTCGTTCATCCGCCGGGAGCTTTGGGCGTCCTTTAGAGGGACGTAAATTGGATTTCTTCATTGGAAATTCTGTTTGAGGTTTGTGACCATCGGGAGCGGAAGGGAGCGAGTCGTTTGAGGATTACTTGTAATACGAAAACATAAACTCGCTCCCTCCGATTCCGAACCCCTGCGATAGTTTCGTGGTGCGCGAAACTACGAGGACTATTTAGCGGTCAAAATGTAGTTGCAATCACGCATTCAGAGCTTGCGCCAGATTTCTATGTCGTCGGCGTACTGTTTCAGGTGCTCTGCGAGGATGGCATTGGCATAGCTGCTGACGGTGGTGCCACGGTCGCCGAGGATTCTGGAAACACGCTCAAGCTGGTCCCACAGGTCGTTCTCGATGTTCAGGGCATGGCGTTTCACCAGTTTGGCAGGAATAAGGAAGGTGGCCTTGAACTCGGCGAAGTCCGACTTGCGCTGTTGTTTGCCGATGCGCTGTTGCTTCGGCTGCTCGGTAGTGGCGGTTATGGCTGTTGCCTCGGTTACTGTCTGCTCGTTGTCAAACAGATTGTCAGCGTTGGCAGGTGTGGTGCAGTTAACAGTGTTATCGCTGTTAACTGAATTGGTTGCGTTTACTGCATTAGTGGAGTTGATAGAGTTGTCTGATTTCATAATAAAATCGGGATTAAGGGTTGATACTTTGGATTTGGGTGCATCGGTCAACTCGGTTGACTTGGATGCGGTTGTTGACGGCGCTTTTGTGGCTTTCATCACTTGTTTTGTTTGATGGTTGAACTTTGATTTGTGAGATGCTCATTCAAGTCGTTGAACTCGGAGTAGAGGGTGGAGCGGTCAATCACGGTTGAGCCATATATGGAAGTCAACTCGGATAAGGCTGTTTGTCCGGCATTGTCGTTGTCAAGGTAGCAGTTGATGACAGTATAATTTCTGAGATAAGGCACAACCTTGTTGACATTGACAACCGAGTTGAATATGATTGCGTCGGCTTCGCTGATTATGTCGAGTGTGAGTGCCGAGAGGTAATCAATGAATCCCTCGAACACGGCACACTCTGTTGACGGCCCATCTCTCGACCACGGCAGATATGAGATGTCCTTGTGTCCCCGGCAACCTTTGAAATATCTGTTGCGCAGTTCCCAGCCACCGCTGATGTTCTCAAACGCCACGGCAAAATATGATTTACCGTTTACGCTGTAATGAGCCTCCTTGCAGTTCGCCGTGGCGATGTGTGCCGGAATACCACGCTCTTGGAGGTATGCGACAAGTGCGCGGTGTTCCAGTGGTACGACTTCAAACCGTTCCATACTCGGTGCCGAGTGTCGGTGGGGAAAAGAGGAGGCGACTGTCTGTACCGATGGCACAGGATAGCTGTTGGCGATGCAACGCATGAGATAGTGCAGGTCTGTTGACTGATACAACTCGGTTGCCAGGTCTATGATGTTGCCCCCTTTGCCAATACCGAAATCATACCAGCAGTTAAGCGTTGTCTCAACCTTGAACGATGGTGTCCGTTCCTGTCGCAACGGCGACTTATACCAGAGCCTCGTTCCTTTTCTCGCCGCCGGTTCATGTCCGAGTCGGGACAAGAAGGCGGCTAAAGGGATTGATTTAATCTCTTTTATCATGGGTCCTAAAATGTTTGGGTGAGCTGGTTCTTGGTTTCTTTCTCCGCTTTGCTACGAAAGCGCTTCGCGGTTTAGCGCCTATTATGTATGCCCTTTGCTAAACCAAACCAATTTGGTGTTTATCAATAGTAGAAATCCGGATTGTAGATATACTCGCGGTTCTCATAGCGAATCATGCCTTTGTTGTCAAGAAAAGTCTTCAAGCCCTTTACCTTATTGTTGGAATAGGGATGACCGCAGGCAGCATATCCGCTTTTGAGCGCGGCCTCGAAGTTACGGCATCCTTTTATTGACCCATTGGCGAATACCACTCCCAATGCCTCGCGGTGCTGTTCCTCGGTCAACTCCTTGTATGGATAAGGGTCTTTGGCTTTCTTGCCCGGCTCGGTGAATACATATCCGCTGGCAATCTCCGGCAATCCATAGTCATTTACACGGAAGGCGAATGGGTCGAACTCGGCGGCGCGGATTATGGCGGCGCATACTTCCGAAACAGTGTCATCAGTCTTGCTTCGGCTCACCTGAAGGACGGTCTCGGCCTTGTTGTTCAGCTCGGTGCCGACATGACCACGCGCATTGTCATCGCTTTTGTTGAGGTGCAGGACCGTATGGATATGTATCTGATACTTATCAGTCCATTCCATCAGCTTGCCGATAAGGTCAGTTGATTCCTTGGCGCAGTTGATGTCATACATCAGGTCACGCACACCGTCGATGATTACAAGACCTACGCCGGGTGTGTTGATTATCGCCTGTTCGATTACTTCAAGACGCAACGTGGGTGTAAGCTGGCGCAGGGCTGCAAACTTCAGATGCTCCGGATGGGTGTCGGTTGGCAGTTTCGCCAACCGCAGGGTCCGCTCCATGACTTTCTGACAATGATACGGGCTCTGTTCGGTATCGAAATAGAGTATAGTGCGCTTGTCATCGGGAAACTCGGCTGTGTAGCCCAATACCTTGCCATTCACAAGCGATGCTCCGACGATGGCGGCGACATTGAAGGTCTTTTTGCTCTTTGCCTTTCCGGTCGATGCCGAGAAGTTTCCGAGAGTGCCGATAACACTGCCGTTGGCATACAACACTTCCGGCGCAGTCTGAATCTCATCAGTGATTCTCAACTGCTTTTCCTCCCAGAGTTTGAGGATGTCTTGCTTCACTCCATCCATTCTTTACCCCCTTTCTTATGTTCTTGTATGAGGTCGAGTGCTTTCTGGGCGTCAATGACGATTTTTCTGCCCGATTGGGTTATAGCGTCTTTGATTACACCACTGTTCTTGATACGATGTGCGGTAGCCTTGCTGCACTGGAGAAGTTCGCAGAGACCTTTGATTCCGTAAATGAGCCAACGCTTTGCTGTGGCGGCAACATTTTCATCAGAGGTTACGCTTTCGGTAGCGGTCGTGGTCTTGACAAAATGAGAGTCAAGTAATTCTAAAAATTGTTCTCCGGTGTACTGCCAGAGAGGGAGTTTGAGTAACTGGTCTTTTGTCATTCGCAGTATGAGTTTGAGTTATACTTCCGCCCTCTGAGAGAGCGTATCCGAGTATCTCCCGGACACTGCAAAATTACAACCGGTTATGAGTGGTCTGTATGTGGATTATCATTCTCCACTTACTAAAACTACCCGTCAGAGTATCAGGCTCTAACGGGTAGTATCATAAGGTCTCTAAAGTGGAAATTTGAGTGGTGAAAGTGGTGCGCAAGTGGTATCTTTAAGTCGCAAGAACTATCAAGCTCGCTTTTTATGGTTTTTGATGATTTCATCTACATCATCAGCGAAAGCCATACTTGACCTGCTGGCATCGCTACCTCGCGGATGTGAATATTTACTTTCGTAATATGATGAATCTATGCCGAAGTGCAAAAGGATGTCCTCGCGCCATGCAACCTTGTGCTTTTCCGGCACGATGTCGTATAGCTTGGAGATGAGATAGCACACCTTGATTTTTTGCTTAGGCTTTATCTTAAGAGGCTCATGCTTGCCATGAAGGTTCAATGAAGAATGGAACTGAGTTTCGGTCGATTCCTCAAATATCATTTCGCATACCTCATATAGTTCCGAAACTAAAATCATCGGAAACAAGGGTTCTTCCCATTGGCGGTATGATTCCGTATTGGTCAGTGCCTTTTTTACAGATTGTTCCGGTGCCAGATAACTACCATTGCGAATCTGTATCTTTTGTATAAAAGCGTCTCTGCATTTAGGATGTAGTGGAATTTCACATGGAGGGAAGTATCGCTCCACCATGATAAAAATTTTGCGACAGACATTTCGCAACTCATGGTACACATCAAAAGAGGGCTTCAGCAGAAATTCATCATATTCGACGCTTTCCTGTAATTTCTTAAGGAACTCCCGTTTCTTTTCAAGCCATCCTTCACGGGTCTCGGCCATATGGAATTGCTCGATTTCCTGTTTGTATTTATCTATTGTCCAGTCGTCAGGCACAGGGATTTTGTGGCAAGCCTTTAACGCATACTCATAATGAGCGGCAAACATATAAAACATCTCCACTTCTTTAAGGAAGTGGTTACTCTCGTACTGATCAATCATGTCTGCCTTGGATTTATTTTTACGATCTCTATCCAATTTAAAGAATACGCTCTGGAATGTCTCTATCCTTGTTAGAATCTCAACACAGAAAATTCGGGTTTGGTCAGCCTGCACCTTTCCGATTTCTCCGGAAGCATGGGATTCGATGATGGCGTTTTCTATGTCGATAGAGCAAAGTTTACTGGTGGCTTCGGCTATTCGTTTATACAAAATTGTATCCTGCTTGGCTACCAGCGGAATTTTCGTAAGCTGCCTCAGGTCTTCCAATATTGGCACAACATCTCGTAATGTCGTAGGGTTTGGCATTTGCGGGGTGGTGTTTAACGGGTTGATGAATTTGAATGCCGACAACTATGCCGGTTCACTGAAATGTACGACATAACGACATTCAGCATATCAAACAACCGTCAGTCGCCAAGTGTTCACCGCCCTAACAAACTGAGGTATCCATTAACGTCTTGTCTTTAGAGCGTATAGAAAATAAATCTTCGATAAATATGGGTAATCTCGTATTGTGAACTACGATAATTGGGCATATTTGATGTAGGTGTACTACGATAAACCAACCTTTTGGTTACAAAAGTTGATTAATCTCAGCTTCATCATATCAGAGGCAACAATGTTCACTTTCTGCCGCTCAGAACAAAGATATTTTTCATCAGTTTTTTACCACAATCCATCTGCCGGACTTACGACTTCCTTGACGAGAAATCACGCTATCCTTCTGTAGTAAATCCAACTCACGCCGAATTGTCGATTCCGACATAGATAGCTCATTGGCCAGTTGAGGCAGCGTAATTGAAGGATTATCTGAGATAAGGGCAAGAATTGTTCGTTGTCTCTCAGATAATTTTATCTGTTCATTTATCTGTTCATTTATCTGTTCATTTATCTGCCCCATCTGTGAGCGGATAGAAGTTTCCGCATTGACTATCTTCAGTTCGAGTTTAACCTGCATTAATTCAGGTTGTTCAATGAGCTGAGGTTTCAGCCAGTGCCTTTCATGCCAGGCATTGAGAATGAGAGGGAATCCTGAACCAAGATTCTCGCCATAGCCTATCATACGCAGCATGTGTTGCATCCGCTGGTTACGTGCTTTTGACTCTCCTCCTGCATATATCTGTTCAAGCGGAAGTTTCAGCAGCCCGGGATTTGTAAGCACAAACCTGTCATCATATTTTTCAACCCGGAGAAGTCCGCTGCCTATCATCATGTCGGCATGAATAATCATATTGGTAAAAGCCTCACGGACAGCTTTCTTCTGCGGAGTATCATCTTCACGGACGATGCCGTTCATCTTGAATGGACGTGGCAAGTCGCGGGTAAGTCGAGGCAATACCAATCGCAGAAAGTTGAATAAGTTGTTCTCCCATGTGCCGTCATAGGTCAGACGGTCGCTATATCGTTGGTCTCCAACAAGATTGGACTTGTCTATATAATCCATACGGAGATTATCAAACCTCTCCCGCACCGGCAACCCTTTGCCGAACATCAGCAGACCGGCCATCGTAAGTCCTTCCCTTCCAGAAGCACGGTCAACGGTGTAGCCTCCAAGCTGTTTTAGGAATTCCTTGTGGTCTAAACCATTCCATACGTGTTCAAGATTTGCCACACGGAACATATTGCGATATGCTTCAAGTGTCGGAATATCTATGTCGTCCAGCGTATAATGTTCGAGAAACATACGGTCATTACCATCATCACAGGCATCTCGCAACATCATCCTTATAATTGGCTCAGGACAATGATAATCTCCCTCATGTCGGCGTCGGTAAGTGCCACGCATAAGGTTGTTGTTGATATATACCGGGCGCTCTTCATAGGTGGCACGAGGCACATGAATAACGACAACATCTTTACCGTCGTATGAAAGAGTATTGATGTCCTCGTCTCTAAGCAGATTGCTGCTTACTTTTTCGCGGCTGTTGAGTGTGTTCCAAATATCCGTGCGTATTTTGGCGGCATCTTCAACGCCGATGATATTGAATCGTTTGGATATGTCCTTTTCCTTCAAATCCTCGTCAACACCAAGAAGAATTGTCCCGCCATCAGTATTGGCAAAAGCGGAATAAGTCTCCCACAATGAATGTGGCACATCCTTTCTGGCTCTTTTACATTCAAGGGTAACTCGTTCTCCATTAGCCAGAAGTTGGTCAATGTATTTCTTATCGTCTATTTCTGCGTTGTTAGTTGCCATAATACAAAATTAATCATTTTTAATGGATTTTCCATGTATGGGGAAAACAAATAATTACTGAATCGGAGGCACGACAAATATTTTCTCATTGAACGCCTGCATCATAGCGGGTGTTACATTGGATATGTAACCGGCGAGTAATGCCGATACCTCCGATGTGGCATGTCCTACAGCATAATCGATGTAGGCGGTCATAACGCCGTGATGTGCCAAAGCTGAAATGAAGGAATTGCGGGCATACTGGGGCGTGACGCATTGGATGCCAAGCGATTCGCATACATCTTTGATATTCTTTGAAATCCGGCGGTTATAGTCGTGGACGCGGATTGCTTTCTGCTCATCCGTAACAGCATTGAGAAAGATGTCTGGGAAAACAAGTTCTCCGGGGCTATATGGCGAGGCATACACATCAAGCAACTGCCGTAACTGCTGAATAATCGGTACGGAAGTCTCATCAAGCTGCTTGCCGATAGGTTTGTTTGCTCTATCAATCTTGGAGCGGATGAAAACAAATTGCGGAAATTTCTGTGTGACTGCCGCCTTCTCTGTCCAGACAAGTTTAGCCATATCTATGGTGTTCATACCGTTGAGACAGTAAAGAAGTAACCAGCGTCCTACGGCACGGGCATATTTTGACTGTTTATCGGAAGCTGCAAGCCAATATTCCCACAATTTCAATACTTCTTCCACAGTCAAGGCGTTCAGGCGGCGACGATTGCCGGCATGGATAAGACCTTTGAAATTGGGTACCATAGTGGTGTGTCCATCTTTATAAGCCTGATTGAACACGGCACGGGTGGTGCGAAGAATTACCATTCGCGTGTCCAAAGAAAGCGGCTGATCCGTGCCGTTGCGTGCCTTCTGTTCATCAAGCCATTTGGCGAAGCGTGTGATTATGGCGGTATCGACAGCACCGAGAGAAATGGGTTTATCCTTTCGGAAGAGCTTGAACCAGTCAAGGGAAGAAGAATACATCGCGCGGGTCTTTACTTTTTCTTTCGATGCGCCGAGTGTAGCCCAATAAGAAAAAGTATCATCAGCCCTCATGGTCTTTTCCGTCACTTTCCCCTCGGACTTTTCAACATGGCTTTTGAGGTCGGCAACCGAGAACCGATTGAGCAAAATAAGTTCGTCTGCTTTGGCGCATATCTGGTCAAACACCTTGCGAAGCTCCTTTCGGGTTTCAATGGCGGCATTTGATTTTGAGAACAACGCCTCGTATTCTTTCATTGACGATACCTTTAACCCGGTCGGGAAATATCGCCGTAACCGCTGATGAGTGACGCAGACTGTCAACGGCACAGATTTGCCTGTGTCGAATTTATATCTGTTGTCCGGGGCGAGAATGATATATATCGTCGCTCCTGCGAACCGTCTGGATTCATCGCTAAAAAGAGCCTTGTTCATATGCTGTGTCAAAGTTGTGTTCAAGTTTATATCAGATATTCCAGACCCAAGAAAACAATCAGGGAGCGTGTTCAGCAAATGGGATTTGAACACATTTTGAACACAACCCACAAGTTTCAAGAGGTCTCATACAAAATTACAAACTTCTTTTGATGCTTACAAATATCTGATAATCAAATTACATCTTATTAACGAAGTTTCATGCGGTTTCGTTCAAAATCATGCCGTCCACCTACTCATAATCAGGGAGTCCTTGGTTCAAGCCCAAGTGGGACCACCCTAAGGAATCTCGGAATGTCTGATTTTCAGACATTCCGAGATTTTTCTTAAAAAATCAGTACCTTTGCTTTATAATTCAACCACCGTTCAGCATGAAGTCCCGACACCCAGCAGCAAGATACGCGTTTATGGTCACATTAATCCTTGTGGCATTCAGCCTGCCGTACCCTGCCAGCGCAGACAATAGCGCAGATATTGCGACACTGCGGGAAGCCGCCGACAGCCTTCATGGCATCGGCCGCACAGACTCGGCCGCCATCGTGGGGCAACGCGTAATAGAATTGGCGGAGAAAACCGGCAATCCGACGCTGATAGTGGGAGCACATTCGTCGCAGGGTGTCTACCTTAGGTCACTCGGGAAAATTGACGAGGCATTGAAAAACTATGAGTCGGCCCTGAAGATAGTCACTTCCGGCGCATTCCGCCAGCATCCCGACCAGGAGGCCATCGAGGAGATTGCATCGCTGTATATAAATCTTGCAGTCCTCAATCTCGACATGCAGCATAAGGGCGATGCGGCGAAGAATGCCGTAAACTCGGCCTCCTGGGTTTCCCAAAGCAACGATCCGGAATTGAAAAGCATGATCTACGGCGTAGCCGGATCTGTGCTCACAGGGTGCGGCGATCTTGACAAGGCCATGAAGTACCAGAAGCTGGCATACGGCAACGCAATTGAATCGGGCAACGATGAAGCCGCATTCCGCGCCGCCGCATACACTATGCTCATAGCCGACCGCACCGGAAACAAGGCGGCAGCGAATGAGTGGAGGGTCAGATGCAATGAGCTGCTGCCCGACATCAAGTCTCCGATGGCACTGCTGGTATTCTACCAGGCCGAATGCTCGATATGCCTTAAAAACAACGACTACAACGGCTCTGTAACCTGGTTCAACAAGATTCTCAGCCTCGACGGCATCGACAACCTCCCTTTCGTGAAGCTCGACTGTTACGGAAATCTGCATGAGGCATATGCACACTTGGGCGACTACACAAACGCATACAAGACGCTGCTGAAGGCTTATAACCTGCGCAACGAGCTGTGGGAGGAAGAGAAGTCACAGAGCCTCCAGGAGCTGACGGTGAAATATGACTCCAAGGAGAAGGAGCTTGCCTTGACCCGGAGCGAGGCAAGGAGGGCACAGACTCTCATGTGGCTGTTTGCAGCTCTCGGGCTCCTGCTTATCTGCGCCGTGGTCTTCATCGTCTACGCCAGCCGGCAGAAGAGGCGCCGGATGCAGCAGTACATTGAAGGCCTGGAGAACGAACGGCGCCGGATGTCGACCGAACTCCACGACGGCGTCTGCAACGACCTACTGACCATACAGATGCAGATGTCCAGGGGCGAGTCCGCCGACGCCGCCGCGATGATCGACACCTGCCGCCAGACCGTGCGCCGCATCTCCCATGAGCTCATGCCGCCCGAGTTCGCATATGCCGACCTCAGCGAGGTTGTAGGCTCTTACGTGGCCAAGCAGCGCGAAGCCCACACCGACCGCATCGACCTCGAATATGCGTCCGAGTCTGCCGGCGCCTCATTCCGCGACGTCCCCGAGGCGACCGCACTCGAAGTCTACCGCATCATCCAGGAGGCCGTCGGCAACTCCGTCAAGCACTCCGGCGCCAGCCGCATCCTGGTCAGCCTGACCCTTGCCGACAATGAGCTCACCGCGACAGTCACCGACAACGGCTCCTATAAATTCACAGACAAGAAGGGACTGGGAGAAAAATCCATGCGCCGCCGTGCCGCCGCCGTCGGCGGCACAATTGAAATGAAAACAGTCGGAAATGGAGGGACAGAAGTCAAATTGTCCGTTAGAATCCCGAAAAACTACGGAAATCCGTAATTGACGCGCATCACAGGACGTGGTAACTTTGCAGAAAATAATCACCTGCAACCCACCACCTACTGAAGATGACCGACAAATCAATCATTTCACGGATGCGAATAGCCGTAGTCGACGACCACGACCTGATACGGGAGGGGCTGAACACAGTCCTGGTCGGCCTCGGCGTCGAGACCGTCGACAAGTTCAGCACCGCTACGGCCCTGGCCGAGCGGCTTGAGGCCGGTCAGACCTACGATTTCCACATCATCGACCTGGAGTTGCCCGACCTCGACGGCTTTGTGCTCATCGAGATGATACGGGCTCGCAATTCCCATGCCCATATAATAGTAAGCACCGTACACGACGAGATCTGGACCCTTCGCAAACTCCTTGCCCGCGACGTCGACGCCATCATATACAAGTCCGGCGACGGCAACGAGATCATAACGGCCATCGGCGAGATACTGCTTGGCCGCCACTATTACTGCCCCGGTGTGCTGAAAGCCCTGGAAGCAGCCGCAGACCCGTCGCTGCACCCCACCACTCGCGAGCTCGAAGTGCTGCATCATATCGCGCAGGGCAAGACCTCGCGCGAAATCGCCGCCGCTATGTTCGTTTCCGACAACACCGTCGAGGCCCACCGCAAATCACTGTTCGCCAAGATCGGCGCCATCAACGTGGCCGACCTCATAGTAAAAGCCATCGACAAAGGCTATCTCCGCAAGAGCGGACTGAAGCGCTGACTCACATTCATAAACCCAATCCCCCTACAATGAGAAAAACAACCCTGCTGCTGGCCCTTGCTGCCATGCTCCTGCTGCCCGTCTCCGCCAATGCCCAGATAGGCAAGCTGCTGAAAAAGACCAAGAAAACCGTGGAACAAGTGCTGGCGCCGGTCACCGGCACCACCGCCGAGGCCAATCCCCTGGCCGACGTGGCCGACATACAGCTGATCTACGCCATAGGCGACACTGTATCCGCCAACTACGGCCGCGTGACGCTCGTGCTCAGCGTCAACATGAAGGTCAACAATCCGCAGATCCGGCTCGGAAGCGTCAACAACGTCGCAATGATGGCAGTGACCCCTGACGGCAAAGTGTATAAGCCCGAGCTAAATCTCAACGGGGTATACCCCAAAGACGTTGTGGAAGGCACCGCCGTCACCATTCCGCTAAACGACCCCGACATGGTGTTCCCCGACATTCCGCTGGGCACTTCCATGTTCCAGACCGTCAAGCTGGGAGTGATGGTCGACCCACAGCACAAGGAGACCCTCACCTTCCATAACGTTCCCATCCGCTGGGAGCTCCGCACAGCTTCCCGATAACCTCACTTAGGCTCCATCCCACAAAAATCTGCCCGTCCGATGTGAAGGATGGGCAGATTTTTGCAGGCGGCGGAAGTGTTATTGCCGGAATTTGACAAAGAGGTCCTTGCCGTAGGCTATCCAAAGGTTGCCTTTGCTGTCGAACTCCATGAAGGCGCATCCGTAGATTTCATATGGTTCAGGAGTCTGACCTTTCCACATCTTGGGCTTCATGATGTCGGTGACGATGGGGTTGGCCTCGGCCGAAGTGAGCTTATCGCCATAGCTGAACTCCACGAATCCTCGTCCACCCCTGGCTACAATCTTGGTCCCGTAGGCGGCGAAGTCCTCGAACGAGCCATTGATTTCGGCTACTGGACTCGCGCCCGTTTCGGTCATCTTTAATATCTGGGTCCTGGCGTTGCTGCCGAAGGAGCTGGTGCAGAGCAGCAGGTCGCCGTTGGCCTTGTTGTAGAGCAGCCGCTTCACTTCGCCATGGGCCTGGATGAATCGCCTCGTCTCGCCCATTTCAGGCACCACGGGATCGGACGTGACGTAGAATTTCGTCAGTCCGTGCTGGTCGTTTTCGCCATAGTTGATGAAATCGTTGTTGTCGAGACTGCGCCCGGAGCGCTTGTTGAGAACCACCTTGTCAAGGCATCCTGCCCAGAGGGAGTTGCCGATCCAGTAGGCGTCGGGCACATAATCGTTGTACACCACCACGGGCTGCATGCCGCGGGCGATGTCGAATACCACTGCGTTTTCGTTCTGTCCGTACAGCACCAGGAACCCGCCCGTAGGATCCACGTTCATGGCAGAGTACGCCTCTTCGATGTTCTTGCAGAAGTCCTTGCCGGCGGAACGCACTATCTGCGGCTTCGTGCCTTTTGCGCCGAGGCGGTAAACGCCGTCGCCGTTGACATAGAAGTAGAGGTTTTCGCCATGTCCCGCCATTCCCTGGATGGTAGTGAAGACTTTATTGGGGTTGAGGAACGCAGCGCTGTCGGCCGTCCATGTGCGGGTGTCGATGCGCCAGATCTTCTTGGAGTTTCCGGCGAACGACTCGTGCGCGTTGTGCGTCACCCGGGTTATCTCGTCCGGCATGGCGACATGTGCGAATTTCTTCGACACCTGCTGCGCCTCGACGCCAGTAAGCGTCGTCAGGAGTGCCACCAGCACCGGAATGAGCCGGGCCGGGAATCCGAGAGACATAGTAGTGTTCATTCCGCTTTATAGGAGAGATGCAGTGCCACGGCTTTTGTGCAGCCTTCGGCATTGTGTTTGTTGATGACGATGTCTTCGAGCTTCAGGGGAGTGCCGGCCTTGACGCCCAGTTGGTCGGAGCCGTAGACGGACAGGGGCACCACGGCCACCTTCTGGGAGAAGACCTGGTTACCTTCGGCATCGGTGCCGACCAGGTATACATGCTCGCCCAGGCCGGCGTAGCTGGAGGCGTTCTGGCCCGACAGGCTCCGGGCATCGTCGCTCTGGTAGTTTTCAGCCGCCTCTATTTCACCGGCGACCCTGAACCGAGGTGTCTGGTCCAGCTTCGACGCAAATCCGTCGAAAGTAATCGTCATGGGACTCTTGACGGTGAACTGAGGAGTCGACTGGACTTCGAGGGTATTTCCGTCGAGAGCCTTGGCGGCTTCTTCGAGCCTGGCTCCGTAGTCCTGCTCTGCCTTTTCGGCCTCGGCCATCAGCTTCCTGCCCTCTTCTTCTGTAGAAGCGGTCTTAAACTGCTGCTTCAGGGCATCCTTCTTCTCCATCATCTGGAGATAGAGGCCGGGTACGTCGCCGAAGAATTTAGAATCGGAGGCCTTGTCCGAGCCTCCGCCGCACGATGAGAGAGCAAGCGCTCCCATTGACGCGATAGCCATTACGGCCATCAGGTGTCTGATTTTCATTGCTTTGTCGTTTTTTACGGGCAAAGGTACGGCAGTGTTTACGTACCGCTCAATTAATCCGTAAAAATGAATTAACAAAGCGTAAATCAGTGTTGACAATCTCGCAATGCAGATTAACAAGACGTATAATAAGCTGATGGTCAGTCAGTTGACTTTTTACGGAAATCGGCAGGGGAGATGCCGACGACCTTGGTGAAGACGCGGATGAAAGCCTGTGGCGAATTGTAGCCGGACATCCCGGCGATTATCTTGACGGGATGGTCGGTGGACGTCAGCAGTCTGCGGGCATGCTCCACACGCCTGGCGTTGACATAATCGTAGAAGCATGTGGAGGCCTCGCGGTTGAAATAGGCGCTGACGTAGGTGCGGTTGGAGTTGACGGCCCGTGCAACGTCCGACACCTTGAGGTTGGGGTCGAGGAAGAGCTGTCGCTCGTCCATCAGACGCTCTATGCCTGCCCCCAGTTCGGAGATAGCCCTGGCCGGGGCGTTTTCAGGCTCGTCCATGGGGAGGTCTTCGTCCGGAGTGCCGAGCTCGTCAATCACATTCTCGTGCTTGTAGAGGAAATAATCAATCACCATCCACATTGCCACAGATGTCGTGAGATAGATGCACTCCATCACCCCGTTGACGGCCACAGTGTCGAGGATCCACAGCGCCAACAGGGCGAAGAAGAACCATAGTATCGACGAGAGCCAGTTGAGGTTTACGTTCTCGGTGTAAGAATACTGCTCCATCAGCAGCCTGTTGTAGCGACGGATATTTACGAGCGTCCACACCAGGTAAGCAACTCCGTAGATGGCCGAACCCACAATCATGAGCCAGTACAGAAGCGTCGCGGCCGAGAAGATGTAAGCTACGGAAATGGCGACAAAAGGGAGTATGTTGGCAATCACAATCGCCGGCGAAACGCTTCCGGGCCGGACAAGCTCGCGCAGAATCAGCGCGTAGAAGGGTACTGCCACGATGTCGATGCTCGACAGCAGCCGCCAGGAGTCGTCTCTGAGGTATGGACCGTCGACGATGAAGCCTACCGACAGCAGGCATTGCAGCCCGAGCAGGGCCATAAGCACGGCGACTACCACCGACAGCTTGCCCACTTTGCGGGCAAAGAACCAGGTGGCCATGCCGAAAAACATCACCGACAGCCCAAGCACGAACGCTATGATAATCTCTAACATACCCACAAAGTTAAACAATTATTACTGATTTCATGGCGATGGATACTGTTGTTTCTTCTATTGTGTGCAGACCAATGGCTTGTCACTACAAAGTTAGCAATAATTTACCGAATGGCCAAGTATAACCCTCAGGATTTAGTCTCACACATTCAGATTCAGTGATTTGGTCATGGCACATACACCCGGCACTACTGTCGGGGTTCGCCCCTACAGTCCTTGGCGTCAAATCCTCAGGGCATCGAGAAGGCGATAGGTGGAAAGGAGAGAGGTCAGGGGTGAGAGATTGGTGGAGCTACGCCCGTCGGCAAGGGCCACGAAGGTGCGGAGCTCGTCGCAGAAGCCGGCGGTGACGAGCTGGTTGTTGGGCACGGTAGGCAACACGCCGTTGCAGGCATACAGGGTATGAAGTGCCGGGATGGACGGACGTAGTTTCTCCAGGGGGATCCGCAGCAGGGTCCGGGGATGCGGGGAAAATGTCAGGCGCTCAAGGTTGTGTAGCTCGAAGGCTCCCTGCGTGCTGTTGACCGACAGATGCTCGAAAGCCCCGGTCCAGCTGTGACGCGTGGACAGTTCCGCCAGGCCCGAGATGGCGCCGTGGCGCAGAAGCAACTGTAATGTCAATTCTCCCCTATTGCGCTGAAGGGTGCTGACGCCCACGACTTCAGGCTCGCCGAAGAGGTGACAGACCAGGTCGAGTGGGTGGATGAACAACTCCAGGAGCGGGTCTCCCTCGGGAAAGGCACCCATGGCATACGTCATGCGGTACGACACGGGTCGGCAACGGTCCAGTCTGTGCCGCAGGATCCTTACCGCGGGTGCGTAGCGCTTCTGCATGCCGACCAGGCAATCGCAGGAACGCACGGGCCGTGCGTCCGCTATGGAGACGAGTTCGGAGAGCTGCCGGAGCGTCCGGCACGGGGGCTTCTCAACGAAGAGGGACTTGCCGCTCTCCAGCACCCGGCGGGCGATGTCGAAATGGCTGTCGGGTCCGGTGCATACGAGCACTCCGCGCACCTGCGGATCGTCGAGCACCTGCCCGAGGTCGGTGGTGGCCTGCACGCCGTAACGGGCCTCGATGAGCGACAGCTTGCGCCCGTGGCTTCCCCCTCCGCGACAGCAGATATAGCGCAGCGGCACGCCGAGGTGCTGCAACACCGGATAGAGGTTCTGGCGGGCGTGCGACCCGATTCCCACAAAGGCGAACTCGCCAGATGTCCCCAAGCGGAGCTGTCGGCGCGTCCGCAGACTCTTGTAGCGGTCAATAAGCTTTTTCATTGTCTCGTATTTCTTTTATAACGGAGGAGTAGGTGCGGTTGGCGTCAGCGCTCCATTGATACTTGCCGGCGAGGCGTTGCACAAAGCGCTTGGGCATCATGCGCTCGAGGCTGCGCAGCAGGATGATGTCGTACTTGCGGTGGAAGTTGATCCAGCATCCGTTGCAGCTGCGGCAATGCCGACGCTGCATAGCCAGGCTTTCTTCGGAGTTGAAGATGTCGTCGAGGCTTCGGTCGTGGATGTTGCCCAGGGAGGTGCCGAGGTTCTGGCAGATGGGCACGGTGCCGTCGGGATGCACCACCAGTTCGCTGAAGATGGACCGACACGGCAGGCGCAACTCGCCCCGCCGCCAGTATTCATAGAGGGCCACGAAGTCGAAGTTCTCCGACGTGTCGTGGATGGAACGGGGTATCCGGCTCAGGAAATCGGAGTCTGAGTCGAGCATCTCGGCGGAGGTGTCGAAGAAGGACATGGTGCCGTAGATGCCGATGCGGATGTCGATGCCGTAACGGCGGGCCACGCCGATGCAGTAGTCCATGTCGGACAGGGCGTTCCAGGGCGTCAGGCAGAACATGATGGAGATGGGGAGCTCCCCTTTCAGCTCCTCGATGACGCGTATCACGCGGTCGTGGCCGTCGACGCCACGCATGGCCAGGTACGTCTCACGGTCGCCGTCGAGCGAAACGTACAGGTGGAGTGGACGGTGCTGCCTTACGGCGGCGATGACGCGCTCGGGGGCGAGGCAGTTGCTCAACAGGGTGTAGTTGGGGTGGTGCTGCCGGAACCAGCCGAGTATCTCGTCAGCCTGGGGATGGAGCACGAACTCGCCGCCCTCCAGGCCTACGGTGGTGGAGGGGCGCACGCACTTGGCGGACATGATGCGGCGGATGTCGGACAGCGAGAGGTCCTGCCGTGGCTTCTCCCAGATGTGGCAGTGGCGGCAGCGGCTCTGGCACCGCGAAGTAGTGTAGAGCATGAGGTTGGTGATGTGCTTGTGGCGCGGCCGGAGGGTGTTGTTGACCAGCGCCAGACCGTTGGACAGATAATCTTTCAGCTTATACATGGGGCTTGAGTTTGGGCATAGAGGGGACCTGCTCGCGACTTTCGGGGTCGCGGGCCGTAGGGACGCACCCTGGTGCATCCGCTGCCGAGGCAAATTGTCAGTGGGTTATTTCAGCACGGCCGAGGAGGCTCCGGCCTGCTGGCCGACCTCATTGTCGCGGCTTACTTTCTTGCCGTATCCGATGGTGTAGGTTACCGACAGGGCAATCCGTCGGTGGAAGTCAGTGCCGTACTGGCGGGTAGTGCCGGAGTAGAGTTCCGACGCGAATGTAGATGTGGAACAGAGCCAATGACTACGGAAAGGGTTGAGACAGTCGAGACGGACGTTCAGGTCGCGCCAATGCCATCCGGCCTGCAGGCCGTAGAAGTCGGGCACCCGATACCAGGCGGCGCGGTTGCCCTGGAGCGTGCGGAACGGCGAGCGATAGGAGGCCCGGACGTAGAAGGCGCCGAGGTAGCAGGTGGCCGAGGCAGTCAGGGCGAAAGGATGCCGGGAGATGTCGTATTCGCCTTTCATGCCGTAGAAGCTCACCGAGGGATTGGCGTCAAGCTGGAGGTTTCCGTCGAGCAAGCGCCAGCGCACGGACAGTCCGGCCTGCAGGCGTCGGTAGTCAGCGTCGGACTTGAGCGACCGCACCAACGCCCGTCCGCCGTCGTACTGCATGAAATATGGCACGTAGAGATTGGTTTCGCGGAAATATTGCCCGTAGGCCGAGATGGCCAGGGCTCCGTTGGGGAGCCAGTCGTATGAGAGGTTGAGGGTGAGCTGGCGCGACAGTCCGAGCAGCATGTTGCCGGTCATGTACATCAGTTCGTTGACACGCAACACGTTGGGAGTCTTTTCGCTCGCCGCCGGGTAGTTGGCGCCGTGATGTAAATAGGCCCTTACGGCATGGTGCGCCGATGGCGTGTAGGCCACTGAGATGTTGACGAGCGGGTAGCGTTCCTTGACGGAGTCCGTGTTGATGCGGTTTGTCTCCCACTGCAGGGCGGCGTCGGCGCTGGCGCTCCAATGGGCGTTGCGGAAGCCGTAGCCCACTGTCAGGGCCGCGAATGTGTCGGAAAACTTATTGAAGTATGGCGAGGTGCCGGAGTAATCGACGTCGTTGCGAGTGAGGCCGTATGCGACGCGAACATAGATGGTGTGGCGCCGGGCGATGGTCTGGTGGATGCCTGCGGAGCCACCGTAGCGGACATGCTTCTCCCTGGCCAGGTTGGCAACGCGGGGCAGCCCCAGGCGGGAGCTGTAATAATAGGAGTTGTCGGTCAGGCGGCTGAGGGCGGCATACGGGCGCAGTGTAAGGTAGGTGTCGCGCCAGGGGGCGAACAGGTAGTCCCCACGCCAGGACCAGAGGCGCGACCGCACGGGGTTGTCGCTGATATATGTGTAGTCGGAGCCGTAATTGGCAGAAAATCTCACGCCCCCCGCCGACATGGCGCTGGGCGAGTCGGCAAATGTGAAGCCTACGGTGTTGGCGACGCTCATCCGCTCCGAATCGTAGATGGCGCGAAAGGACACGGGGTACTCGTTCTGCCTATATTGCGAGCGGTCGAGTGTCTGAGTGCGCTCCACGTCGATATAGTTCAAGTGGTCGGGTATGATTCTGTACCGCTCTTCGGAGGCGGTGCCGGAGTGGTGGCTGCCCCGGTTGCCGACCCCGGCGTAGAGGTCGTAGGTCATGCCTTTGTAGGTGAGCCGGGCATAGGCGGATACGTGGCTGTCGAGGCCCGTAAGGATGCTTTCTGAAAGGCTCGCCTTGGCATATCCGCCGTAGAGGTAGCGCTGCATGACGAAATTGACGACGTGCTCTGCACCGTCGAAGCGCGGGTCGGTAGGGAAGTCGAGGTATTCGACATATCGGACGTCGGCGATGCGCAGGCCGTCGAGCTCGCCATCGCCTGCCGGGTGGCCGTCAACGTAGACCGACACCCCGGCGCCGGTATTGGTGGTGATGGCCTGGTCCACGGGGTTAATGTTGATGGATGGGATGGCCAAGAGACCCAGGAGGTCGAGTCCTGTCTGAGCGGAGGCCTTCTGCCTGGGGGTGGGACGGTAGGTGGTACGGTCGGGAGCGGATGCGGCTGCGGATGCGGCGATGCGCACCGGGCTGAGGGGTATCGGCAGCTCGTGCATCGTCAGCGCACCGAGTTCAGCTGCGGCACATTTGTGATATAACGGTCTGTAGCCCACACTGGTGACCTTGGCAATGACTCCGGGATGGTCGCACAGGATGCGGAATCGGCCGTCGGCGCCGGCCACGCCGTAGGTCAGCACGGTCGAATCCTTAGTAGCGAGCAGCATGACGGTGGCGGCGGCCACGGGATGACCGTCCGCGGCTACGACACGACCAGTATATACGAGATGACCGTGCTGCAATGCCTCGACGTAAAAACGGTCGCCTCGGCGCAGGAGGGAGACGGGCTGCCGGGCCGTAATCTGACGCAGGGCCGTGTAGGCGTCGTCGGTGTGGATGCGGGCGGTGACACGATAGCCCTCCAGCTCGTTGTAGATAAACCTGACGTGTACGTCCGGGTGCTGGCGGGCCAGCAGCGCCAGAGCCTCACTCAGGGGCGTGGAACGGAAATCGTAGTCAAAGGTGCGGGCTGCGGCGGAGAGGCCGCACGTCAGTATGAATGCGAGGATAAGTATACGACCCATTTTCATTCCACAATAATGGTGTCGCCGCGCAAGCTGAGGTCCAGCCGGGCGAAGTTGTCGAGGTCTTCAGCCACCGTCTCAAGCGGCAGCGACTGATCCCACTGGTAGTAGAGGCGCAGGTCGCGTGGCGCCTCGGAGGCATATTCCACAGTAACGCCATAGTACTCCCCCATCGCGGCGAGGATGTCGGCAAGGGGCCGGTCCTGGAAGACGACCGTCACGGATGCCGGTGCGGCGGTGTCCGAAACAATCGTTTCCAGCTCCTGCACGTCGGCCCGAATCGGCGCGGTGACGGATGTATGCGGTTCGTCCTTGCGGAAAGTATGGGTGGCAGTCAGAGTGGCGGCAATCACGGTTAGTGAGACAATAGCCCAGGCGATGATGGCGGCAATGCGACGCCGACCTGTAGGGGCGCACCATGGTGCGCCCGAACATTGCGGGTCATGGTTGCCGACAAAGGCTTCCCATTCGGCGTCGAGGTCGGGGGCGGCAGGTGATGAGAGGGCGTCGGCGGTCCGGCTCATCAGCGAGTAAAGCTCTGTCACCGCGGGATCGGAGAGAAGGGCCTGCAGCTCGGCGTCGGTGAAGCTATCAGGATATTCGGTGGCTCGCAGTAGCCGGTCGGTGTTATCTTTCATCGCTTTGGAATTTCTGGCGTATCACTTGCATTGCGTGCCGGAGGTGCTTATAGACGGAGACCTCGCTGAAGCCCATGGCCTCGGCAATCTCGCGGTAGCTCTTGCGGTGGCGGAAGCGTAGCAGCAGGACTCGACGATCAGTCTCGCCCAGCTCCCTTCCCACTATTCGGTTGAGCGTGGCTACGTCGTCGGCGTCGGGCCACTGCTCCTCCTCTATCTCGCTCAGGTCAAGGGCGTAGAGGCGCAGCAGGCGCTCGCGGGTGCCAAGGTCACGGATTTGCTTAAGGCACCGATTGCGGACTGCCTGCAGCAGATAGGCCGGAGTTATATCCTTGGACGCCCCGGCCAGCAGGGAGGCGAAGACATCGTGAACGACGTCCCGTGCCGCATGGTCGTCATGCAGCAGCCGGTGGGCCAGCACCAGCATTCCGGCATAGTGCGCCCGGAAGAGGGGTTCTATCTCCTCGGTAGTCATACATATATTATAACCCGTCAAGGTGCGTTTTCCTAACTTTCGGTGCGGATTTTTTTAAACTAACAGTAAGTGGCGGACGTTATCATTCCTGTAAAGACAAAAAATAACACACAGCAATGGCAACAGTACATCTACAGAGCAACCCCATGCAGCTGGCAGGCGAACTGCCGGTGGTAGGCAGCATGGCCCCCGACTTCACGCTGGTCGGCACCGACCTGGGCGAAGTGAAACTCAACGACTTCAACGGCAAGCGCCTGGTGCTCAATATCTTCCCGAGCCTCGACACTCCGGTATGCGCCGCATCGGTACGCCGCTTCAACAAGGAGGCCGCCGGATACCCGAATACGGCGGTGCTCTGCGTAAGCATGGACCTGCCGTTCGCCGACGCCCGCTTCTGCGCCGCCAACGACATCGAGAACGTGAAGGTGGCCTCGGCCTACCGCAGCGATTTCGGCGACAAGTATGGCGTAAAGATCACTGACGGCCCGATGGCCGGTCTGCTGGCCCGCGCCCTGGTGGTGATCGACACCGACGGACGCGTGCTCGCCACCTCTCTCTGCCCCGAGATCACCGAGGAACCCGACTACGATATGGTAAAGAAGGTGCTCGCAGAAAACTAATCGTTCACTTCTTGGAAAAGCAGCTGCCAGGAAGCGGCCCTATATGGCCCGGCTTCTCGGCAGCTTTTTTGTTGTCCGACGGCGCGTCAGGAATGGGTAGCGACGGCGGTGGTGGGGGGCAGGGTGGCGTTGCGGCGATCGATGGCGGACACTACCTGGTCGGCCAGGGAGGAGAAAGCCTCGCCAATCGGGCCGTTGAGTCGGGCACTGAGGGCTGAGAGCTGAGAGTCGGGTGCAATGGAGGCCGGGCAGCCATTGTCGGAGGCGGTGCAGAGGTCGGCCACCAGGGGTATCTGTCCGAGCAGCCCGATGCCGAGCTTTTCGCAGAGGCGCCGGCCGCCACCGTTGCCGAAGATGTAGTAACGCTCGTCGGGATGCGGCTCGGGGGTGAACCAGGCCATGTTCTCCACCAGACCGAGCACGGGCACGCCGATCTGCGGGTTGCGGAACATCTCGATGCCCTTGCGGGCGTCGGCCAGGGCCACCTCCTGCGGTGTCGAGACTACAATGGCGCCGGTCATGGCCAAGGTCTGCACCAGCGTCAGGTGTATATCGCTGGTACCCGGCGGCATATCGATGAGGAAGTAGTCGAGCTCGCCCCAGTCAGCCTCGGAGATGAGCTGCTTGAGGGCGTTGGAGGCCATGCCGCCACGCCAGAGCACGGGGCTGTCGGGATCCACCATCAGACCGATGCTCAGCAGCTTGACGCCGTAGCGTTCCACGGGCACTATCTTGTCGACGCCGTCAACCTTGTTGATATAGACGGGCTCACGCTCTATGCCGAACATCTTGGGCACGGAGGGACCAAAGATGTCGGCATCTAACAGGCCTACCTTATACCCCTTGGCTGCAAGTGTGACTGCCAGGTTGGCGGCCACGGTGGACTTGCCCACTCCACCCTTGCCCGACGACACGCCGATGATGTTGCGTACGCCCGGCAACAAGTTGTCCTTGGGACGCGGCTTCTGCGCATATTGCACGGCGATGTTTCCTTTGATTTCGACGCCAGGGATAGCGCGGGAGACGGCATCCTCAGCGGCACGTACGACGCTGCGCACAAAGGGGTCCGGCTCCTTTGGAAAAATCAGGCTGAAGGTGACACGGGGGCCGTCGATGCGGATGTCGTCGGCCACCATATTGTTTTCTGTGAGGCTCTTGCCGTTGCCCGGGTAATGGACCGTAGAAAGCGCCTCGGTAATGAGTGCGGGATAGATAGACATTGAACGATTGAACGATTTTTATTTTGAACAATTAAACGATTTTTACGATTGAACGATTTATACCCGATATGCAAGGAATCGTAAAATCGTAGAAAATTCGCTATTTCGTTTCGGGGAAGCAGACGCCGCGGGGTACGGAGCGGTAGTCGTCGCGGGGGATGTCGTCCTCGGCTGGGTCTGAGAGTGGACCGTCGGCGGGGAGACGGAAGCTGATGAGCCGGATGCTCTTGCCACGCGCCAGCCACTGCTTCTCGTAAAAGGTCTGAATCTGCGTTGCCGCGGCAATGTAGGGGCGAACCATGGTGCGTCCGTCCGACTCCTCACCCTTTTCGGACGCACCAGGGTGCGTCCCTAAATTGCCGCATACGGCAGCGTAGAGATCGGGGGTGTTGAAGATGATGGGCAGAGAGTTGGCACTCACAAGGCGGTCAGCGAAGGTGTAGAGGAAGGGGGAATCGGTCTTGAGATGGACGAGGCCATCGGGACGGAGCACCTGGCGGTAAAGCTCCAGGAAGCGGGCCGATACGAGCCGCTTGCGTGTCTTCTGCATCTGCGGGTCAGGGAAGGTAATCCATATCTCGTCGACCTCCCCGGGGGCAAAGAAACTGGCAAGCAGCTCTATACCGGTGCGGATGAATGCGACGTTGGTCATCTGCTGTTCGGTAGCCGTCTTGGCGCCGCGCCAAATACGGGCGCCCTTGATGTCGATGCCGATGTAGTTCTTGGATGGCTCGGCCTGCGCCAGGCCAACAGTGTACTCGCCCTTGCCACAGCCGAGTTCGAGCACTATCGGCGCGGCGTTGTGGAAATAGTCCTGGCGCCAGCGACCGCGCAACGGGAATCCGCCGGCGGCCTCTAACGCAGCGAAGGGGTATTCCAGCACGCAGCTGAACCCCTTCATCTCTGCAAACTTCTTGAGTTTGTTCTTGCCCATGTTTTCAGTTGAGAGTTAAGAGTTGAGAGTCAGGAGTTGCGGGTAGAAGTAACTATGCCTCTGTCACTGGCGCCCGTTTTAGCACGGCGCATGGTCCGCAACCCTAAATTCTCAACTCTAAACTTTAGACTTTGCGTAGTTTGAATGTGCGTGCGCCGGAGGCGGTGGTGGCGCGCACCACGATTATCTTGTCGGCAACGTCGCCGAGGTCGAGGATGGCCTCGGTGGCGCGGGGCGCGGAGACGGCCAGGATGGAGCCGGAGGTGGAGAATACGCTCACGGTCACGAGTTCCTGCCCGGCGGTTACGATCAGTTGGTCATCCTGCCAGACGGCGTTGATTTCCAGGCCCTGGTCGGCGGTGATGCCGGGCGTGGAGGCGTCGGTGCCGATGAGCATGAAGCGGCCCCATTCGGGATCGGCCTGCCAGGCCGAGAGGTTATCCTTGAGCACCCACAGGCGGATGTTGGAGATGTTGCCGAGGCCGTCGAAGGCTCCGGTGGCGGCAGCCGGCACGGCTCCCTCCACTTCCACCGCACGGATGGAGATGAGGTTGAGCATACCGTCGAGGGCCCGGTTGCCCACGGAGGTGAGCTTGTCGTTGAACCAGAGGCGCTGGCCGGGATTGTCTGCCAGGGCGTATTCGCCGATGGTGGCGAAGCCAGCCGTGGTGGCGGAGTCGAGCACGAGAGCGGGGCTATGCGCCAGCGAGAGGCGGCCGAGGTCCTCCTGCCCGGTTATCTTATTCAGATACGGATTGAAGGATATGGCGCCATCCATCAGCTTCGGGTTAGTGGCGGTATAGCTGCCGAGCAGGGGCATGGAACTTGCGGCGTAGGCGCCGATTTCCTTTATTCCAGAGGGGAGGTCGAGGACTTCGAGGCCGCTGCCGAGAAGGGACTCGTCGCCGAGGGCCGACATGGCTGCGGGGAATGTGACGGTGCGCAGTGCCGTGCAGCCGCGGAATGTCTTGGCCGGCAGGGTGGTGACCTTGGCGGCGCTCAGGCGAGCCTCCGCCAGCTTGCCGCATTCGGCGAAGATGCCGGTGCCGAGGGTGTCGGCGGCGGGAAGGGTGACGCTGGTCAGCGCCGTGCCGTAGAAAGCCCAGTCGCCGATGCTGCGGAGCGAGGCGGGGAGGGTGACCGTGCGCAGGTTCTTGGCCGAGGCGAAAGCGCACTCTTCGATGGCGGTGAGAGTGGAGGGCAACGTTACCGTCTCCAGCTTGCTGAGGGCGAAGATATAGGCCGGCAGCACGTTGGCGGGATACTGGTAGCGGCTGAGCATGATGGCCGTGTCGCTCTGTACGTCCACGATCTGCAGCCCGCTCATATCGAGGCTGCGCAGGGCGGGGAGCTGAGCGGCGAAGTGGAGGTCGCGGGCGTCGGCGCTGCCGGTCAGCGTCAGGGTGGTGACGGTGGCGGCATCAGAGCCGAGGATCTCGCACAGGTTACCCGGCGTTACGTCCAGGGCATGCAGCGGCGCCGCAAAGCCAAGAGCCGCCATGGGGAGGATAAAGAACTTTTTCATGTTGCCCTGTTTATTTCACGATTACAATCTTGCCGACGCTGGCCTCGTTGGCGCCTTCGCCCTGTCGGCTCATGAGCACGAAGTATACGCCGGAGTTGGCGTACGCGCCGGTGAGGTTGGTGCCGTTCCAGCGGACCACGCCGCCCATCGGGGAACCGAGTTCCTTGACGAGGTTACCCTCGGAATCGACAATCTTCACCAGGGAGTTGTCGAGCAGGCCCTCGATGGTGATGTTGCCCACGAAGTCGGGACGCACCGGGTTGGGGTAAATCTTGACCTGGTCGAAGTTGTCGCCGGAAGATGCGCCGGGCACGAAGTACTCGGCCAGTCCGTTCATGGTGGCGAACATCATGGAATTGGAGGCGGGGTTGTACTGGGCCATGAAGGCCTTGTCGCTGGGGAGGTAGGAGTTGTCGGTGGTGAGCTGGCGCATGACGTGTGTGCCGTCGGAACTGGTCTGGACGACGCCGGCGCCCAGGGTGGCGAACCACTTGTTGCCGTTGCCGTCGACGGTGATGCTGTGTACGTCAACGCCGTCGAGCAGGTAGTCGGCCATATTGGTGCCGTCGTTGCGGGACACCTTGATGCGGCGTCCCTGCGTGGGGTTGTCGAACATCTTCGAGGGCTGTATGGTGAATACGCCTGTGCTTGTGCCGAACCAGACAGTACCCGTGTTGGAATCCTCGTACGCGCAGTTTACGTATGTCCAGGAAATGCCGCCGCCGTCCTGGTTGCTAAGACCGGAGATGAGCAGTTCGCGGTCGTCGGACGAGTTGTCAATCGTGCCTTTGTGGTCAAGGAGCAGTATCGCGCCCCCGTAGAGCGTGTTAGCGAAGACGATTACCAGGTTCTTGTTCGACGGATGCTTGAGCGGCAGGACGATATTGTCGCGTTGGGCGGTGAAGCCGGTCTTGATCTGGATGAAATCCTTGTAGTTGCGGTTCTTGATGGAGGTTGCCGGCCACACAAGAATCGACTCCAGGGGATTGGAATTGGCGTACTGGTGAGTGGCAGCCCACATGTTGCCCTCGTTGTCGAAGGCGGGGATGGAGATGTTTATGTATTCCTTCGTCCACTGGCTGATTTTTGGGTTGTCGCTTACAAACGGCTCCTTGATTGCCACGAATCCGGGAAGGGCGCTGTGGGTCGATCCGGCAGTACCCAGGGTAATGACGTTGTCGGGGTTGCCGAAGTCAACGATCCGTATGCCCTCGGTGTAGGAACCGGAATAGAAGAGGTCGGGGTTGAAAGGATCCTGTACTATACCCCTGGCCAGCCTGTGAGAATCGGCAAAGCTCGGGCGGCAGTAGATGCTGCCGTAGTTGGTCCACTCGCCGTTGCGAAGGCCGCTGATGAGCGTCGGCACACTGTACATGGAGGAGAAAATGTAGTTGACGCCGTTGTTCATTGTCAGCAGGCCGTACTTGTCGGAATAATTCATGTAGGCGCCCAGATAGACAGACGGTGAGTTGGGACGGGAATACGTCTTCTCGTTGCCGAAGACGGTCTCCCAGGCGTTGAGTCCGTCGCGGTCGTAGGACTTGATGCCCTCGCGGCCGTCGGCCACGTAATAGGTCTTGAAGTCGGAAGAAGTTATGGATGCCTTGTTCCACTCCGACTTGATGGGCGGAGTGCAGTCGATCTTGTTGCCGTCGTAGTCGGAGGAAACGAGGGCCCAGCTGCCGGAGAGGACGTAGCCCTGCTTGCCTGCCGTGTAATACGGCAGATTCAGGTCGTTGCTGACCTGCCTGACAGACGACAGTGTGTTGTCGTCGTTCACCTTGAGCACATTCACCGACCAGGCCTGTGAGGTAAGTATCTGGTTGCCGTTGAGCGGCACCATCAGGTCGATGTACTGGTTGGCGGGGATGACGTTGAAGTCGCTCAAGCTCTGGAGCGGCTTGCCGTAGTCCTGGATGCAAGTGTTCTGCTTGTTGGAGATCAGCAGCTTGGAGCCGACACGGGCTATGGCGTTGAACTTGGTATGGTAGTTGCGGGCCTTGTCGATGCGGCGCTTTTCGGGGTCGACGGCGATGAAGCCGAAGTCGGTGGCCATGTAGATGAGGTCGTCACCGAGACTGAAGGTGATGGCGTTCACATTCTTCGACTCCATCAGGGTGGTGTTCTTGAGGGCCGGAATGTTGACCACGCGGTCGTCATCGTAGAGCAGGTCGATGTTGCCGTCGCTGTAGACGATGCAGAGATAGCCGGCGCGGGGGTTGTACTGCGCCTTGGCGATTATTACTCCCGACAGGTAGTTACGATTGGTGTAGGGCAGTGTCTCGCCTGTGGACTTGTCGAGCACGAACAGCTCTCCCTTGGGCTCGTTGTATGTGCCGTCGCCAGACAGGTAAATCTGTCCGTAGGCTACGATGTAGAGCCGATCGGGGGCATCGAAGAGCTGCTGGAAGTAATTGTCGAAAGCGGGATGGATCTTCCAGTCGCCGTCGGCCGCACGCAGGCTCAGGGAGCTTACGAGCATAGTGAGGCAAAAGAGGATTTTCTTTATCATTGCTGTGGTATTGGTCGGAAAAGTTTCAAATTGAATCGATTTCGGCGATGAATGCGCGGATTGCGCGTCCGCGATGGGAGATGACGTTCTTGGCCTCGGGACCCATTTCGGCAAAGCTGACGCCGCTCTCGCGCGGGATGAAGACGGGGTCGTAGCCGAATCCTCCGTCTCCCTGGCGGTCGGCGGCGATGTCGCCTTCTACGCTGCCGGTCCAAGTGCGGCAGGAGCCATCGGCGCAAGCCAGGGCCACGACGGTGCGGAACTCGGCCCGACGGTCGGCGACGCCATGCATCTTCTCCAACAGAAGGTCGATGTTGTCGTCGGGGAGACAGTCTGGACCGGCGAAACGGGCGGTGTAGACGCCGGGGGCGCCGCCGAGGGCATCGACCATCAGTCCGGTGTCGTCGGCGAAGCAGTCCACACCGTAATGGTCACGCACGTAGCAGGCTTTCTGCCGCGCGTTCCCCTCCAGGGTGTCGCTGGTCTCGGGCAGCTCCTCGCGGCAGCCGATGTCCGAAAGGCTCACGATTTCGAGGCGCGGGCCGGCTATGGCACGCACCTCGGAGAGTTTGTGGATATTGTTGGTTGCGAACACTATCTTCTTCATCGCAATCTTATAACGGCCAATGGGTTAATATATTGCGTCTTACGGCTACTTTGTGCCTTAGAGCACGATGTTGACAATCTTGCCGGGTACGACGATGACCTTGCGGGGCGTCTTGCCGTCGATCCACTTTGCGGCCTCGGGAGCGGCCAGGGCCGTTTTCTCGACTTCGGCGCGGTCCATGTCGGCGGCCAAGTCGAGGGTGAAACGAGTCTTGCCGTTGAAGCTGACGGCGTAGCGCACGCTGTCGGCCTTCAGGTACTTCTCGTCGGCTTCGGGCCATGCGGCGTCCACCACGGAGCCGTCTCGGCCCAGCAGGTGCCAGTACTCCTCGGCGATGTGCGGAGCGAAGGGGGCAAGCACTCGGGCGAACAGCTCCAGCACCTGACGATTGGCAGACTTCTGCTTCTGCAGCTCGTTGAGGGCGATCATGAAAGCGGCCACGGAGGTGTTGAACGAGAAGGCCTCGATGTCGTCAGTGACCTTGCGGATGAGCTTGTGTATGGTGCGCAGCTCGGCCTCGGTGGGTGCCTTGTCGGGGGCGGAGAGGCTCTGCTCCATCATGGCCCAAAGCTTGCGGAGGAAGCGGCTCACGCCGTCGATGCCGTTGGTGTCCCAGGGCTTGCTCTGCTGAAGCGGGCCGAGGAACATCTCGTACAGGCGCAGAGTGTCGGCACCGTAGCGCTCCACGATATCGTCGGGGTTGACAACGTTGAACATGGACTTGCTCATCTTCTCCACGGCAGAGCCGCATACGTACTTGCCATCCTCGAGCTCGAACTCGGCGTCGGCGAAGTCGGGGCGCCAGTCGCGGAAGCGCTCGGTGTCGAGTATGTCGTTGTCCACCATGGAGATGTCTACACGGATGGGCATGGTGTCGTACTGCTTACGCAGGCCCTTGCTCACAAACTTGTTCGTGCCTTTTACGCGATAGGCGAAACTGGAGCGTCCCTGGATCATGCCCTGGTTGACGAGCCTGCGGAAGGGTTCCGGCTCCACCACCAGGCCGAGGTCGTAGAGGAACTTGTTCCAGAAGCGGGAATAGATGAGGTGGCCGGTGGCGTGCTCGGTGCCGCCGACGTACAGGTCGACGTTGCGCCAGTAGGCGTTTGCCTGGGGGCTGACGAGCGCGGAGTCGTTGTGGGGGTCCATGTAGCGGAGATAGTAGGCGGAGCTGCCGGCGAATCCGGGCATGGTGCACACCTCCAGGGGGAGACCGTCGTGGCTCCAGTCCTTGGCGCGTGCCAGGGGTGGCTCACCGTCGGCCGTGGGCAGATAGGAGTCCACGGCGGGAAGTTCCAACGGCAGGCTCGATTCGGGCAGCAGCTCTGGGATGCCGTCGCGGTAAGCGACCGGGAAAGGTTCGCCCCAGTAGCGCTGGCGGCTGAAAATGGCGTCGCGCAGGCGGTAGTTGACTTTTACGCGTCCGATGCCCTTTTCGGCTATGAAATCCTTGGCTCGGGCTATGGCCTCCTTGACCTGCAGACCGTTGAGGTCGAGCTCGGGGCCGCAGGAGTTAATCATGACGCCCTCCTTGGCGTCGAAGCTCTCCTCGCTGACGTCGGCGCCCTCGATCAAGGGGATAATCGGCAGGTCGAAGTGACGGGCGAAAGCATAGTCGCGGGAGTCGTGGGCGGGTACGGCCATGATGGCTCCGGTGCCGTAGCCGGCCAGCACGTAGTCGCTCACCCAGATGGGTATCTGCTTGCCTGTCATGGGGTTGACGGCGTAGGCGCCGGTGAAGACGCCGCTGACCTTCTTGTCGATCTGGCGCTCGCGCTCGGTCTTGTGGCTGACTTCGCGCAGGTATGCCTCCACGGCCTCGTTCTGCTCCGGGGTGGTGACCTGGGCCACATAGTCGGACTCGGGGGCAAGAACCATGAAGGTGACGCCAAAGACGGTGTCGGCGCGTGTGGTGAAGATTTCGAGCTGGAGGTCGTCGCGGCCTGCCAGGGGGAAGAGCATCTCGGCGCCTTCGCTGCGACCAATCCAGTTGCGCTGGGTCTCCTTGAGGCTATCGCTCCATTCCAGAGTGTCGAGGCCGTCAAGCAGACGCTGTGCGTATGCGGAGACGCGGAGGCACCACTGGCGCATCTTCTTCTGCTCCACGGGGAATCCGCCGCGGACACTGAGTCCCTCGCTGACCTCGTCGTTGGCCAGCACGGTGCCGAGCTCGGCACACCAGTTGACCATGGTCTCGGCCTGGAAGGCGAGGCGGTAGTTCATCAGCACCTCGGAGCGGCGCATGGCGTCCATGGCTTTCCACTCGTCGGCGGTGAAGCACAGTTCCTCGCTGGCGGCGGCGTGCAGGCCCTCGGTGCCGTAGGCGGCGAAATGGGCCTCGAGCTCTGTTATCGGCCGGGCCTTCTGGGCCTCGGTGTCGTACCAGGAGCCGAACATCCGCATGAACGCCCACTGCGTCCATTTATAATATGAGGGGTCGCAGGTGCGGACTTCGCGGCTCCAGTCGTAGCCCAGGCCTATGAGGCCGAGCTGCTCCTTGTAGCGGCGGATATTGGCCTCGGTGGTGACCTCGGGGTGCTGCCCGGTCTGAATGGCGTACTGCTCGGCGGGCAGGCCATAAGCGTCGAAGCCCATGGGATGCAACACGTTGAAGCCCTGCTGACGCTTGTAGCGGGCTATGATGTCGGAGGCGATATAACCTAACGGATGACCTACGTGCAGGCCGGCTCCCGACGGGTACGGGAACATGTCAAGTACGTAAAACTTGGGCCTGGAGGCATCCTCTTTCACGGTGTAGATGCCCTCTTCCTGCCAGCGCTGCTGCCAGCGTTTTTCTATTTCGCGGTGGTTGTATTCCATGATGTCTGCCTTTGCAGTATAGTTCAGGCTGCAAAGTTACTAAAAAAAGTCGAGAGTTCGGAGTCGAGATTTAAGAGTCGTCGCACCAGATGCGCCGGCAGCTCCCGATTTTGACTTTCATCTCGCCGCGGCGAGGCGGGAGCGGAACGACATGGCCCGCTTGCCGACCAGGTTCCAGCTGAGCAGGCTGAGCACGACGGTGGCCAACAGGGCCACCACGAAAGATACCACGACACCCAACTCCGGCAGGCCGAAGTACACGCACAGCTGCAGGACGGGGAAATGGAAGAGGTACATGTCGTAGCTGACGTTGTCGTGGCGGGCGAAATGCCTCCCCCAGCGGCCCACCATGCTCACCCAGATGACGAGGAGGCCATCGACAGCCGGCCAGAGCGCAGCACGCACATAGATGCCCGTCTGCATGAGCGCCACTCCGGCAAGCAACACCCCAAGCACCCACCACTTGTACCGCAACAGGCGCTCCAGGTTCAGCGCTGCCAGGGCTCCTATATAGAAGAAGGAGAGCTGTCCGAAGAACTGCCGCCCCAGGATGGCGTATATTTCCCGCTCCGTGGCAGCATACCGCCACAGGAAGAAGACCGACCAGGCCACCGACAGCAGGATGATCATCGAGAAGACCAGCGTGTGGCGGCGCCTTATCCGCACCTTCGACACCACATAGGCCACCACAGGCACCGACAGGTACAGGCACCACTCCACTTTCATGGTCCAAAGGGCGCCGTTGACGGCCGGCGAGGCATACTGGCCCCCCTCGAAGACGCCCGGCAGCGACGGCTCCAGGAAGTTGAGGAAGGAGAGGTTGGCAAGCAGGTATTTCAGCCATTGCGGCGACAGGAAATATTCCCTTGCCGACAGGCTCGAGATTGCCACCAGGCCGAAGGCGCACAGCAGCACCACCAGGAAGTAGGGCGGCAGGATGCGCAGGGCACGGTTGCGCAGGTAGGGTCCGAGCCTGGGGCGCCGCTCCCAGCTGCGGTAGATCAGGAAGCCGCTGAGCGCGAAGAAGCCGCCAACGCCCGTGCCGCTCGAGATCGGCCACGGGATGGCGAAACCCAGCAGCTCGTTGAAATGAGCCACTATCACCGAGAACGCCATGATGTAGCGTACGGCGTCCATATTATTATTAGTGCGTATGAACTTATCCACGTCAATGCAGGGACACACGGTCCGTGAGTCCGCCATAATACAAACGCACTTAACCTCCCGAAATTGCCCCAAATCCGCACTTCGTACGGACGCACTGGCCGTGCGTCACTACAAGTCTCAACTTTTTTCGCTAACTTTGCAGTCGCACTAAAGAGAAATCGACCGTGACCGAAACCGTTACCGAGAAAGCCCCCCGGCAGCCGCTCCGCAAGCGCCTGCTCAACTACTGCGTCAAGTACCTGCTGCCACTGCTCGTGAGCGTGGCCCTGATCTGGTACATGCTCGCCCATATCGACGTCCAGCAGATGTGGCAGACACTGCGCAGCGGCGTCAACTACTGGTGGATCCTGCTGGCGATGCTGGTGAGCGTCCTCAGCCACGTCATCCGCGCCGCCCGCTGGCGCATACAGCTCCGCGCACTGGGCATACGCCCCGGCCTGATGCCGCTGACCTGCTCCATCTTCGGCTGCTACGCCCTCAACCTGGTCTTCCCCCGCCTGGGCGAGGTGTGGCGCTGCACCTACGTGGCCCAAAGGGAAAAAGCTCCATTCACCACCGTCTTCGGCTCCATGGTGGCCGACCGCCTGAGCGACACGGTGATGGTGCTGCTGCTCACGCTGCTCACCTTCCTGGTGGCCCACTCGGCCATGACCGCCTTCCTTGGCAAGTACCCCGTGGGCCAAGACGTTCTGAATATGGCCGAGGAACCACTGTTCTGGCTCGGCATCGCCTGCATGGCCGGCGGCCTGTGGGCACTCTTCCATTTCGGGCGCAACAGCCGCTTCGTGCAGAAGGTGCGCGGCGTGGTGGCCGACCTCTGGCGCGGCTTCGCGTCGGTGGGAAGCATGGACGGCAAGTGGCTCTTCGTCCTGCTGACCGTGGCCCTGTGGGGCTGCTACTTCCTGCAGCTCTACGCCGCCTTCTTCGCCTTCGACTTCACCCGCGCCCTGGTGACCCCGGAACTGGCTCTGGGCCTGACGCCCTGCCTGGTGGCCTTCGTACTCTCCAGCATCGGCATGGCCATCCCCAGCAACGGAGGGCTCGGCCCCTGGAACATCGCCGTGATGTTCGGCCTGGCCCTCTACGGCGTCACCGACACCCAAGGCGCCTCCTTCTCCATCCTCGTATGGAGCGCACAGACTGTCATGCTCATCCTCCTGGGCATCTTCACCATGGTCTACATCTCCGTAAATAAGAAGAAATGAGAATCAACAACAGCACCGACCCGAAGGATTCCAAGCCGGACTACTTCGACGGCGACGACATAGAGGAGACGCGCAAGGAACGTGAGCGCCGATACCGCGACGACGACCCGCGCTACTGGGAGGAGGAGGACGGCAAGGGGGAATGGGACCACCTGCGTCCACTGTTCCGCCTCAAAGTGTGGCTCTTTGTGGGCGCGGCGGCGGTGGTGGCCTGCCTGCTGCTGGTGGTCTACATCCACTGGTTCCGGCCCTACGCCACCGGCGGCGTGCAGTACGGCTACGTGGAGACGATAGAAGAACAGGGCTCGGTATTCAAGACATTCGAAGGGGTGATACTCCCCTACCGAAGCCTGCGCGACACGGTGCGCCCCTACAAAGGCGACTTCGTGTTTTCGGCCGCCAACGACCGCATCGCCGCCGAGCTGCACCGGGCCTCTACGGCCTGCAGACCCGTGCGCGTGGAATACGTGCGCTACAGCGCCCCGCTCCCCTGGCGCGGCGACAGCCGCATCGTGGTGACGGCAGTCTCGGACGCCAACCCGGCCCAGCTCGTGCCGATGACGCGATAAACTATTTTCACAAACGTTAAAAGCGCCGTGGGTGCAAACCATATAGCACCCACGGCGTTTTTATATCAGACGAAGGGAAAACAGACCTCCCACCGGACGTCGCACTGCACAGCCGCCGCCGTCCGCTCGATTCCGAGGGCCTCCACCCTGCGTAGCAGAACATGAAAGAAGACAAGAAGCATGACTTATATTCCGATGTTATGACATCGGCCGGAGACCCGGCCGACGATTTCGAGCGTCCGGGCGAGCCAGACGAAATAAGTACCGCAGCCTCAGAAGATGGTTAAACATATGCGTGTATTTTTCGTGAGCGGTCGGCAGATTACGGTCTGTCGGCCGCTCTTTTCACGTCCCGTTCTTCCGAAACATACAACCGCGACATGGCACTCTGCCAAGTCGCGGTTGACAATGTACGCCACCCACCAGCCCCTTGAGGTTGACCACTCCAGGACACGAATATTCGGCTATCGTCTTCACCGTCGGCCGGATGCTGATGGAATCCTTGCCGATGACCACGACCACCAATGTGGCGCCATCCTTGGTATACACCACTCTGTCATCCGCCAAGGAGCGGAGCAACCTGCCTAAGTCGCCGACCTGGGTCAGAAAGACCGGGAGCTGACCGCTCTGGCATTGCAGCTGTCCAGGTACCAGTCGTAGAGGCGGCGGATGCCCTCGTCCAGCTCCACGGTGTGGCGCCAGCCCAGGGAGTGGAGCTTGTCGACGTTGCAGAGCTTGCGCAGGGTGCCGTCGGGCTTTGTGGCATCCCAGCGCACCTGGCCGGGGAAGCCGACTGTATGGCGCACCATCTCGGCTGTCTGGGCTATGGTGTGCTCTATGCCGGTGCCGATGTTGATATGACAGTTGCGCACGGGCTCGCCGCGCTCCTCGCAACGCTTCTTGAGCTGAGCGAAGTCGATGTTCTCGAGGATGTAGACGGAGGCGTCGGCCATGTCCTCACTCCAGAGGAACTCGCGCAGGGGCGTACCGCTTCCCCACAGGTCCACCTCCGTATCATGGATTCCGTAGCGAGCCAGGATGTCGGTAATCTGCTGCTCGGTGGCGTCGGCGCCTACGCCTTCCACGGGGCGCTTCCCCAGGTCAGCGCGGATGCCCTGCCAGTCGCCCTCGCTCAGAAGACGTGCCAGGTGAATCTTGCGGAGCATGGCGGGCAGCACGTGCGAGTTCTCGAGGTGGAAGTTGTCACGCGGACCGTAGAGGTTGGTGGGCATGACGGCGATGTAGTTGGTGCCGTGCTGCAGGTTGAAGCTCTCGCACATCTTCAGACCGGCGATCTTGGCGATGGCGTATGGCTCGTTGGTGTATTCGAGCGGCGAGGTGAGCAGGGCGTCCTCGGTCATGGGCTGGGGGGCCTCGCGGGGATAGATGCAGGTGGAGCCGAGGAAGAGGAGCTTTTCGACTCCGTGGCGGAAGGCCTGCCCGATGACGTTCTGCTGTATCTCGAGGTTCTGCCAGATGAAGTCGGCGCGGTAGAGGCTGTTGGCCATGATGCCGCCGACGTGGGCTGCGGCGAGGATTACGGCGTCGGGGCGCTCGCTGTCGAAGAAGCCGGCCACGGCACGCTGGTCGAGCAGGTCGAGTTCGGCGTGAGTGCGGCCGATGACGTTGGTGTAGCCTTTGCTTTTCAGGTTGGCTGTGATGGCGGAACCCACCAGGCCGCGATGGCCTGCCACATAGATCTTGCTGTTCTTGTTCATGGTGCTTTTAAGCTGAGGGCTGAGGGTCGAGAGTCCGTCGAGACGTCGTTTACTCTCAGCATTCAGCTATCTAACGAGTCGCTTGAGCAGTGAGCGGAGGCGTGTTCGGCGCAGGGCTCCCTGCTGCTGGGATATGAGGGTGTGAATATCGTCGGTGACTCCGCTCTGCCGCCAGACGGGGTTTTCGAGCTCCCGGCCGAGGAAGTGTGCCACGGCCTGGGGTGTCCAGGCGACGTCGCCGAGCAGCTGCGCGATGTGGCAGCGCAGATGGGTGGCGAGTTCTTCATCGACAGCCCGGGTGTCGGCGCACAGGCAGCGCTTGAGGGTGTGGAGCTGCTTGTAGTCGTCGAGGCGGGAGTAGCGGAAAGTGTAGTAGTTGTGGACCCAGTCGGCATTGATGCCGGCGAAGTCGGTGAGGACCAGGGAACGGGCCATGCGCAGGTAGTTGATGATGAGCACCTGGGCCTCGCCCCAGTTTGCGCGGAAGTCGATGTCGGCGGCCTCGCGCAGCAGGTCGGTACGGTAGAGCTTGTCGCCGCAGAAGGGTGTGATGCAGCTGCCGATGCCGACGAAGCGTGTGAGGCGTCGGTAGTCGTCGCCGGTATATGTGTGCCAATATACGGCTTCGGGGTGGTCGCCGCGCTTGAGGGGGACGTTGCGGACGTATCGCTGTGTGCGCATCTGCACCAGGTCGGCGTCGTAGCTGGACATGGTATCGCTCAGGCGCTTGAGGGCTCCGGGTTCGAGCCATTCGCGGGGGTCGAGGAAAAGGAGGCGACGTCCGCGTGCCAGGCGTATGCCCTCGCGGCGCGTGTGCCACAGGCCCATGGGGCGGCTGTGGCACACGAGTTGTGTGTCGGGGCGGTCGGATAGCATGGTGCGCGCCACCTGCATGGAGTCGTCGGTGGAGGCGTCGTCGACGAGTATGACCTCGAAGGGGGCCTCCTGCTGCGCCATCAGGTGCTGCAGACTCTTTTTCAGGCGCTGGCCCTGGTTAGATACCGGTATGACAACGCTGATCATGATAGCTGAAAGCTGAGAGCTGAGAGTCCGCTGACGCCAAGGGTGGCATCGTCCACTATCAGCTCTCAGTTTTTCATTTAAGCTTTAGCATGGTGTATAGGTCGCATCTCAGCACAGTGCGCAGGTCGCCGCCCTCCTCGTCGGTGATGAGGTTGTGGGACAGGACCATGGATGCCAGGCGGCGCGTCATGTTGTCGGGGCTGTTGTTGGCCTGCTCCCAGAGGAAGGCATTGCGTGCGGGCACGTCGAGGCTGTTGACGATGCGCAGGCGCAGCAGCGACTCCTTGAGCTCGGGATAGAGCTCGAACAGGGCCTTGTCGTCGGCCATGATCTGGTCGAGGCGGGACTCGTCGATGGTGCCGGTGGCGTCGAACTCGGTGACGGCCAGGAGCATCTCCATGCGACGCAGGTAGTACCGTTCCAGGGCGTCGTCGCCGAGCACGTGCGAGAAGATGCCAGCCAGGGCCATGTAGTTGTATATGCCGGCCAGGGTGGGCTGCATCTTGCCCTTGCGGTCGATGACGCTGATGAGTTCGCGCAGGAAGTTGCGGGGCATGGGCTGGACGACTATCTTCTTGACCTCGCCCTCGTCGTCGAGCGAGCCTTCGTAGAGGCGTCCCTCGGAGTAGTCGGCCATGAGGGCGGCGAAAGCCTCGTCGCGCTCGAAGGTCTCGTAGGTGCGGCCTGCAATGGCGCCCTGCACGTTGCCTTCGCCCACCAGGGCCACTATGTCGGCCACGATATAGTCGTTGAGGCGCAGCAGCGGGGTGTTGGGCTCGCGTGGGATGAACATGGTGACACCGCCGCGGGTGATGCACAGGTACTGGTGCTGGTCCACACGGGAGACGACTACGAGGTTGCGCACGCTGGTGTCGAGCGTCTCCTGGTTGAAGCGGGCTATGTTCTTGCGCATCGAGAAGATAATGTTGCCGTTGGGGTCGATGCGCTGCACGGTGGCGCGCAGCAGATATGGCTTGCCGGTGGCGGGGTCGTGGAAGGCCTCCTGGGTGACGTGCACATTGTAGCTGACAATCTGCTTGGCCGGGTTGATGGTGCCGATGCCCCAGTACTCGTCGTCCTCGATGCGGCAGAGGAACTCGTGGGGAGTGGTGCCCGGACCGGTGATGCGTATGGTGACCTCGTCACCGGGCTGGGGCGTGCGCCTGGGATGGAGTGTGCGGCAGTCGGCGTCAGGTGCGCGGAACAGGGAGCGGTAGATCTCGTTCCACATCTGCTGGCAGCGCTGCAGCTCGGTGAGACCCTCGACGGGCGCGGGCAGGTCGTGAGTGAGCAGGACGCTGAGGTTGACGGAGCTGAAGATTCCCTCTGGCAGCACGTTGTGCACCTCGTGGTCACGCTCGGCGGGCTCCAGGGTGATGTCGTGGCCAAGCACCTTGAGCTGCACGCCGTTGTTGCGGTAGCCGAGAGCCTCGCCGGCCTTGCCGTTGAGAGGCGGGATGCTGTCGGCCAAATTGGCGCACAGTGTGTGGATGTCGGCCAAGGAGGTCCAGCTGTAGCCCAGGTTACGTCCGAAGGAGCCGAACAGCGACTCATACGCCTTAGAGTTGAGGCTGGCTACGCTCTCTGCCTCCTTGACCAGCATGGAAGCATAACGGAAGAGCATGGACTGGTATATCTTGTAGTCGCTGTCGGCCTCGGACTCGCGGCGGCCGAGCAGCAGGCGGGCGGCAAGCAGGCGCACCATCAGCTCGAGCTCGGGAGAATCTGGCGGGAGCAGCACATGGTCGGTCTCGACGCGCATACGCTCGATGAAGATGTTGAGCAGCTCCAGCATTGGGCGGGTGAAGAGGCTCATGAAGCGGGAGTTCTCGTGCTGGTCGCGGAGCACGGCAAAGAGATCTTCCATGTACTCGCGCGAGTGGGAGCGGCACATAATGACGATGCTGCGGACGCAACGCATGCGGTTCTGGTGGTTGAGAATGTACCCGCTGGTGCGGAGGTGGCGTAGGATTCGGAGCACGTAGTCGCAGCCGGTGCCGTCGGCCATCATCTCGAGGGCGGAAAGGTGGTCGCGTCCGCGCTCCACGATGCCCCCGAGGATTTTCTGGTACTCGGCGGACTCGGCCTCGGCGGAGGCGGAAAGGTAGCTGCTGGTCTCAAGCAGGTTCACGCACAGGCCGACGAGGGTGCGCAACAGCTCCGTCTTGTGGCCGCAGCGGCCCTGGATGAGCTCGTCGACGCGAGTGTCGGCGAGCTTGAGGGCGTTCAGCACCCACAGCGGGTTGCCGTCGTAGTACTGCCTGCGGACGCCCTCGAAGGCTTCGCTCTCGAACAGGCGCATTATCATTCGGCGGTCGGCGCCGTCAGCCGGCGCCAGGTCCTCGACCTTCTGCAGGTCAAAAAAGGGGATGCTCACGCCGCGCATGCCGGTGGCGGGCTCCATCTCCACGCGCACCATGTTCATGAAGGTGATGCGGCAGCGCACCATCTGGTTGTTGTAGAATTTCTCGTCGCCATAGTTGACCAGGCGGAAGCAGAAGTCGTTCTCGTCGACTACCTCGTAGTATCCGCGGTTGCCGGGCTGCGACTTGACGCGGAAGTCGCCCACGTCGCCGACCTTGTAGAGACGGGCCAGGAGGGTGGCGATGTCCTGCATGAAGGCGGGCTTGCCGTGCTCGCTGACTCCCTTGCAGAGGCAGTAGATCTCGTCGGGCATCTTCTTCTTCTGGAACTCGTACGCCTTGACGGTGTACTCTGCGCCGTTGGCATCGATGAGGAAGTACGTAGTCGCACCGCTCTGTCGCTTGCCGCGCACCTTGAACATATACTTATTCCCTTTCTCGAAGTTCATGGTGTTTTACAAATTAGCATCAAAATTTTTCAGGGGCGCAGCGACGCCACGCAGGTACCTGCGCCCGGGCGCCGATATGGAGCCCATTACTCTCGCCTGTGGCTATGCAAGCACGCTGTGCCATACGTTAACCGATTTTAAGTTTCTCTTGGATACTGGATACCAACTGCCGGCAGGTGAGGGCGGTCCATTATTAAAATATACCTAAATCCCGGACGCCGACGATATAGAATCACATATCGCCGCAAAGTTACACACAAATTTCGGTTCATGCAACTTTCAGCAAAAATATCTTCGGAAACCCTTCCGATTCCGCCCGCGCCCACTCCCGCCCGCAAAAATTTGTGCGAAATTTTTTACGGACGAGATTTTTTCATATCTTTGCGCCATGATGAAGAAACTGTTCCTTGTATTAATCATGTGTGCGACCACACTCGGCGTCCGCGCCACGGACTGGGAGACGTTCATCCTCGGCGACACCCCCATCTTTTCCCAGCTGGACGTCTACCGCTCGGCCGAAGTCATCACCTACCGCTACCTGTACGACTACCGCGACAGCACCTTTCACATCCAAGTCTTCCCCGACGCCCGCGTTCTGGCCGCCGTCAAGAACGCCATGGACCGGACCCCGGTGCGCCCCGCATTCGTCGAGGTAAAAATCCGCTTCAAGGGGTGCCCCGACGGCAAGAAAACTTTCACCTACCGGCTGACGAATCCGAATCCCGACGCTGCCCAGATCGTGAGCCAGGGATTCTTCGACAACACCATCAAGGACGACGGCAACATCCTGGCCCACATGCGCTCCTGCTCCAAGATGGAAATACAATACTGGGACTTCCGCTATTGGCGCCACCGCACCATAGAACTGAAGCTGAAAGGATTTGAGAGCACAAAAGCACCGCAAACACAAATCACTGACACTCAGTGATTTACAACTTTTGTTCAAAAAAAATTACGAGAAACGCTTGCGGGGTCCGAAAAAAAGTTGTAACTTTGCAGCGCAATTCCGAGAGGGGAGCCTTTTGGAACACCCCAAATCAGGGTCCGCTAGCTCAACTGAATAGAGCATCTGACTACGGATCAGAAGGTTACAGGTTTGAATCCTGTGCGGATCACTATTCATAGGCTTATTTTTTTGATTGGCACACCTGTGAAGGACAACTAATCATTTGATTGACTGGGGTCCGCTAGCTCAACTGAATAGAGCATCTGACTACGGATCAGAAGGTTACAGGTTTGAATCCTGTGCGGATCACTACAAAGGAGGCGTACTTTGCAGTACGCCTCCTTTCATCTGTCATGCTATCCACATTTGCCTCGCCAAGTTAACGATCGGACTAACATATGGTTGACATTCCGTTAAATTTTTGTTAATTCCAAAAGCGGAGGGTTGGCGATGACAACGTAATGCGCTAACTTTGCAGGCATGGAAAAGAGAATCCTGGTCATCGACGACGAAGAGGGCATCCGCGAGGGACTGCGCGAGTACCTGGAGCTGGAAGGCTACACCGTTGGCGCCGCCGCAAGCGCCGAACAGGCCCTGAAAATGGACCCGTCCAGCTACGACCTGCTGCTGCTCGACATCATGATGGACGGCATGGGTGGACTGGAGATGCTCCGCCGTCTCCGCGCCGACACATCCACCGCCCGCCTGGCGGTGATCTTGCTCACGGCCCTTGACGCCGAGGCCGACATGGTCGCAGGCCTCCGCCTGGGCGCCGACGACTACATCGCCAAACCATTCTCTATGCGCAACGTCTTGGCACGCATAGAGGCCGTGCTGCGCCGCTCCTCCCCCACCCCGGCAAAGCCGGAGCCTACGGGTGTGGCCTGCGACCGTGCCACCCTAACCGTCCGCGTCGACGGCCGCGAGGTCCGCATGCCCCGCAAGGAGTTCGAAATCCTGGCCCTGCTGCTCGACCACCCGGGACGCATCTTCTCACGCGAAGAACTCATGGCCCGCATATGGCCCGAGAACGTGGTTGTCGTCGAGCGCTCCGTCGACGTCCACATCGCCCGCATCCGCGCCAAGATCGCGCCATACGGCAAGCATATCATCTCCCGTTCGGGCTACGGCTATGGCTGGCAGGATTAAGTCCCAATTCCGGCTGCGCATCCTGCTGCTGGTGCTGGGGTCCTGCTGGCTGCTGGCCGGCATGTTCATGGTCTTCCAGTACCATCGCGAGAAGGAGTACAAGGCCGAGACCCTGGACGACCGTCTTCAGATGCACAACGCCCGCCTGCTGGACGACATGCGGCGCGGCGAGGACATCACCGCCGTCACGCGCCGCATCGGCCCGCCCCCCGCAGAGCTGCGCGTCACCCTCATCGACAGCATCGGCCATGTGCTCTACGACAACGGCTCCGCCACCGTCAGCGCCAACCACAACACACGGCCGGAAGTGATAGTCGCCCGCGCACGCGGCCGGGGACGCGCCCTGGAACGCGTCTCCGAGGGCGACGACCGCACCTACTTCTACTCGGCCCGCCTGGGCGACCACGGGCAGGTAATACGCTCGGCCGTCCCCTACACGCACTCTCTGACGGAGTTCATGCGCGCCGACAGCACCATCCTATGGATCATGGGCGCCGTCACGCTGGGCGTCAGCCTGCTGGCACTCCTGGCCACACGCACCATCGCCGTGAGCATCGACCGCCTCAACCGCTTCTCCGAGGCCGCCGAGAAGGGCGACGGCATCTACACCGGCTACAGCTTCCCCAACGACGAGCTGGGCAGCATAGCCCGCAACATCGTGCGACTGTACGTGCAGCGCGACGAGCAGCACCGCCAGACCCTGCGCCTGGAGCAGGACCGCTCCCGCCTAAAGCGCCAGCTCACCAACAACATCAACCATGAGCTGAAGACGCCCGTGGCCTCCATCCTGGTAAGCCTCGACCTGCTCGACGACCACCCGAACCTGCCGGAAGAAAAGAAGCGCCAGGTACTGGAACGCATACGCACCAACGCCGAACGCCTCAGCTCGCTGCTGCGAGACGTCTCGACCCTGACCCGCATGGAGGCCCCCGACGCCATGCGCAAGGCGCCCGTCAATCTCAGTGCGCTGGTGGAGGGCGTGGCCGACGAAGCCCGCACACGCACCGACATGGCGATTCGCGTCGACGTCCCGGAACTCACCGTCATAGGCGACGCGCGCATGCTCGAATCGCTTTTCCGCAACCTCGTCGACAACGCCATCGCCTACTCGGGAGGTACCCGCATCGACATCACCGCCGACGCCTCCGGGCACTTCCGCTTCCGCGACGACGGCCGCGGCGTCCCGGCAGAGCACCTGCCGCACATCTTCGAACGCTTCTACCGCCTCGACGAGGGGCGCTCACGCGCCATCGGGGGCACCGGCCTCGGCCTGGCGATAGTCCGCAACGCCGTCACCACCCACGGCGGCACCATCTCAGCACGCAACACCCCGGGCCTCACATTCGATTTCCAGCTCAAAGTTGAGAGCTGAGAGATCGGCGAAGCCACACCAGGCGCGGCATGTCCCTTCGCAATTGCCGTCGCGCCGAGGCTCGACGCCCGGCCACCCACTCTCAACAAAAACTTAACAAAAGCGCAATCATACCGCAACAACGGGTTCCGAACTTTGCAGCAAAGAAACCACAACTGTAATACATGGACCTATTATTCTTAGGAATCGTTATTTTCCTGTTCCTGCTGGCGGTGTTCGACCTGGTGGTGGGAGTGAGCAACGACGCCGTCAACTTCCTCTCCTCCGCCGTGGGCTCCCGGGCCGCCACATTCCGCCGCGTCATCATCGTGGCGGCGGTGGGCGTCTTCATCGGCGCGGCCATGAGCAACGGCATGATGGACGTGGCCCGACACGGCATCTTCCGCCCCGAGAACCTCTCCTTCTACGACCTCATCGCAATCTTCATGGCCGTCATGGTCACCGACGTCATCCTGCTCGACGTCTTCAACTCGCTGGGGATGCCCACCTCCACCACCGTATCGCTGGTGTTCGAGCTGCTGGGTTCCACGTTCGTCGTGGCCCTGTTCAAGATCGCCGCACCAGGCAGCGAGCTGGGCATGGGCGACCTGCTCAACACCGAAAAGGCGCTGTCGGTGATCCTCGGTATCTTCCTGTCCGTCGGCATCGCCTTCGTCTTCGGCACCCTGGTGCAGTACCTGGCACGCCTGCTGTTCACTTTCGAGTATAAGAGCCATCTGCGCTGGAAGGCCGGCCTGTTCGGAGGTGTGGCGTGCACGGCCATCGTCTACTTCATGCTCCTCAAGGGCATCAAGGACCTCACCGTCATGACCCCGGAGCTGAAGGCCTGGATCGGCAGCCACAGCCTGCTCATCCTCGGCGGCTGCCTGGTGGTCTTCACCCTGCTGACGCAGCTGCTGCACGCCTGCAAGGTCAACGTCTTCAAGGTGGTGGTGCTGCTGGGCACGTTCTCGCTGGCGATGGCCTTCGCCGGCAACGACCTGGTGAACTTCGTGGGCGTGCCGCTGACGTCGCTGGCGGCCTACCAGGACTACACGGCCAATGGCGGCGGGGCGCTGCACACGTTCATGATGTCGAGCCTGAACGGCCCGGCGCAGACGCCATTCTACTTCCTTATCGGTGCCGGGTGCATCATGGTCATCGCCCTGGGGACATCGCGCAAGGCCCGCCAGGTGACGCAGACGACCGTGGGACTGAGTTCCAAGACGCAGGGCGACGAGATGTTCGGCTCGTCACGCCTGGGCCGCGCCATCGTCCGCGGCGCCCTCAACGCCCACGCCTGGGTCAGCGACCACACTCCCCGGCGAGTTAAAGCCTGGATCAACCACCGCATGAACCAGGCCGTGACGCAGGAGGAGAACGGCGCCGCCTTCGACCTGGTGCGCGGAAGCGTGAACCTGATGCTGGCGGCATTGCTCATCGCCTTCGGCACGTCGCTGAAGCTGCCGCTATCCACCACCTTCGTCACCTTCATGGTGGCCATGGGCACGTCTCTTGCCGACCGCGCCTGGGGGCGCGAAAGCGCCGTCTTCCGTGTCACCGGCGTCATTTCCGTCATCGGCGGCTGGTTCGTCACCGCCGGAGTCGCCTTCATAGGCGCCGGGATGGTGGTATGCCTGATGCACCTTGGCGGCGTGCCGGTAATGATAGCCGGGGCCGTCATCGCCGTCGTCATGCTCATCCGCAGCAACATGCGCTTCCGCCGCAAGCGCGAGGCCGAACAGGGCGACTCTCTGTTCCAGACCATCCTGGCCACCTCCGACCCGACCGAGGTGTGGAAGCTCCTGCTGGTATACATCAACACCCGGCAGAAGGATTTCCTGGACTTCGCCCGCACCGCCTTCGCCGACATCACCAACGGCTTCATGGAGGACAATGTCCGGGTGCTGTCGCACTCGGCCAAGGCCCTGGCAACCGAAAAAGACATGTTAAAGGCCCAGCGCCGCAAGTTCATGCTCTGCCTGCGACGCGCCGACCCGGGCACGGCCCTGGAGAAGCGTGCCTGGTTCCACCTGTCGGGCAACATGGACATGTCCATGACCTACAGCCTGCGCCACATCAACGAGGCCATCCGCGAGCACGTCGCCAACAACTTCCGTCCGCTTCCGGAGCTTCTTCGCGAGCCATTCGGCAGCATCTGCGCCGAAATCACCTCGGTGCTGGCCGACGCCGCCGCCTGTGCCGAAACGTGCTCGCCGGATGCCATAGACGCCCTCCGCGCCCGCTGCAGCCAGATCAAGACGCGCCTCTCCGAACTCACCCGCCACGCCTACGACCAGCTCCAGCAAGGCGACCAGGACAACCTCGCCGTCACTTACGTCTACCTCAACGTGCTACAGGAGACCCAGGAGTTCATCACCTCGCTGCGCAAGCTCCTGCGCGCAGGCGGCAAGCTCAACCTCGCCCCCGCCTCCTACCGCAGCTTCTCCACCCACCAGCTCGCCGAACTGTAGAGACAACCATGGCACGCCCCCAAGAGGCTATCCCTCCCGCTGCGCTTCTAAGGGCAAGCATGTGAAAATCACAAAATCAACCGAGCCTGCCAGGACACCTCCCGAAAGCCTATGAATTTCTCGCAGAACGCGGGCGGGAACAGGGCGTATGTCAGGATTTTTTTGTAATTTTGCAGCTGAAACAAGAACAAAACTTTAACTCTATAGCCATGACACTTTTTGAACGTCTTACGGCAAAGGCACAGCAGCACCCGCAGAAGCTGGTGCTCCCCGAAAACACGGAACCGCGCACGGTGCGCGCCGCCGACTACATCCTGGGCATCGGCGCCGCCGAGGTGATCTTCATCGGCAAGAAGGAGGACACCATGGTCATCGCCCGTGAGCGCAACCTGCAGAACATAGAGAAGGCCACGTGGGTGGATCCCGCCGACGAGGCCGTGGTAGAGCCCTACGCCCAGCTCTTCGCCGAGCTGCGCAAGAAGAAGGGCATCTCCATCGAGGATGCCCGCAAGCAGGCCTGCAACCCGCTCTACCTGGGGTGCCTGATGATCAAGGCCGGCCATGCCGACTGCATGGTGGCCGGCGCCCTGGCACCCACCAGCCACGTGCTGCGCGCCGCCTTCCAGGTGCTCAAGACCAAGCCCGGCATCTCCGTGGTCTCCGGCGCCTTCATCATGCTCCTTCCCGAGCACCTGCACTACGGCACAGACCACATGCTCATCTTCGCCGACTGCGCCGTGGTGCCCGACCCGACGGCCGCCGAGCTGGCCCAGATCGCCATCTCCACCGCCGCCACGGCCCGCAACATAGCCGGCTTCGAGCCCCGCGTGGCCATGCTCAGCTTCTCCACCAAGGGCAGCGCCAGCCACGAGCGCATCGACAAGGTCATCGAAGCAGTGAAGATGGTTCACGAGATCGACCCCAGCCTGCCCTGCGACGGCGAGCTGCAGTCCGACGCCGCCATTGTGCCCGAGATCGGCGCCAAGAAGGCTCCCGGCTCCGAGATCGCCGGCCACGCCAACACTCTCATCTTCCCCTCGCTGGAAGTCGGCAACATCGCCTACAAGCTCGTGCAGCGCCTGGCAGGAGCCGGCGCCGTAGGCCCCATCCTGCAGGGTCTCGCAGCTCCCGTCAACGACCTCAGCCGCGGCGCCACCGTAGAGGACATCCAGAACACCATTATCGTGACTTGCAACCAGGCCATCGGCGAAAAGGGTCTCTAAGTCAAGCAAAAGAAGAACATGAAGATACTCGTACTGAACTGCGGAAGCAGCAGCGTGAAATACAAGCTCATCGACTCGGCCACCAAGCAAGTGCTCGCCGAGGGCGGCGTGGAGAAGATCGGCCTGCCCGACTCCTTCCTCAAGTACAAGCGGCCCGACGGCTCCAAGGAGGTCATCGAGACCCCGATGAAGGACGCCAAGGACGCCGTGCGCAACATCCTCAATCTGCTCACCGACCCCAAGGAGGGCGTCGTGAAGAGCTTCGACGAAATCGAGGCCGTCGGCCACCGCGTGGTGCACGGCATGGAGAAGTTCAACCGCTCCATGCTCATCACCCCCGAGGTCATCGAGAAGGTCAAGGAGTGCTACACCGTGGCCCCGCTACACAACCCCGCCAACATCACCGGCATCGAGGCCGTGTCGTCGCTCATGCCCGACGTGCCCCAGGTGGCAGTCTTCGACACCGCCTTCCACCAGACCATGCCCGCCAAGGCATATATGTACGCCCTCCCCTACGAGGCATACACCAAGTACGGCGTGCGCCGCTACGGCTTCCACGGCACCAGCCACCGCTACGTATCGCGCCGAGCCTGCG